>Ga0209167_10001275_pt1 | contig 15130 bp, 14 predicted proteins | sample Coa_R1_9_FD_187154 | JGI IMG/M metagenome (GOLD analysis project Ga0209167, IMG submission 187154) | Surface soil microbial communities from Centralia Pennsylvania, which are recovering from an underground coalmine fire - Coalmine... | ecosystem: Environmental > Terrestrial > Soil >... | reverse complement strand
TTAACAGCTCGTGTGATTCTGCATGAATACGATCACATCGAAGGAAAATTATTTATTGATTATCTCAAGCCTCTTAAAAGAAAATTACTGAAGGGCAAGCTGGATGATATATCCAGGGGCAAAATCAATGTGGATTATAAGATGAGTTTTTCAAACTGATTTCCCGGTGAATTTATATTTTAAATTTTAGTACTGGCAATAATTATTTTTCCGCCTACACCTTAGGGTTATTAGAGTAATGCCGCCATTTGTCAATCACCGCTGACATATCTGCCGGTAATTCACTATTAAACAACATTTCCTGCTTTGTAACCGGATGAATAAAACCAAGAGTTTTGGCATGAAGAGCTTGCCGTGTACAGATTTCAAAACAATTTTCCACGAATTGTTTGTACTTATTGAAAATTGTGCCCTTTAATATTTTATTTCCTCCGTAAGTTTCATCATTAAATAAAGGATGACCGATATATTTCATATGCACCCTGATTTGATGCGTTCGCCCGGTTTCCAGTATGCATTTTATAAGTGTCACATAGCCAAACCGTTCCAGCACTTCATAATGTGTGACAGCTTCCTTTCCGTAATCCCCTTCAGGATATGCTTCAAATAATTTTCGGAAACGCTGGTGCCGGCCCACATGAGCGATAATTGTGCCTTCATTTTCTTTCAGATCTCCCCAAACAAGCGCCTGGTATTCACGCTTGATTGAATGGCTGAAAAATTGTTTAGCCAGACTGGCAACAGCATGGCTCGTTTTGGCAATAACCAACAAACCACTGGTATTTTTATCTATCCGGTGAACCAATCCAAATCGTGGTAAAGTTTCCTCCGAGATGTTTTTATTTTCCTGCTGCAAATAATAGGCGACGCCATTTATTAACGTCCCGGAATAATTCCCTGAAGCAGGATGAACAACAAGGCCGGGTGGTTTATTAATGATAAGAAGTTCATCATCTTCATAAAAAATATTTAGCGCCATTTTCTCCGGGACAATGTTTTCGCCCACTTTCTCCTTGTCTGAATAACAAAGGATGTTATCTCCCGGTCGCACTTTATAATTAGCTGTGGCCGTTTTATTATTCACCAGTACCATTCCACCGTCGATGGCCTGTTGTACTTTATTGCGTGAAATATTTTCAATACGTGCTGTCAGGAATTTATCCAGTCGTATAGGTTCCTGACCGCCGCTTACAACCAGATTCATTCTTTCATATAACATCTCGGAAAACTCCGACGAATCATCTTCATTGATCACCACAGAAGGTTCTGCCTCTTCCATTTCTGATTCTGGGCGGTTTTTAATATCCCGATGCCGGCTGTCAGATCCTCTTGATTTTTTGGGCATAGAGGCAAAAATACGTTCTTAAGCCCAAAGCTTAAAGCGCAAAGCATAAGGCTGTATTTAAAGGTGTTTGTCAGATATTTTATCAATAGCAAAGACCCGCTACCACTGTATGTTGAATAAACCTGACTGTTGGTTTAAGCTTCGCGCTTTAAGCATTGCGCTTTAAATCGTAATTTTGCCGGATGCAGAAACAGCCCGTATTTTTTAAAGATTTAGGTATAATGGGGTATACTGAGGCATGGGAATATCAGGAAAGTCTTCTCAAACAAAACCTGGATATTAAGGCCAGGTACCATGCAGCAAAAGACCGGCAGAAAAAAAATACGACCAATTACCTTCTTTTTGTGGAACATCCGCCTGTATATACTCTTGGCAAAACGGGACATGAAGAAAATGTATTATTGGATGAAACGGAACTGCATGAGCGGGGAATTTTGTTTGTAAAGACAAATCGTGGTGGTGATATTACTTTTCACGGGCCAGAACAGATTGTAGGTTATCCTATTCTGGATCTTGAGAAATTTGGGACTGACATCGGTAAATACATGCGGAACCTGGAAGAAATTATTATACGAACGCTTAAAGACTATGGTATATCCGGAGAAAGATCAAGTGGTGAGACCGGAGTTTGGCTGGAGCCAGGTGTGGCGGGTAAGGAAAGAAAAATAGCAGCGTTCGGAGTCAGATGCAGTCGATGGATCACCATGCATGGATTTGCTTTCAATATTAATACGGATCTTCAATATTTTGACGGAATCATACCATGCGGTATCAAGAATAAACAAGTTACCTCATTGAGCCGCGAACTTGGACGCAATATTGGACTGGATGAAGTTAAAGAGAAAATCAAATCTCATTTTGAAGATGTTTTTGAAGCTGAATTAAAATTGATGGAAGAAGTTGGTGTTTGAGGAACCATTCATATCTCCAATCTTTAAGAATAAATCACTCTGGAGTCGAAAATGATTATCAGCCTATTCACGAGGTATAAGAAACTTGTTTTTTTCTTTTAATTTCCCATCTTCATATAATTCAAAGCGGAACCACCCCGCGTGTCCGAAATTTGTTTTATCAATGATGAGGATCGGGTCCTTGATATCCTTCACTTCCATTACCGGTGTATTGTCTGTCTCAAAAAAAGCCACGAAATATTTCCTTGTCTTGCAATCTGGCAGGGCGATGGAAATATTTCCGTCTTTGGCTGCAAATACATATGGAGAAATCTTATAAACTTCTTTGGGTTCTTTATAAACTTCGATATAAGGCTTAATCTGGAGGGTATCAGCATTTACAAAGTATAGTGTATCCTTGGTTTGTTTTACCAGCGAATCACTAAAACGACGCACCTGGCTGCCTTCCAGTTGCATGATTATACTATCCCGTCTTTTTACAAACAATATTTTTTCTACCGCAATAGTAGGGATTTTGATTTTGCCCGGATTTGTGACCGAAGGTTTCTTCATGCCCGAGTTATCCATCATGTAGTAGATCCGGGAATTATCCATTTTTGGAAGTATCAGATATTTCTCCTCCTCTTCAACCGGTTTTGCAATTTGAGGTGCGGGATCTGTTTTATTAATGTTCACGGGATTAGCAGATGCTGTGGATTTCTCTCGTTCGGAGGCAGGGGGCTGAGTAACAGAGGCAACCGGCATCACCTGCTTTTGCTTCGATTGGCCCTGATCCAATTTTTGTTTAGTTCCGTGAGCCTGTCTGGTATTTGCCGTTGGTTGTTCCGAATGCTCCAAAACGGGTCTTCTGGATTTAGTAAACATATACTTGCTATTCGGAAATAATATAAAGATTCGATAATACATTTTTGAGCTGCCCGGTTTGCTGTCTACAAAACCATTTTCAGGTATTTGCGGATCAGGTACAGTCAATAGTGTCGTAAAATTTCGAAGACTGTCGGCAGATCTTTGTATGCTGATTTGATTGACAGAGGGGTAACCGTTTCGCCAGCTGATCAGGACTTTACCACCGGACCTAAGGGAGGCTGTAAAACCGGGCAGGGTATCCTGTGCTTTTGCATAGGGCAGAACAAAAACAGAAACTAAAATCAACACAGAAAGGAAACGCATGGCACGATCTTATCTTTAATCTAGGTCCCGGCAAAGATAAGGGAAGCCCTTATTTTGGTCCTTAAAACCCAAGAAGGCCTGGTGTTAAGGAACGGTTTCCCTGAAGACCTCCGGTATGTAAAACGAGTATCCGGCTACCCGGCGGAAATAATTTCATATCCGCCATACTTATAACGGCAAAAAGCAATTTTCCGGTATATACAAAATCTGTCGGAATGCCAGATTCTGCATATGTCGTGTTCATAAATCCGGTTAATAGTGCATTGTATTTTCCGTATCCCCCAAAATGATAATCGTGCACCATCTGAACCCTGGCCATATTGGATCTGTCTTTTATCCGGGAAGTGTCGATGGGCTCCATATCCCGGGTACCTTTCAGAACGGATATCCCGATTATTTTTATATCCTTCTGCGAACTGTTGGTTAATCCCACCAATGTGGTACCGGTTCCTACAGCCGTGCATATATGTGTATATTGCCGTTGGGGCACGAGGGATAAAATTTCTTCAGAACCCCGCAGACCTTCCATCCCCGCGCCGCCTTCGGGAATCAGAATAGAATCGCGAATTGATTCAACTTTAAAATCTGTGAAATTTTCTACCCAAAGATCCATATCATCCAATCTCTTTATCTGGTCGTACACTTGGCGGGGGAGGAAATTCAGCTTCATACCATATTCTTTCGCTGCAATCAGTGTATGTGAAAGCAGGACAGGCTGCTCTCCACGAATCAATCCGATGGAACTCAGACCATGCATTTGGGCCATCGCTGACAATGCCAGTAAATGATTCGAAAAAGTGCCGCCGAAACTAACCAGGGTACTCTTATTGCTATGTTTTGCTTTTTCGAGATAGTATTTTAATTTGAACCATTTATTTCCGGAAATTTCTGAATGAATTTTGTCCAGCCTTAAAATATCTGCACGCAATTCATTTTGACGAAATACCCGATGATCCCACGGATCCAGGCTGATTTTCGTAAAATCGGGTTTTAAATCTGTCACGATAATTCTTATTCTTTTTTATGTTTATTATTTAATTTCGCCTCGCATTAAAATTACGTGAATGAAACCAACCTTATTGATACTTGCGGCAGGAATGGCATCGCGTTACGGAAGTATGAAACAAATACAATCATTTGGTCCATCGGGTGAAACGATTATGGATTATTCCATCTATGATGCTATTCAAAGCGGGTTTAAAAAGATTGTTTTTATCATTCGAAAAGATTTTGCAGAAGACTTTAAAAATATTTTTGAGCCTAAATGGGCCAAAAAGGTAGAAACGTCTTATGTGTATCAGGAATTGGATTCTTTTCTGGATGGATATCAACCACCGGCTGACCGGTCAAAACCATGGGGAACGGCCCATGCCGTTCTTTGTGCAAAATCGGCCATCCGGGAACCCTTTGCTGTGATTAATGCCGATGATTTTTACGGTAGGGACGCATTTGTAAAAGCGTATGAATTCCTGACAACCACATGCAATGAAACTACTTACAGTATTATTGGATATGATCTTTCAAAAACACTTTCTGAAAATGGTTCAGTAAGCAGGGGTGTTTGTGAAGTTGACAGAGAAGATAACCTGGTTTCCATTCATGAAAGAACTAAAATTTATCGAAATGACCAGGGACAAATTACTTATGAAGAAGGAGGGAAAACTTTTCAGGTTCCCGATACAGCAAAAGTTTCAATGAATTTCTGGTGCTTTGACCCATCCGTTTTTACCTTCATCGAAAAAATATTTAAAGAATTTCTCGCTAAAAGTGGAAAGGAATCAAAATCGGAATTTTTTATTCCTATTATCGGGGACCGGTTTATTCACGAAGGCAAAGGCCGGATAAAGATTATACCTACAGCTTCCAGTTGGTTTGGCGTCACATATAAGGAAGATGCGCCTTCGGTGCAGGAGAATATAAATAATCTGGTAGCCTCAGGTACTTATCCGGAGAAACTTTATTAGTATGAGAGTATGGGAGAATGAGAGTATGAGAGTTGTCTCGTTAATAACTAACAACTAATAATTAATAACTCACCTAATAGCTCTTGACCAGGTAAATAAACTCCTGTATTTTTTTGATCTGTTGAACTCGATCCATGTTTTTTACATTGGATGTTTGAGGTAAGTGGATAGATATTAAACTGGAATCCGTTTTTGAAACAAGAGTAGAATCCTTTTTCAGATCGTCGAGTGCGATATAAATATTTTTAGAACGGATTGCAAAAACGGCGCCCTGGACGTGTTCCTGTCTGTTACTCAGTACGCCAATCACTTCACCATTTTTATCAAGAACAGGTCCGCCACTGTTACCGGGATTTGCTGCAACGGCAATCTGACATGTAAGTGAATCACCGCGATAGCCGGTTTTAGCACTTAGATATCCTTCACCATAAACGATCTCATCTCTTGGATACCCAAGTGTAAAAATGGCTTCACCCAGATCAATATTTCCTTTATTAATTGCATAAGGCAAATTTGCCGGGGCCTTAAAATTACTATCCACAATCTTCAGAAAAGCCAGATCGGCGGCGTTATCAATGTAGACAATTCTTGTGGTGAATTCCTGTCCTTTGTTGTTCTGAACGATTACAACAGTAGAATTGCCGATGACGTGTGCATTGGTAACTATGTAACCCTTCGGATCAATCATAAATCCGGTCCCTCCTTTGATTTCAGTTTCAACCGGCGCAGGTCCTTTTACAGGCATTTTGTTGTTCAGCCTTTCATTAATGGATTTTTGACCTTTTGCCAGTTCGGAAAATTGCCTGCTCAGCGCCAGTAATTGTGTGCTGGGCGTCCGGGGTGCATAGTAGGAAGTTATACTGCTGATGGCAAGAGCCGTAATAGCTGCTATTGATGCAGCTACTGCCACGGTTTTCCGATATTTTATCCAAAGGCGTCTCACTTTTGTTTCTTTGGATTGTTTGATTTGGCCGGTGTCAAAAAGCTCATTATGTACATCCTGCAATGTGGATTTTATATTTTTCCGGTCTCCGAATTTTTCCATCATATGAAGAAAAACGGTGTGCTCAACTACCAGCTGATCAATGCCGGTGTTCGATTTTCTGAGTTCTTCAAAAAATTTTCTTTCCTCAGGCAGCATTTCGCCCCGGATATACCTTTCAATCGATTCTAAAATTAAACGTTCGTCCATTTCCTGTTATAAGTTGGTCTTATGATTATTGTAACGTCCAAAGAATATCTTTTTCAAACGCATCAGGCATTTGTATTTTTGATTTTTCGCATTATCTGCGTTCGTATATCCAAATTCCTTTGCTATTTCCGACATGTTTTTCTTTTTTATATAATAACTCTCCAGCAATTCCTTACACGGTTCTCCCAGGTGCTGCAGGGCCTGTTCCATCATTTCAAAATCCTTTGTTCTCTGATCATACATTTCAAGGTCATCATCTGTTGCAATGGTCTCGGGCGCATTCGCCAGATCACCGGAAAACCGGGCATTGTGCACCAGCTTTTTCAACCATAAACGCCGGCAAACAGCGTATATGTAGGTTTTCAGTTGAGCATGCAATTCAAAACTCCCGGACTTCGCTTTTTCGTATAAAACGATGATCGCCTCCTGAAATATATCCCTCGCATCGTCAGATGTACCGTTATTGTTGATAACCAGGGTCTGAATCATACTGTAATGGACCCGGTAAATCGTCTCAATGGCTTTTCTTTCGTTTGCTGCCAGGCCCTTCAGTAGCGCAAGTTCATTACTGTCCGTCGTCACCCAATACAATATTTAATACTGAAAGTAAAGAATCGTAACCCATTCAAAATGCAAAAGCTCAAAAATCCCGAATTAAACCTGTTTCCTTTTTGAAATCAACGGATTCTAAACCGCATCCTGTTGTATAATAATCTTATAACCAATATTTTACATAAGCGGGAAAAAAATATTCGGTATTTAAAGCGCCTGGGAGGTTACTTTTTTTCAATTGCTGTATTAACAGTAAATCATTCACAAACAAACAAATAACAATGAAAAAACTTTTGGTCATTTTTGCAATCGGCGCTTTCGCAGCCTGTAACGGTTCAGCTAGCACAGAAGCTAAGGTAGATTCTACTGCAACTGTCGCAAAGGACAGTGTAACTGCTGTTGCTGATTCTGCTAAAACTGCAATCGACTCTACTGCTAAGGCTGCAAAAGACAGCGTAAAGGCTAAGGTTGATTCTGTGAAGAAATAGTTTTTTTCTTAGGTAAACAATCGTTAGAGGAAGGCCATCTCTTTTTATTCTGCGTAACAGGGAATATAAAGAGGTGGCTTTTTTATTCCATCTTCTTTTTGAGATTCTGATCAATGGCATCGAGAAAATCTTCTGTATTCAGGTAGTCCTTTCCTAGGGTTACCTGATTGCCGTGTAGACAAATAGCCAGGTCCTTAGTCATCTTTCCGCTTTCAACGGTTTCAATACAAACCTTTTCAAGGAGATCACAAAAACGAATGAGTTCTTCGTTTTGGTCGAGTTTTCCACGAAATCCCAAACCCCGGGTCCAGGCAAAAATCGATGCAATTGGATTGGTTGAAGTAGGCTTGCCTGCCTGATGATCGCGGTAATGTCTCGTAACGGTTCCATGTGCGGCTTCTGCCTCCATAATTTTCCCATCCGGTGTGATGAGAACAGAAGTCATCAGGCCAAGTGAGCCAAAACCCTGGGCGACGGTATCACTTTGCACATCGCCATCATAATTTTTACAGGCCCATACAAAGTTTCCGTTCCATTTTAATGCGCTGGCGACCATATCATCGATCAGCCTGTGTTCGTAAGTAATATTGGCGTCTTTGAATTTTTGTTTGAATTCCTGCTGGTAGATTTCTTCAAAAATATCCTTGAATCGTCCATCATATTTTTTAAGGATAGTATTTTTTGTCGAAAGATAAAGTGGCCATTTTTTGCTGAGGGCCATATTAAAGCAGCTCATGGCAAATCCCCTGATGCTTTCGTCTGTATTGTACATGGATAACGCAACACCGTCGCCTTTGAAGTCATATACTTCAAAAACCTGTGGTTTACTCCCGTCAGCAGGCGTAAAGGTCATCGTGAGTTTTCCTTTTCCTTTAATCACTGTATCTGTTGCACGATACTGGTCTCCGAATGCATGCCTCCCCACAATGATTGGCGCAGTCCAGTTCGTAACCAGGCGTGGAATATTCTTGATGACGATCGGTTCGCGGAATACGGTTCCGTCCAGGATATTGCGGATGGTTCCATTCGGACTCTTCCACATTTGTTTCAAATGAAATTCTTCCACCCGGGCTTCATCCGGAGTAATGGTAGCACATTTTATCCCAACGCCTATTTGTTTAATGGCGTTCGCCGCATCAATGGTTATTTGATCATTTGTCTGGTCCCTCGATTCGATACCCAGATCATAGTATTTTATTTCCAAATCCAGATAAGGAAGAATCAGTTTGTCTTTAATAAACTTCCAGATAATCCTTGTCATTTCATCTCCATCCAGTTCGACAACCGGATTTGAAACTTTTATTTTATTAGCCATGGAAATTAATTTTTATAGAAAAGTCAGCAAACCTACATGAATTGAGGCAATCCACAAAGCACCTGAGTTGAAAGCCAATAGTGCCATGTATCCAGCCATAAAAATTTGTCACGTTTGGTTCAACTTGGTAACTTGGGTATCAAACTTCATTCTATGGATTTAATTGATATCGTAAAATCTTACCTATCAAATTATGTTTCACTGAACGAACAGGAATTCAACTTTCTTTCGAGTTTATTTGAGCTGAGGAACTTTGGAAAAAGAGAGAAACTGGTAGAGGAAGGGGAAGTTGAGAAATACCTGAATTTCATATTACAGGGTCTCGCAAGAAAATTTTTTATCCGTAAGAATGAAGAGATGGTTATGCAGTTTTCAAGAGAAAATGAAATAATATGCTGTTATGATTCTTTTATGTCCGGAGAACCTTCCAATTTTTCTGTAGAAGCGCTCGAGCCGATGGTTGTCGTTTCCATTACCCATGACAACGTGGAGAAACTTTATGAGTTTAGTCCAAAAATGGAAAGACTTGGCCGACTGATTGCTACACAGGAATATCTTAAGAAAGAGAGTTTTGAGTACAACCGCGTTCGTCTGACCTCCCAGGAGCGATTCATTAATTTTATCCGGAACAACAGTTATTTATTACAGCGTGTTCCCCAAAAGTACCTGGCTTCTTATCTTAATATGAAGCCAGAGACATTCAGCAGGCTGAAACACCTGATGAAAAAGCCTTCATAGATTTACGATCAATACCGGAATTTTTAGTTCGTGCCGGACGGTATTGACTGTTTCACCATAAATAAAATCTTTCAATCCCGTGTGGCCATGTGCCCCGATAACCAGCATATCGGCTTCTTCTTCTTTTACAATCCGGACGATTTCTTTGGTTCTATGTATATATCCCAGGCGCGTAATCGAATGGCAGTTGTTTTTTTCAAGGGATTGCTGATAACTATTTAATCGTTCCTGGTCGGTTCTCGTCTCCAGATCGTCACTCTGTTTTCCCAACATTCGTGCTGAAGCGCTTTCCACTACGTGAATTAAAATATAATTGCTTTCCGTTCCGCCTTGTCCGATTGCGAAAGCCAAAAGCTTTTCATCTTTGGGACTGAAATCGAGCGCCACGGCAATTTTTCGGAATTTGGGAATTTCCAGTTTCGAAATGTCATGCCCTTCTCCATGAAGTGTAATATTTTTTTCCTCCGCACTGCTCATCCATGGATGAAGCAGAATATAAAATAAAAGCGCCAGCGCACCGAGTAATATTAAAACAGATAGTATTTTCCAGAGCGTATAACCCGGGATATCAAATAAATGGCGGCCTTCTTCCAATACCAATTTCAGGTTCAGATAAAGCAATAACAGGGCGATCAGCCATGCAAAAAAACGGGTAGTTATTTTAATGCGGAAAATGCCCATCTTTTTTTTATCGCTGACAAAATGTATCAGAGGTATAACTGCGAACCCAAGTTGCAGGCTTAAGACGACCTGGCTGAAAACGAGTAGCTGGTCGACCTTGGTTTCACCTGAAATCCAGATCACTAAAACCGCAGGTATAATGGCAATCAGCCGCGTGATGAGCCTCCGTAAAAGAGGATTGATACGTAAGCGCAGGTAGCCTTCCATAACGATCTGTCCGGCAAGAGTTCCTGTAATGGTCGAACTCTGACCTGCCGCAATCAGGGCCACTGCAAACAGTATGGAGGCCACTCTGGTTCCCAGAAGCGGTGAAAGCAGTTGGTGTGCTTCTGATATGGATGCAACCTCCGTTCTGCCTGATTTGAAGAAAACGGCACCTGCCAGAATCAGGATTGCTGCATTGACCAAAAAAGCCAGGTTTAGTGCTATGGTAGAATCCCATAAATTCAATCTGAGTGCCTGTCTGATATGGCTTTCATCTCTCTTTATTTTCCTGGTTTGGACCAGGGCGGAGTGCAGGTAAAGATTATGAGGCATAACCGTGGCGCCAATGATTCCAATTGCCACATATAAAGCGGCGGTACCAGGAAGAGAGGGTATCAGGCCTTTGCTGATTTCACCCAGGCCGGGTTTCGCCAGGAAAATTTCAACAAAAAAAGAAACTCCCACAATGGCTATCAGACTTAGAATAAATACCTCCATTCTGCGCATACCCAGTTTCTGAAGAAATAAAAGCAGAAAAGTGTCGAGGGCGGTAATAGAAACACCATATATGAGGGGTAATCCGGTAAGTAATTGAATACCAATTGCCATTCCAAGCACTTCCGCCAGATCGCAGGCAGTAATGGCTATTTCAGCAAGAATATAAAGACAGAAGTTAACCAGGCGGGGGTAGGTTTCCCGGTTAGCCTGCGCGAGATCTCTGCCACGAACGATTCCCAGCCGGGCGGACAGACCCTGTAACAGGAGCGCCATCAGGTTGCTCATAAGGAGTACCCAAAGCAGGCGATACCCGAACTGGCTTCCCCCGGCTATGTCGGTTGCCCAATTGCCCGGATCCATATAACCCACGCTCACCAGATAAGCGGGGCCAAAAAAGGAAAAAATCTGTTTCCAGCGCGGACCGGTGCTTTTTATCTCAATAGATCCATGTACTTCACTGAGTGAAAGATCTGAATATTGACTATGCTTCATTGATCTGCGACATTTTCCTGCGTTTTCAAATCCCTATATGAACAAATCTAAAATTTGTTACTAAAAGTCGTGTAAAATAATAGAAAGCGGGGTAATTGCTGAATCTTTACTTTTGATTACTAATTGGGAGGCATGCGATTATTGAAAATGATGCTTGTTTTTGCTGGTACCGTGTTTTTTTTGTGCTGCAGGCACAAGCCTGCCGATGGAAATGGAGAAATGAAAAAGATAGATCCGGAAGATTTCCAGGCGATGTTCCGGACGCTGAATCTGCCGGTAAATTTTGCTGACAGCTCCCTGGCAAAAAAACCAGCAGATTCCCCCATGGCCTTTTCAATATTCAACCAGTTTATTGATGACTCGCTGATACAGCGGCATTTTGGGAAGACGATAAAACCCAGACTGTATGCCAGTGGTAAATTAACGGTAAAAAAGGCGGAAACTTATCTTTTTATAAAAGCCTTAACCTCCTCAAAAAAGATACTTTTTGTTGCCTGTCTGGATAATGATGGAAAATTCCGGACCGGAATGCCACTCCTTATAAGGGAAGATGATAACGAATTAAGATATGCAGCCGCCATTGATAATAAATATGCCATTTCAGTGAGCCGCCTGAGGAAAGATGCGGATGGTCGTACCATATTCGTTCGAACAGTATATGTGTACAATGCAGAAGGTGTTTTCACACTGATTATGAAAGAATCAAACGAAGGTAAACCCAAGACAGCCCAGATTTACAATCCCATTGATACATTCGCACATAAGCATAAATTTACCGGAGATTACATGCAGGATAAAAGAAATTTTATCTCCTTCCGCGACGGGAAAAATAATTCGGTTATTCGTTTTTTTGTGCACTTTGAAAAAGAGAACGGGAGCTGCAGGGGAGAGCTCAAGGGAGAAGCTCGTTTTGTTTCTTCCAGTATTGCCCGCTATATTGCGAACGGAGATCCCTGTTCTCTTGAATTTAATTTCAGTGAAAAAGCGGTACGTATGAAGGAATTGGAGGGATGCGGAAATCACCGGGACATACGCTGTTATTTCGATGGTGTATATAATAAACATAAAGAAGCCGTAATTAAACCGGCAAAAACCAAACGACGATCATCATAAAATAAATCAAAACCGTATCCGTTTACTCATTCAATTATGGATTTTAAAAATTTTGCAGTCCCTTACGCAGTCAACCCGCAGTTTTCAAAAAAAGTAGCCTATTTCTCCATGGAGTTTGCGGTTCACCAGCCGCTAAAAATTTATAGTGGTGGCCTCGGTTTTCTTGCCGGATCCCATGTCCGAAGTGCGTATGAATTACGACAGAATTCAATTTTTATTGGCATACTTTGGAAATACGGTTATTATGACCAGGCACGTAATCAGGATCAGAGCCTGCAGGTAACATGGGTCGAAAAACAATATCCTTTCCTGCAGGACACGGGAATTAAGTATCAGATCAACATACATGATCATCCGGTTTGGGTGAAGGCTTATTATCTGGCGCCCGAAACCTTTAATGGTGCACCGCTTTTCCTTCTGAGCACCGACTTAACAGAGAACGATTATGTATCCCAAACCATTTGCCATCGTTTATACGACGCAAACCTGGCGACCAAGGTCGCCCAGTTCATATTACTTGGCGTTGGCGGAGCAAAACTTGTGGATCAGCTCAATTTCAAGCCCGAACTATATCATTTGAATGAGGCACATGGAATCAGTGCTGCCTTTTATCTGTATCAGAAATATAATAAGAACATTGATGAAGTAAAAAAGAGACTGGTATTTACCACCCACACACCGGAAGAAGCAGGGAATGAAAAACATGATATGAAACTTTGTTTTGACATGAGTTACTTCTGCGGTTTGTCCATTGAAGAAGCGGCAGCATTAACAGGAATGGAAGACCATTTATTTAATCATTCACTGGCAGCGCTCCGTTTTGCGCACCTGGCCAATGGTGTCTCACGTTTGCATGGGGAAGTTTCTAATGCGATGTGGAGTAAATACAAGGGTATTTGCCCTATTATTTATATCACCAATGCACAGAACTGGACTTACTGGGCCGACAAACAACTATATAAAAAGCTGGAGGACGGTGATAATTTCTGGTGGGATGACCGGAAACGTTTTTTGAAGAAACGATCTTTTGAAATTGTAGCCGATCAGACGGGACGACTGATGAATCCGGATATTTTCACCATTGTCTGGGCACGACGATTCGCCGGTTATAAAAGAGCTGACCTGATCGCAAGAGACAAGAAAAGATTTACAGAGCTTGTAAATAATAAAAAATACCCCGTCCAGATTATCTGGGCCGGCAAACCCTATCCGATGGACTACCCGGCCATCAATGATTTTAACTACCTGGTTCAGCTGAGCAAAGAATATCCCCAGGTAGCTGTATTAACTGGTTATGAACTCGGCCTGTCTAAAAGGCTGAAACAGGCAGCGGATTGCTGGCTGAATAATCCGCGCGTTCCGCGGGAGGCTTCCGGAACAAGTGGAATGACGGCAGCTATGAATGGCGCTTTAAATTTTTCAACTAATGACGGTTGGATTCCCGAATTTATAAAGAATGGCAAAAACGGCTTTGTAATTGGAAAATCAGACTACAGCGGAATGACGGTACCGGAACAGGATGAACTGGATCTGAATTCTCTTTACGACGTTTTACAAAATCAGATTCTTCCACTGTACTATGAACAAAAGGACACCTGGAGACAGGTAGTAAAAAATGGAATGTCTGATGTAAGGTTCGCTTTCGATTCCAGCCGGATGGTAACCGAATATTACGAAAAACTCTATAAATAAACCGTAAAAGCGCGGGACAGGTTATTTTACGATCTCAATCAGATCCACGTCGAATATCAATGTTGATCCCGGTTTGATATCAGATCCCATCTGCTGATCACCATATGCCAGATTGGAAGGAATGAAAAGCCGGTATTTACTTCCGGTATTCATGAGTTGTAAAGCTTCTGTCCATCCTGCAATGACTCCATTCACCGCAAATTCGATGGGTTTACCCTGCTTAATTGAACTGTCGAAGACGGTTCCATCGATAAGTCTTCCTTCATAATCACATTTTACCTTGTCACTGATGGTGGGTTTTGGACCTGTGCCTTGCTTTAGAACAAGATATTGTAATCCGGAAGCTGTGGTTACTACACCGGGTTTCGTTTTGTTGGATGAAAGAAATGCTTCTCCCTGCTTTTTAGCTACTGCTGCTTTATCAGCTTTTGCTTTCTCTATAAAACCCATCAGAACCTGGTTACATTGTTGCTCAGTCAGCAAAGTGCTGTCTCCTGACATTTTATCTTTTATAGCTTTATTAACCATCGTATCATTGATATTCGTAATTCCCTGTTGTTTATAGAAACTGGCCACCATGATACCGATACTGTAGCTCAGTGAATCTGTTTGATTTTTCAATTTTACCACCGAAGTCGTGGATGCCGATGCTGCAGATTTTTTCTTAGACTGTGCTAAAAGGCTGCAAGTGTTTAAAATAATCACTGCCAATAGGATTGTTTGTTTCATGCATTTTTTTTAGAAGTCGCAAAAATAAGAAAACTCTCCAATCAAG
>Ga0209167_10001274_pt1 | contig 15147 bp, 16 predicted proteins | sample Coa_R1_9_FD_187154 | JGI IMG/M metagenome (GOLD analysis project Ga0209167, IMG submission 187154) | Surface soil microbial communities from Centralia Pennsylvania, which are recovering from an underground coalmine fire - Coalmine... | ecosystem: Environmental > Terrestrial > Soil >... | reverse complement strand
CCGTCAGTTCAACACGAACGTGCTGGGCACATTTCTCATGATCGAAGCCGCTTTGGCGGCCTTCGGGGCGGAAGGCGGGAGCATTATCAACATCGGATCGACGGCCAGTGTTGCTGCCTACCCGACCCTTTCGATCTACGTGGCGTCAAAGAGCGCTGTCAATGGCTTGACGCGGGTACTCTCAAAAGAGTTAGGCCCCAGAAAAATCCGCGTTAACGCTCTCAGTCCCGGTGGAACCGAAACGGAGGGTGCGCACGCGGCGGGCGTCATGGGAGCGGAGGCTAAGAAGCAGATAATCGCGAGTACGCCACTGGGCCGCATCGGCCAACCTGAGGACATCGCGCGGGTGGCCTTATTACTTGCTTCGGATGATGCGGCATGGCTCACGGGAGAAATCATCTACGCGAACGGCGGCAACATGTAAGCAACGCAGGATACGGCCCAAGGGTTTCAATAGGAATGTCGGTAATCGATTAACAAAGAGGGACAGCGATCATGTCAGCAAACATTGTCTTCACGAGCTCATTGTTGAGGGTCTCAGCTAACGGAGAAGAAATCCATGCCCGATGACGCCATCACCCACGGCCGGCCCGGTTCAGGATTCAGCAGGACCCTGATTCGGGGCAGTCAAACACAAACGAAAAGAGGAAAGCCATGATTATCGACCATATTTATCTCCCCGTCTCTGACCTGAGACGGTCGAGCGAATTTTACAAGAAGATGCTTAGGCCGCTTGGCATCGACATGCCCTACGAGTTCGATCAACTGCTTGGTTTCGCAATCAATACCGAGCCTGGTTTCTGGCTGAAGAATGGCGAAGTCGGCAAGGACCTTTACGTCGCATTCACCGCCAAGAGCGCAGACGCTGTCAGGGCCAGCTACAAGGCGGCGATAGACGCGGGAGCTACTTCAAAGAAGGAACCAAGCCTTCGGCCCGAATGGCGTGCCGACTACTTCGCGGCAAACATCGCCGACCCCGACGGATACAACATCGAGATTGCCTATAAGCCTTGGTTCTACAAATAATACAAATAAAAGGTACGACCCATCTACCGATCTGAGGCCCGCCTGGCCGCCCGACAGCTTGCGAATCATCACTTCTCTTGGAGGGACCATGACAGACAGCTATCCATTTACAGTTTTTGGCGGTGAGTTCAAAGGCAAGCGTGTTCTCGTGACCGGTGGCACGAAGGGTATAGGGGAAGCGATTGCACGCCGCTTTGCATTGGGCGGCGCCTCGGTGGCCACCACTGCGCGATCTATCGCAGCTAACGGCCAGGATTCCGCTCTCTTTATAAAGACAGATATCGGAACAGCCCGTGGTGTCCAAAACGTCGTCGATTGCATTCAGCGAGAGTGGGGTGGACTCGACATCTTGGTGAATAATGTCGGCGGAACGGAGACAAAAGCGGGCGGATTCGAGGTGCTCTCCGACGAGGGCTGGCAAAGGATACTGGAGGTGAATCTGCTCGCCGCCGTCCGCCTGGACCGCGCTTTCCTTCCCGGCATGATCGAACGAAAGTCAGGAGTCGTCATTCATATCTCCTCTATCCAGCATCGTCTGCCGTTCTCCAATTCGACGCTCGCCTACGCGGCGGCCAAGGGAGCGTTGGCTACTTACAGCAAGGGGCTGGCCAAAGGTGTCGCTCCGAAAGGTGTGCGAGTGACGATGATTTCGCCCGGCTTCATCGAGACTTCAGGCGCAAAGGGAATGATCGCCGACATTTCACGAGGCAGCGGCATCAGCGAGGAGGCAGCACGTCAACGAATTATGGACATGCTTGGAGGCATTCCCATCGGCCGGCCAGGCCGACCCGAAGAAGTGGCGGAGCTGGTAGCCTTCCTCGCCTCAGACCGAGGTGCGTTTATCAGCGGCGCTGATTACATTATCGACGGTGGCACGATGCCCACGACTTGATGCCCTCGTATCACGGGCGGCAGATAGCTCCGCGGGCTTGCGGATGTTTTCTTGTGGCTGCTTCGGCCGATTCGTCGGCTATCAGGAAGCTATCCGGCTTCCACGACGGGATTAGTCCTCTGACGTCGGCTAGTGTTTGCGAACGAATTGCGAGTGTCTTTGGACCAGCGCTGGAAAACCACCAGTCAACAAACTGTGAACGATCAAACTGTCTAACTAGTCTGGGGGTTCAGCCCTCGGGTTCTCAAAGCAGGTGGAGTGAACCCCTAAAGTCAGACAGTTTCACGATGTACACGTTGCGGCATTAGCAAAAGTGAACGGGCGCTGTCTCACAGCGGTAGAGTTCGCAACGTCATCTCGACTACGTCTTGCAATTTATCGCGCCTAGCTCCGCCCGCTGCCTGGACTGCCATTCCGTATATGATTGTTGCCAAGTAGCGAGCAAGATCGGCCGGATCAGTGTCGGCCGGAAGGTCACCTTCCGATTTCGCACGCTGGAAGCGCCGGCGTAATGCAGCCTCACCCGCCGCGCGGCACGCAATAAGTTCCTGCCGGATAGAATCGCTCGCCTCGCCACAGACAAGCGCACCTTGCACCATGAGGCATCCGCCCGGATTGCGCGGCGCCGCGTTCAAATCGGCGGCGCCGTGCAACAATCGTTCAACGACCGCGCGGGCGGTTGGTTCCTTCAATGCTTCTTGGGTATAGGCCGCCGGCCCAGTCAAGTAATGATCGAGCGCCTTGCGGAAGAGCGCTTTCTTGTCGCCGAAGGCGGCATAGAGGCTCGGGCGGTTTACTCCCACAGCTTTGGTCAGGTCCGACAGAGACGTCCCCTCATATCCTTTCCGCCAGAACACCCGCAACGCATGGTCTAGGGCTCTGTCGGCATCGAAGGAGCGGGGACGCCCCATCCGCCCTGAGGGTTTGTCATGTTTCATAGGTAGCTTTGATGCTCCTTCTGTACCAATCGATACATAATTGTTGCAACGATTCACGCGCCACGACATCTATACCGTATGGTACAGAAATCTAGCATGACAGCAAATCAGAGAGGAGAAAGGTCATGACCAAACTGGAAGAGAAAGTAGCAGTCATCACGGGAGGCAATAGCGGAATCGGTCTCGCGACGGCGCAACGCTTCGTTGCCGAGGGCGCGTATGTCTTTATCACGGGCCGTCGTCAAAACGAACTCGACGCGGCAGTGAAACTGATCGGCAAAAACGTCACTGCGGTACAGGGCGACGTTTCCAATCTCGCCGATCTCGACCGGTTATTCGACACCGTAAAACAGGAGAAGGGACATATCGACATTCTATTCGCCAATGCCGGTACTGGGGAATTTGGCCCCCTCGGCACAATCACGGAGGAGCATTTCGACAAGACATTCAACGCCAACGTCAAAAGTCTTCTGTTCACCGTACAAAAGGCCCTTCCGCTGCTAATGGATGGAAGCTCCATCATCCTGAATGCGTCCATCGTTTCGGTCACTGGATCGCCGGCGCTCAGTGTATACAGCGCATCCAAAGCGGCCGTGCGGTCCTTCGCGCGCACCTTCACCTCGGATCTCAAGGACCGTAAAATCCGCGTGAACGCTGTGAGTCCTGGCGTGATTCCTTCTCCGGGCTATCGCAATTCGCTGGGCCTGACCGACGAACAAATCAAACAATACGCGGACAGCGCCGTGGTCAACATACCCCTCGGTCGCACAGGAACTTTGGACGAAGTTGCCAAGGTGGTCTCTTTCCTTGCTTCCGACGAAAGCAGCTACGTCACGGGCATCGAACTCTTCGTCGATGGCGGCATGGCCCAAATCTGACCAGCTTGACCGCTGGCGTGGTGTCCGCTGGTGATCCAAAGGGCATTCAGCTCGCTGAAGGACTGACCGAGGAACCCAATCGCAGCCACGACTGTGCACCAACTGTGCACGAATCCAACGTTTTCATTCCATTCGGGTTAGTTTTGAACGAAAAGCAGATTCCCCGATTTGTTGGAAACGTTAGTAGTTAGAAGTGACGGGCGGAGGTGTTGGAGTCGGGTTCGGTGCGCCCAAGGCAGGCGCGCCGGATTATGGAGTTCCTCAGTCTGGTCTTCGCAATAAGCCCCCATCTCACCACGAGTTAGGATCGATGGGCAGGTAGATCGTTCTGGTTATCGCGATGAAGTAACCCGCAGCCATGTGGCACTTGGCGGCGGCCATACTGAATCGAGAGGAGGAAAGGTCAGATCGAAGTTCCCCAACCATCGTATTCGGCAGTATGGGAATTTGCCAGACGAACAACCTCATCCGTGAATTCGGGTCGCATCGTCAGTTCGATGGATTGGTGAATTCCTGCTTCTATATTCCATCGTGACGGATCACTTTCCGATGCCGCTGGACCCTCCACTAATATCCGAAACCCGAGGCTCTTTAGGGAACGAGCCAAGTTCTCGGAATCTTGTTCTGTCCTAGCCCAAAAATGACATTCGATAAGCCGGGTCTCTGCAAGGTCAGTCCCCTTCTCAAGGAAAACTCGCCGGAGGGCTGCATTCCTGGCTTCGTGTCCCGCTTTAACGGCTTCTATTTCTTGCGATTCTCGTCGCATGGTCTAGCCATTCGGCGTATTTTGTTTTCTTTCGTCCCCATGCTGAGATGAGGCATGATTGACTCAGCCTATGTTCGTGGTAAGTCCCCTACTGGGGCTCCGCGATTACGATTATCGCCGCCTTACCGCCCGCGGTAACATCCTTGGAGAACTGGCCTCCCTCCAACAGACAAAGAATCCTCTTACCATTCGTGATGGCAACTACACCGACCCCCGCAGTCCCTAAGCCCGGGGCCGGATTGTTATTGGGATCCAGGTTCGTTATGTTGAGTCCAGCGCTGTACTCATTGGCATCGGCATCCAAGAGTTGCGAACCGCTCCAGGTATAATCCCACGTTCCGTCGGGAGCATAGGGAAAGTTTGAGAGAACCGCGATTTGCGACCACACGGTCGGGTCGCCAGAATCATCATTAAGGACAAAATATCGCCCACCGAGTGAAGCGTTGGAAATGGATGCGTTGGCTCCCTGTTCGGCGTACCCAAAGCTCGCGGCAGCGTCGGTCCCTACAATGAAGAACGTGACCGGTTCCGAGTTCGTCGTGGGGCTTGCGAGATACAGAACAGGCGGACTTGTCCCCATGTTCCCAAGTGTCACTCGCCCTGTGGAGCTTGCAAGTGTAAATGATCCCGGGCTGCCAGAATTGAAAGTCTGGATTTGAGTACCGTTCTGAATGTCGAATCGGAATACAATTCCTGTGACTTGTCCGGCAGCCGATGAGCTGCTGTTCAGAGTCAACAATCCAAGCTCACCGATGGCACACGGCCCGGAATAGCTTCCATTCGTACAGGGAAACTGTCCTGTGATGTGGATGATGTGATTGCCTGCAACTGATGCGGCCGTGAATGAACTAGAGGACACAATGGCCTGGCCGCTCCGAATTGGGCGGCTCGGCCCCCAAGAATCAGTTCCCAGAATGAATATCTCGTCTGGATTCACAATGTAAAAAACACTATTGCTGGCCGTACCCGGCGCCCCGCCGGCCGTGAAGGAAACCGACGCACGTCCATCCGAACGAGACACCGAACTGATACTCCCTGTCCCGAAGGTGCCGGAAGCTACGCCGGCCTCGTTTTGGTCCGCCGTGATTGAGGTTATAGATCCGCTCGCTGGGTCCAAGACGAATGCCCCCGCCATTGCATACCGTCCATTTGGAGTTCCTCCATGCTCACCGAGCGCATAGTTCGTGTGGAGCGCTGTGGTGTCGCCAGAGCCGAACGCATTTTGATCCTGAAGTCTCAGCTCACCGGCGACCTGCGACTTGGGGCTTGATTGACTGTTGATTTGGAGGAGCGCGCCTTTCGTTGCGACTCCAGATGCGAACGCTCCCGGCGCGATGGTGAACGTGAATGGTCCGCCGACGGTTTGAAGTTGCAAGCACCCCACGAACCCGGATGCGCCTGCTACAAGGAATCTCGCCGAGCCCGGATCCGGCCCGACCGTATAGTAGCTCCCGGCCGACAAGATTGTGAGGTGCCTGGCGCCACTGATTGCGTCGTTGACGTCCAGGTCGCCTCCGGTTCCCTGGCCAAGATCCACAACTTTCCCGGCACCATCCAACGCCACACTAAACGCTATCGCGCTGGGTGCTGCCCCCTGCCAGCCCTGGGTGACTCCCGCATACTGACCTTTCAGAGCGGATTCGTTCCCTGAAGGCAGATTTGTGCAAAAGGTTGGAGCCCCTACAATACTTATCGTTGTAGGGTCGCCCCCGTTGGCCGGCGCCGAACCGCCACCTGAAACACTTACCTGATTTGTTTCCGGTGAAGTCGCATTTGCCGCTACATTCACCGTTGTCGTGATTGACGGGTAGCTCGCTCCAGCGGAAAGTAGATCGCTCCGGGTGCACGAGTTCGACATGCAAGTCCACCCACTTCCCGCCATGGATACAAATGTCATCCCTGTTGGAACCGAGTCCGTTACAGTAACAGTCGAGCCATTAGTCGGCCCCGGTCCGGCGTTTGTGACAGTCACGCTATAGGTCGCCCCCTGCTGACCAGCCTGGAAAATCTCTGTGTGCGACGAGCTGACGCTGAGCGCTGCGGCAGGAGGAGGTGGGGGTGGCGGCTGCGTAGTTGTCTCACTACCGCAACCAGCAAGTACACCAATGCATAGGATCCCCGCCATCAGTATTAAGGCCCTCGGAACTATTTTGTCACTCATATATCCGAAGACCTCCGAGTTAGGATCTCATTTCGCGCATCCTACGCTTACATTGCTCTAAGTTCAATGAATCTGAATCACGACTAATGCCGGGCATCTACCTCGCCCCGGAATTGCATTTGAAGTTCTTGGCGACCACTGATTCGCAATAAGTCCCAATCTCACAAGTATTTGAGCTCGATTGGTAGGTAGATGGTCCTGGGCATGACGATGAGATAACCCGCAGCCATGTGGCATTTGGCCGCGGTCCTTCCTGTTTTCTTTCGCCCGCATGCGGGGATGATACCACCAAGGGATTTCAGTGGGGAGCAACGGGGAGCGTGCGGTTGGTCAGGAATTTCGTCACACGCCCCTGAATGTGCGGTCGAGTTCAAAAAACGATGCGGCTGAACATCCACATGAAAGTTACCAGTAACCCCCCGCATGCGACCAAAATGGTGCTGCTTCGGCGAGAGTAAGTAATGAAAAGACCGGAGCAAGCGATTATCGCAGAGAGAATCGTCATCACGAGACGGAAAGTCTCGTACAAACTTGGTGTCAGGTTATATACAACGTACTGCTCAAAATTCAGGAAAAAGGAAGCGATTCCCAGAATTATCGGAATGGAGCAGCGAAGTTTTGCGGCACGACTTCTGTTTGACGCGAGTTCGATACCGCCGGCAATAAAAAACGCCAGAATTGAAAGGTATACAAGCCCTTCCATCTTCCACCTCTTGATGTGTTCTCAGACCAGAAGGCGAATGTTATTCTGGAAATTCATTTGCGGCTACCTTTATCCCGATGGATAATTGCCTCGGAAGGATACAGAAAGCTTATGTCGTCGCATTCTCGCCGCCCACTGATTCGCGCAATATTGTGGGCCGCGAATGTCTCCCTTTTCGGCGTAGTTTCGATATTGTTCGCGCGCGACTTTTTACTTCAACAAGTCACAGAAGCTCTGAGCGGACACTCGACCAGTAATTTGGCGTCAGGTATCGCCGTATTCTTTCTGCTCGCTGGAGAGGCGGCCTTGTTGCCCGGGATTGCGTTCACAATGATGCTTTTCGGCCGCGGCACCGTGGAAGCGCACGCGGTGTTCGTGCCCGTTTTCGCGACGGTGCTGTACTTCCTGGTGTTCTTCTGGGCATTGCGGGCTCGCGAATTGCCCCGCGCAGGATTCTCTGGCCGGATACGGACGGCGACGAAGGAACCGGGCGAAACACCTCGGACCACCTGATGTTTCACAGAATCAGGAAGGCTAGGGGTTCCACCATGATCAGCGACCGTTGACCCCATCCTCGAACCGTGACATTGTTCCGCCTTCCAAGGAGGAAAGTTTCCATGCACCGACGTGCCCATTTCTCAATCACACTTATCTTCTCAACGGTTTTCGCAGCCGCCTTGTTCGCAAAGACACAGCAATTCGCTGCCAGCGAAAAATCTCAGCTTAAGGCCGGCAGGAATGACACCAATGAATTGAGCCCTTTCCAGGCCCTCGAATGGCGGAACGTCGGCCCCTTCCGCGGTGGACGTGCCACCGCGATTACCGGAGTGCCGTCGCAGCCACTGGTCTACTACATGGGCGCGACCGGCGGCGGCGTTTGGAAAACAGAAAACGGCGGCAACTCCTGGCGCAACATCAGCGACGGATTCATCTTGACCGGCTCGGTCGGCTCCATCGCCGTTTCCGACAATGATCCCGACGTGATTTACGTCGGAATGGGCGAAGCGCCCGTGCGCGGACAATCCTCGTCGTTTGGTGACGGCATGTACAAATCCACCGACGCTGGGAAAACGTGGACGCACATCGGCCTCGAAAAGACGCGCCAAATTTCCAAGGTGCTCATCCATCCGCGGGATGAGAATCTCGTTTACGTAGCGGCTCAAGGCTCGCGCTGGACCCCGTCCGACGACCGTGGCGTATATCGCTCCGCGGATGGCGGCAAAACGTGGAAGAAAATCCTCTTCGTCGATCCTAGCGCGGGCGCGAGTGATATGGCCATGGATCCCAGCAACCCGCGCATTCTTTATGTTGCGTTTTGGGACCATCAGCGCACGCCCTGGCAAGTTCGCAGCGGCGGCCCGCACTCCGGCATCTGGAAATCCACCGATGGCGGAGACAACTGGACGCCCCTCACCGAAGGCCTTCCCAAAGTGATGGGCAAAATTGGCATCGGTGTTTCAGCCTCGAATACTGACCGCCTCTACGCCAACATCGAATCAGATGAAGGCGGTTTATACCGCTCCGAGGATGCCGGAAAAACCTGGCACCGCATTTCCGAAGACCGCGTCACACGCGCCCGTGCTTGGTATTACACCGTGGTTACGCCCGACCCCAAGAACTCCGACGTTGTTTACGTGATCAACGCGCCGGTCGAAAAATCCATCGATGGCGGCCGCACCTTCCAAACTCTTCCCGCGCCCCACGGCGATAATCATGCGCTATGGATCAATCCCAACAATCCCCTCAACATGGCCAATGCCAATGACGGCGGCGGCGATGTCACTTTCGATGGCGGGAAATCATGGTCCACTCAGATGAACCAACCCACCGCGCAGTTCTACCGCGTCGAAGTGGATGACCTTTTTCCCTACAACCTTTACGCCGGGCAGCAGGACAACACTCCCGTTGCCGTGCCCAGCCGAGTTTTCGGAGCCGGCATCGACCGCCAGGATTGGAAAATTGTGGGAGGCGGGGAAAGCGCCAGCTTCGCCTTCGATCCAAAGAATCCGCGTTACCTATACGCCACGGGCTATCAGGGGAACCTCGACGAGACCGACACGCAAACGAACAAAAGCCGCAACGTGATGGAGTGGCCCGCTTTCGGACTCGCCGAACCGAGCGATCTCCAGAAGTATCGCTTCAACTGGCACGCGCCAGTCGCCACGTCTCCGTTCAATCACAAAGTTATATATCATGGCGGAAATGTCCTGTTTAGATCAGCGGACCGCGGCTTCACTTGGATGCCAATTTCTCCTGACCTGACCCGCAACGACAAAGCACATCAGGGACTCGGCGGCGTTCCGTTTACAAATGAGGGCGCGGGCGGCGAGGTCTACGGTACGATTTATTACATCGTGGAATCTCCGCTCGCACAGGGCGCCATCTGGGTCGGCACGGACGATGGTCTTGTGCAGCTCACCCGCGACGGTGGAAAAACTTGGTCAAACGTCACACCAAAGGGTTTGTCGGAGGGTCAGGTCAACGCTATCGAGGCCTCGCCTTTTGACGCAGGCACTGCGTACTTCACCTTTACCCGCTTCAAGTTTGACGACAACACGCCCCACATTTTCAAGACCACCGACTACGGCAAATCCTGGACCGATCTTGGTGGCGGCCTGCCTCAGGACATGCCCGCCCGCGTTGTTCGCGAAGATCCCAAGCGGAAAGACCTTCTTTTCGCCGGCACGGAAAACGCTATCTGGTATTCACTCGACGGTGGACGCAACTGGCAATCTCTACAGCTAAATTTCCCGCGCGTTCCGGTCACAGACCTAAAAATACACGATTACGATTTGGTGGCTAGCACCGAAGGTCGCGCATTTTGGATTCTGGACGACATCCGCCCGATAGAGGCATGGAGCGATCAAGTTGCCCACTCGGATTTGCATCTCTTCGCGCCGCGCACTACTTTTTTGTTGCCTGGAGGAGGATTTTCCGTCCCCACCGGCTCCCCGCTGGGCAAGAATCCGCCAAATGGCGCCATCATTCGCTACATTCTCAGCGCGAAGCCGGACGATTCACAGGAGCTCAAGCTCGAAGTCCTCGACTCCAGTGGCGCGGTCATCCGCTCGTTCTCAAGCAAGCCGCGGCCGGGTGAGTCTCCGCAAGTTCCCGCGTTCCCGGGCGCGCCGCCGGCCCCGCCACAAACTCTCCCCGTCAAGCAGGGAATGAATCAGGTCGTCTGGGATTTACGCTCCGATCCGCCCGTGCGCGTTCCGGGCATCTACTCTCCGAGAGCACCATCGGGCTATATCGCCTCTGCCGGCACCTACAATCTCAAGCTCTCCCTCGGCGCGAAGAGCGCTACGGAATCGTTTGAAGTGCAGGGCGACCCTCGAGTCCCGCACTCAGCACCCGAAGGGAAGGCGGCGTTTGAGGCGGCAAAATCCATCCACGACCGGATCAACGATATCAATCACGCGATGATCACTCTGCGCAGCGTTCGCGATCAATTGAATGCTCTATCAGAGCGCAACCACGATCGCCCTGATATCGTCGAGCTTGATAAATCCATCAAAGACATCCGCGTTGCCATAGATTCCATCGAGGCGCGCTTGCTTGATGTGAAGGAAAAAACACAGCAGGATGAAGTCAATTTTCGCCATGGCCTTGCCGATCAATACGCTTTCCTCCAAACCACTGTCGAAGATGGCGCCCTCACCACCGGGGAGCGAGATCGGGTTGCGGAGCTCGACAAGGAGTGGGCCGATTGGCAGGCGAAAATCAAAGCAGTGATGTCGGACGTCGCCGCCTTTAATGCCCGAGCCCACGAAAAAGGCATACCCATAATCGACAGCGCTGTAAAAATTAGTCCCAATTCACAATGACCGCCACCGCTTCCACGGTAGAAGCACGGGTTTTTCTGAGCGCGCAAAACCTGTTCACCAACCACGGCGACGGATGGAAGACCGACTTTGAAGTGCTGCTGTTCCAGCTCACCGCCGAGAACAAGATTCTGGATCTGACTACCGAGCCAGTAAGCCTAGAGCTTACCGAAGCAAAGTACAGCGAAGCCCTGAAACGAGGGATCAACACCTTGGCAAGACTCCAGCCGAAACCCGGGGCCGCGCTTCTGTACGTGATCGTCCACGACAAGAGAACCGATGCTGTGGGTTCGGTCCGCATTCCTTTGGACCAGTATGCAGTCAGGGGCTACACACTCCATTAGTTCGCCAAACTTCAAATTTGCAATTGGTTCTAAGTCCTCATACATAGGCTAGAATCATGTAGCCTTCTCAACTTAGAAACGAGCTTGCCGAAAAAGTTGGTCCCATGTGAGGTCATGGACTCGACGGGAGCACCACCTGTGACACCTTGATTGCCTTAAAAGGAGTTCTGCATATGTTCATGAAGTACGTAGCAGCCATCGCAGTTATCCTCGTCACTTTCTCCCTACTGGCCCAAGAAAACATTGAGAAGCCTGAAGCCGTGGTAATCCATCCCGGCTCCAAAGTAAACCTGGGTTAACACTCTGTGTTTTCGCATTCAGAAAAGTGCGCTCGGTTATCTGTGTCGAATCGCTTCCGGCGACCGTTGGCGGTCCAGAGGCAAGATCTCCAGTTGCCAGTTGACAGGTACGGACGTGGGCACAAAACATTTAGTCATATCACACGCTTGATAACTCAACTGGCCGGTGACGCTGATGGTCCTGCCTTTTTCGCCAAGGGACTTCATCACGTCGGGAGTTGCTGCGATTTTCAGGTCGGAGGCGATCTGGAATTTTCCGGAGAATACCGGAACCTTTTCCTTGATCGCCTCCAGATAGAGAATTTTCGCGGCGGGATAGGTAGGTGGAATCAGTTGAATTTCAGGCGACGGACTGATTTCGAGTTGGATCGGCTTATAACCTGTTACGCCAGGGGCATACACGTGAACGCCTGGTGGAAGGTCAATTCTTGCAGTGAGGCTAATGCGATTCCCTGGAAAGACAGTGCTGTCCGACTGGCGAAGCTCCAGAGAGATGTGCGGAGCTTCCACTGCGTGGCTGACGCCCTCGGCAAGTTCAGGAAATATCCTGGTTAGAACGTTGTTTCCCGTAAAGCGATCCGTGTAGCTCACCTCAAAGTATTTTTCTCGAATCGAGCCGCTGGTATCGACAAAGAAGTATCCGGGCAGCGCCATTCCCTTCGTCATTCCGGCGGCCTCGGTGTTAAGCACGCCAAAACGTGTGATGATCTTGGAATCGGGGTCAGACAGCAGAAGGTATTCAATCTTGTGGCGCTCGGCAAAGTCCTTCAAAATAGCAGGACTGTCATAACTGATGGCCACCAACTTAATTCCTTGAGCCTCGAAGCGATTTTTTGCGTTTTGCAGCTGGACCAGCTGCGCTTTGCAGAATGGTCACCAATCGGCTGAACGGAAGAACAAAAGCACCGTGCCGTTCGGTCCTCTTAGTGTACCGCTGGAAACTTCATGCCCGAATTGATCAAGACCGGTGAAGGATGGCATTTTGTCGCCGATGTTTATTCCAATGGAGGGAGCGGAGTCAACCGGCGTGTTCTGCGGCGCCAAACCAAGCCCCAATAAGAAAACAGAAAGGATCATGAGCTCCCATGATCTGAGATTCATTTTAGGTTGCCTCCCCGCCGCGAATTTTCACGGCCCGCAAGAACTCTTATATGATAGACCAAAATATAAATGTGATCATCCGATTCGACTTCTCCAAATCCCGGCAATCCGCTCAAGCGAATTCCATTTTTTGGAATCGAGCACAGAGCGAAACCAGAATGGTCTCGCACACCGGGTGATGTAATTTCCATCTTGCGCCTTACTGTAGTTGGGACCAATCTGGATTTCCGGAACGTGACCATTGTATGTTTGCAGCAGGAGGCGTCTTAAATGGCCGCACCGGTGTTCCTTCCTTTGACCACATATCGCGAATTCTCTATCGAAGAGATGAAAACTCGCGCTCGATCATTTCGAGACGAGATGCTTCGCCGTAGAACCGTGCGACAGTTTTCCAGTCGCCCTGTCCCTCTCGAAGTGATTAATGACTGTTTACGAACGGCCGGGAGCGCGCCAAGCGGCGCCAATTTTCAACCCTGGCATTTTGTTGTGGTCACTGATCAGGATATCAAGCGCAGAATTCGCGAAGCCGCGGAGAAGGAAGAACACATTTTTTACAACGAACGTGCGCCAAAAGAATGGTTGGAGGCCCTTGCCCCACTTGGGACCGACGAGCACAAGCCGTATGTGGAAACGGCTCCGCTTCTGATCGCAGTTTTCGCACAGACTTACAGCCTTACTCCCAGTGGACAGAAAGCCAAAAATTACTACGTAATGGAGTCAGTGGGCATCGCGACTGGGATGTTGATTTCCGCCGTTCACATGGCGGGCCTCGTTTCGCTTACTCATACCCCCAGTCCCATGGCGTTTCTTAATCCAATCTTGGCCCGCCCTCCACATGAGAAACCCTTCTTACTTCTGGTTGTTGGCTATCCGGCGGAAGACGCTGTTGTTCCAAAAATCTCGAAAAAGGAACTACACGAGATCGCAACTTTCCTTTGAGAAGACTGCAGAGGGTTGCCTTTCTGCGCTTAACTTCCTTTCGCATTAGAGTGTGAGAAGATACTGGAAATGGGACGTTATGAAGAAGAAGGCGGCATCTCGGTCATGCGGCTAGACATCGCGCGAGGAGCCAAAAGGCTCGATGAGCACATCAGGCTCAATACCGCCTTCTTGTCTCTCACTAAACTCCCATCACTCTTAGCTTCATCTCGGAGCCTTTGTATCTGTGCAAGTGCCCGCTCACGGAACCGTCCAACCACGATGCTGGTTTCTGCTTAGCGCGAATCTGGCTTAGAATTCAGAAATGTCTCTTCTGCACATTCTCATCCTTGCTATCGTGCAGGGTTTATCGGAACTGCTTCCGGTGTCGAGTTCCGCCCATGTCGTGGTAATTGAGAAGCTGTTCGGCCTTGACGTCTCTTCACCACCAATGACCTTGCTTCTGGTCATGCTGCATACGGGCACGATGTTCGCGGTCATCGTCTACTTTTGGAGGCAGTGGCGCGACATCTACTTCCAAAGCATAGCTTCTTTTAAGAAGTTTGCTGGGTTTGTCGTGTTGGCGACTGCCCTCACCGGATTGATTGGCGAAGCCCTCATCAAGGTCATCGAGAAGACCTTTTTTCGCCACTTCCCGCTCGCGCAGATTGAGGATTTGTTCAGCCATCTCGAACTCGTTGCTCCGGCTCTAGCTCTTGTGGGAATCTTGATTCTCGTTGCAGGCATCGTCGAGAAGAGAAAATCGGCTGTAGGCTTGACCAAAACAACCGACCTGAGCGCCAGAGAAGCCGGGATTGTCGGAGCCGTGCAGGGACTTTGTTTGCCATTTCGGGGATTCTCCCGGTCTGGTGCCACAATCTCTGCGGGGATGCTCTTAGGGGTAGCAAAGTCACGCGCCGAAATGTTCAGTTTTGCGCTGGCTGTGGTGCTGACTCCAGTAGTGGTGGTGCGCGAATTAATGCGGGTCGTGCATGACCAACACACGAACGGAACAGCGGCCTTTGCAGCAGCGGCATTTCCTAGCCTACTTGGGGCGGTGTTCGCGTTCCTCGCTGGCCTGATTGCACTGAAATGGCTGAGTCGATGGCTTGAGGTCGGGCGCTGGTACCTTTTCGGCATTTATTGCCTGATTGCCGCAGTAGGCGTTGGTTATTTGCACCACCTTGGCTATTGATTTCTCTAACGCTTGAGAAACGCACAGACTCGACATGTGTTTCCAAGTGTTCGCTAGTTGACCCTTGTTTTTTAGTAGGGGGTCGGTTTGAATTTCTTTTAT
>Ga0209167_10001273_pt1 | contig 15176 bp, 15 predicted proteins | sample Coa_R1_9_FD_187154 | JGI IMG/M metagenome (GOLD analysis project Ga0209167, IMG submission 187154) | Surface soil microbial communities from Centralia Pennsylvania, which are recovering from an underground coalmine fire - Coalmine... | ecosystem: Environmental > Terrestrial > Soil >... | reverse complement strand
CGGCAAGTGTAAGCACCGGGTTGCCGCTGCTGTTCAGAACGATGAGGCAGCCAGCCTGCGCAGTCGCGGAAGTGCCGTCCGAAGTGGGCAGGCTTCCGACTATGACGAAGCCGGACCGCAAAACCGCGAGTGCCGTCGTAAGTCCCACACCTCCCGGGCAGGAACCGGGCAAACTCCCCCCATCAATCGTCGCAAACACCGTCAGATTTCCTGAGGGAGTCATCTCAACGATCGTCGTTCCGGTGCCTTGAAGGTTGGACGAGCTGTTGAAATTGCTGATCAATATGTCGCCCTTCACAAGAGCTCCTGCAGTGATCGGTACGGTAGCAATGCCGTAGGGATTGACGTCGCCATTCCCCGGGACCGTGGAGGCTATGGTCGACATGACATGGAGGTCATCGATGAAATCGTGATCGTGGGAATCCGCGGTCAGAGGCAAAGTCAGGAAAGCCACAGAGCCGATTACGGCGCAGAGACGTTGTGTCAAAAGTCGCATAACGGGCGAACTCCTTTGAGAAAGTCGGTCCCAGTATAGGGAAGAAAAAGAGTCCGGATGTTATCGGAATGTACAGAGAATGTAAAAACAATTAAGCCCCGTGGTGGAACCTTCACATATTGGCCGGGCAGGCGCGCGTTTCGATTTCACAAACGCTATGTTCACCCGACGATCAACGGGGCTGGCCGCGCTGGCCGCCCTCGCCGTCACTGCCGCTCTGCTGGATGGCGATGGTTGGCCACGTAACTTACCTGTAGCCTTTCTGCTGGTTTCTTGGCGCATGCGCATGTAGTCGCCATCACTTAGATTGCTCCAATGCCTTGATGGACCAGAAAAACCGGCACTCGGACGTGACTCATACACGGAGTCCTCTCGCACTCGAATTCCCGGCATATTGCCTTGCTCGGCCAAATGGCGTATTATATATAGCCAAGAGGCCAAATGGAAACAGAAGCCATTGTCGATATCCTCGGCGGACGGAAAGTGCTCGGCAAGACGATCAAGAACCCGGACGATCTGACACACCTCATTCGTAAGGGCCTGCCGGCCGGCTCGATCTCGGCACTTGCCGAGAAACTCCATATCGCCAACAGTGTCTTGTCACGGAAGCTCGGCATTCCTCAGCGCACCCTCACGCGTCGTTTGAGCCAGGCATTGCTTCTGACGCCTGCCGAATCGGACCGCACAGTGCGCATGGCACGAGTATATGCCAACGCCGTCGAGATGATTGGGGACGAGGAGAAGGCCATTGAATGGCTCAGTACCCCGAACCGTGCACTCGGTGGAGAAAGGCCTCTCGATCAACTTGACACCGATACCGGCGCTCGCGTCGTAGAAGATATCCTTGGGCGGATCGCCTACGGCGTTTACAGTTGATGCGGTTCTGGAGAATCTGTCGGCGCCGCTATGCTGCCGAGGCCGCGACGGGGGAGGGCGCTCGTCTCTACGGCGGTCGATGGAACGGCAGAGGAGTGCGGGTCGTCTACGCCTCAACCTCACTGGCCCTCGCCGCGGTCGAGACCTTTGTTAACCTTGAACCGAACTTGAGACCTGCAGATCTGGTTTCGATCGAAGCTGAAATCCCTCACACGGTCGAGATTGCCAGAACTGACGTGAAGATGCTGCCAGCGGGTTGGCACGAAACCCGAGACGAATCCTTGCGCGCATTCGGTGACGATTGGATTCGCGGCGGGAAGAACGTGGCGATGCTCGTCCCGTCTGCGGCGATTCGCGGAGAATGGAACATTTTGGTGAATCCCGTGCACCCCGACTTTTCCATGATCATATTTCGTGATCCCATGCCGTTTGAATTTGACATGCGCATGTTCCGGTGAACGACGGCCGTCATTCTGAACAAGGTGATGGCGGTTTTTCGGGCCAGGCACAGCGTCGCCGACAATGTTCGTACCGGCTCGGTATTTGATGGGATCGCCGCCTTATTTATTCAGGACACGCCTCTCGTCAGTCAGGTATTTCGGTATATCTTCTCTCTCCAGTTCGGCTGGACGGAGGTCCCGCGGATCATATACAAATTTGTCCGGTATCAGGGACGAAAGCTGATCAAGCAGGTCTCCTGACTGAAACACATCGTTCGCTGCGCCTCTCTGAGACGCCAAATATGAATTGCGGCGCCCCGTGGCTATGGCGTCCAGGTCGTAGAAATATTTCCAGTTTTCTACTCCTGGCCGCTCACGTCTCCAACTAATTCCCCCACCGCTTTCGTTCCCTTCAACGTCGTTCCCGTCTCCGGTTCAACTGATGGACCTGCTCCTCCACTGTCCCTCGAACGTTCTGCGTCATCGCCTCGACGGCTCTCAGTTCAAAATCGAATTTTGCGCCGGAAAGGAATTAGCCTTCGCGGACCTCGAGAACGGTTCCCAAGGTTTCCCTGACCGAAATTAGCTGCAACCGGAGGAAATCCGAGGGCGGACCGCCGAAGAGTGATCCGCTGAATCCGCGTTCCCAGCCCACCGCGACAAAAGCGGTGGGCTTATTTCATATTCCACACCGGACACTTTTGCTGGCTTGCCAATCATTGCGGCCAGTTGAAACTGAAGGATTCACCCAAGTAAACGCGCTTCACTTCGGAATCCTGCGCGAGATCGTCGGGGCTCCCGGTGCGGAAGATCTTTCCGGCATTGATGATGTAGGCGCGATCGGTGACCGTCAGCGTTTCGCGGACGTTATGGTCAGTGACAAGTATGCCGAGACCGTCGCGCTTCAAATCGAGAATGATCCGCTGCAACTCCAGCACCTGAATCGGATCGATACCCGAGAAAGGTTCGTCGAGAAGCAGAAAACTGGGTTCGATGGCCAGCGAGCGCGCGATCTCGACGCGCCGCCTTTCACCTCCCGAGAGCTGGAAGCCCTTGCTGCGGCGTACCGTCTCCAACCCCATCTGGTCGATCAGATTGTTCATCTTCTCGCGCCGCTCGGTGTTGGTCAGCCGGCGCGTTTGCAGGATCGCCATCAGGTTTTCTTCGACGCTCAGCTTGCGGAACACCGACGCTTCCTGCGGCAGGTAGCTGATGCCATGCTGGGCTCGCTGGAACATCGGCATGCCCGTCAGGTCGACGCCGTCGAGCAGAACCTTGCCGGAATCCGGGCTGATCAGCCCCACCACCATGTAAAACGAGGTCGTTTTCCCCGCGCCGTTTGGCCCCAGCAGACCGACGATCTCGCCCCTGCTCACGTGCACCGACACGTCGTTGACCACACGACGTCCGCGGTAGGACTTCGAAATCTCGACCGTTTCCAGGGTCTGCATCAGGTCTTCTTGTGGATGCGGCTTTGGCCTTTTTTCTCCGGAGTGCCCTCGGTGATCCACCGGTCGTCCCCGGTAAACCACGTTAGTCTGTCTCCTTTGGTATTACCCTTCTTCGAGTCGTTTAGTTTCGGTTCTCCGCCGGTGAGGACGACTTTTCCCTCTTCCGTATAGTACTCCGCATGTTCACTGTTGCCGACCCGCTGGCGATCGGGCGCAAACTCCACGACCTCCACCTTTCCGTCCCCGAAGGCGCGATTGACGCGGGAATCGGCGTCGGAATCCTGCTCATTCAGGTAAGCCTTCAGAGACGCGCTCTTGAACGTCATTGTGGGGCGCCAGAAATCGACGCCGCCGGTGTATGTGGCAAGGCGGTCGGTATCGGTGTAAACCATGTGCTGGGACTTCACGATGGTGTACGTGGGTTGAGGGGGTTTAGCGGGCTTGGCCGGCTGCGGCGGCGCATCGGCGTTGTCCTTCGGCTTGTCTTCAAACTGAGTGACTACCTTTCCGTCGGCGACGATCGATTTTTTGTCCCGGTCGATATCGACACGATCGGCCTGAATACGGTTCGACGTCTGCCAGACGACCGCGTTTCCCACGTAGTGGATCAGATGGTTCCGATTGGCGGACGTGACGCGATCCGCCGTCCCCAGGGTTGGCTCGCCCTTGTCGAGCATGGCCGATGCGCTCTTATTTTCCTCGGGCAATCGCGTAGTGGAGACATGACCTCTGGCGTCGAAATCGCCGGTCATCTGGTCCATCCGGATGTGGTCGCCGGCGGTTGAACCCGTCTCGTCCGAAATGCGCGCATTTCTTTCGAGATCCATCACGTTCGTGTCGTTCTGGAGCGTTGCCAGATCCGCCTGGGCCTTGCGGTCGCCTTCCGAATAACGGAAGCTGTCGGTCTGCTTCATGTCCTTGAGTTGGCCCTTCTCGTCGAAGGATGCGTCGATGATTTTGCTGCTTGTATAGGAATTCGCGAGGTTGACCTTTTTCTTCCGGCGATCGTCTTCCGACGGATATGTTTCCGTGGAAGCGCTGGTGGCGTGGAACGACTGAATCTCGTTCTTTACGCCGTAGCTGATGAGCATGCGATCGGCCTTCAGGAGGCGGCGATGACGCGCGATCTGATTGGGCAGGAATTCCAGCGTACCGGGCGTCTGCGTGTTGACGCGTTCGAGTTCCTTGCCGCCGGGCCGCATCTGAAGGTCGAGGGCCTCAGCCTTGAGGATTTTGGTGTCGGCGGTGTCGCCCCTGGGGTCCGCGATCGGCTTCGATTCGAGATATCCATTGCCGGTGGCTTTGGCGGTCGAAAGGACATTCTCGCCATCGTGTTCGACGAAACCGAGGTCGACGCGATTGCCGGTTATCGTAGTATCCGACAGATCGCCATGGGCGACGAGCTTGGCGTTCCCGGTGCCGGTTATCTGATCGATGGCGTGAGCCTCGTTGTATTTCACGTGGATGGTATCGGCGGAATACTCGATGTGCCGCCCGGGCCGCTTGTCGGTGCCGTGCCCGTGGACCGCATCGATCTGGTCGATATCGTGCTCCTTCAGCACTACCGTGCTCTGACCGGCGTCGACGACGGTCTGATCGCGGGTGAGGCGGGACCAGGGCATAAGCAGCAGAGTTCCGTTGAGCTCGTTCCAGGAGAGCTTGCCCCCCTCCACCTTCATGGGCATGCCGTCCCCATCCTTACCGCGCAGATTGACGACGACATCGCTGTTCAGATTGAGGGTATGGGTGTTGGGGTCATAGGCGGCGCCGGTGGCCGTGCCGTCGCCTTCCTCGAAAGTGAAAGACACGTGCTTGTCGGTGACTGCCTGTCCGGACTGGCTGTCAAAGTTGATACCCGCGGCCGTGACCGAAGTAAGCCGATGGGGAGGATCGCCCTTGACGGGAACGTCGAGAGTGATTTCGACGTCGCCCGGCGAGTAGAGCTTGTGATCGTCTGTAGTGAAGTGCGCGTAGGCGCTCTTAACGCGGTCGTAGTGGAGATGGTCCTTGGCGTAGATCCGGAGTTCGATGTGGTCGAGCTCATCCTGCGTCGAGTCGGCGGACTGTTTCATGTTTTTGGCGAATATTTTCACCGCAGGCATGCCGTTGGTGTCGCTCTGCTCAAACTCCCAGTCGGGCGCTATGGTCTTGGTGTCGAGCGGGATGGCGGGTGGAACGGGGCGGCGCTGGCTTCGCTGCAGGATCCGTTGGGCACGGTAGATTCCGAAGACGGCGGCCGCGATCAAAACCATGGCCACCAAAAGCATCCAACGGAGACTTCGCATGCAGGTTGTAACTACTAGTATAGGGAACCGTGCGTGATGCAGTGACCGCCGGCGGCGATGAATTCACGCACTACGCGTTCGCCTTCGGTCTGCGAAAGATGGGCGGTAGCGTCGGTGACGAGCGAGACTTTGCGGCCGGTTTTCAGCAATCCCATGATGGCGCCTTTTACGCAGTATTCGGTGAAGACGCCGTAAACGTAGCAGTCGTCGATTCCGAGCTTGTCGAGAAGCGGCACGACAGTGGGATTGCTGAACATGTCGATGTCGTCTTTTTCGATGAAGATCTGTTTCTTCGGATCGCTGAGGAGCGTTGCCGCCGGTTTCTGCTGGCCTGCGGTGCCTATGATGCAGTGCGGGGGCCATACCTTGAACTCTTTCGAGTCCTTCGGGTGTGCGCAAATGGTTGATATCAGCGTGATCCCGTGTTCTCCCGCATAGCGATTCAGGGCCGCGACCTCGGGGATGACACGCTCCGCTCCTTGGCCGTAGAGGGCTCCGCCGGGGACCACGAAATCGTTCTGCGTGTCGATATCGAAAAAGGCCTTCATGCCGGCCGCACGTTCTCAAACATCACGGAGCGCAGCTCTTCACGCAAACGAGCGGCGTGGGGCAGGCCATAGTAGTCTGCCTGAACTGTGGGGCGGGGCTTCGGCCCTGCTGCCGAGCTTCCGTCGACGTTCCGTATGCCGGTTGCGCTTCCGGGGCGGCCGAGGGGCTGTTACGACCCTGCCTTCTCGCCCGAAATATAAAGCCAGACGACAGGAAACGATCGACTGCCCCACAGGTTTGAATCACCACCAGCTCCGGCCAATGTTGTCGATCTCCCGCTGGGCCACATCTCGTTCCAGAGTCGCCAGCGGCAACGAGATAAACAACGTGATCCTGCGATCGAGAATTCTCCACGCTTCGAAATACGCACGCTGAATCTGTTCATCCGTACCCGCGGCACCGGCCGGATCCGGCACGCTCCATTGTGCCGTGAGTGTTGATGGCTTCGGCCATGATGGAACGGGCCGAGTTTTCGCTACACAGGAACAAAACGTTGAAGTGTCGCGCCGGCATTTTCCCTCCTCTGCCTCGGCAGACAATTCGAGAATAGTAGAAATATAGAATCGTGTCAATCCAATTGTTGCAGGATCGTGGAATGAGCGAAGCCACGCTTCAAACGTGCCTGAGTTCAGACGAAACGTGCTCCTCGTGCGCGCCGACAACAGCGATCGATCCATTCGCGCGGAAACCTCGCGGCAAGCGGCGCTCGATTGATTTCGCCCGCTTTTGCGGATATGTTGTCCGCGATGGCCGCGGAGCCTTCCTCTTTTCCGAGTGCTGTTCCCGCAATCAACCCGTCCACACCGACGCCATTTTCAAGTTGTGCCGCTGAAGGTTGATCTGGCCCAGGTCCCTCATGGACACGCGGCGAAAGCCGCGTTTTTCACTGCTCCGGGCTGCGCTCGGACGGCCCTCGCTGAAGGCAGAAGCCTTCAATCGGCCGATTGGCTGCGGTGCTCGACGAACCACCCCTGGCTGTCCACCGAACCGGCGCCCTCCACAGGCATGAACTCGTAGGTTCCGTTCGATCTTCCGAGGCGGGCTTTACGATTGTCCCCCAGACACCTCTTCAGAATCGAATCCCGCAGCCGCCGCACGATCGCCGAATCGAGAATGGGAAACAAAAGCTCCACGCGCCGGTCCAGATTTCGCGGCATCAGGTCCGCGCTGCCCATATAAATCTCCTCGTCCCCGCCGTTTCCGAAATAGTACAGGCGGCTGTGCTCCAGGAATCGCCCGACAATGCTCTTGACCGTAATGTTTTCGCTGACGCCGGGAATCCCCGGCCGCAGGCAGCACAGCCCCCGGACAATCAGGTCGATCTTCACTCCCGCGCGCGATGCTTCATAGAGAAGCCGCACCATCGCCCGGTCTTCCAGCGCGTTCATCTTGAAAATCAGCTTCCCCTGAAATCCGTGTTCCATCTCCCGCCATATCAGCGCCGTCATGCGCTTTCGCAGCGTCACCGGCGCGACGAAAAGTTTCCGGAAATCGGATTTATGCGAATAGCCTGTCAGATAGTTGAATAAATCGGTGGCGTCGGCGCCGAGTTCCGCGTTGCAGGTAAACAAACTGAGATCGGTGTAGAGCCGCGCCGTCGTGGCGTTGTAATTGCCGGTGCCCAGATGAAGATAGCGGCGGATGCCGTCCTGTTCCCGCCGCACAATGAGCGCGATCTTGCAGTGCACCTTGAGGCCGACCAGCCCATACACAACATGGACGCCCTCACGCTCCAGCGCCCGCGCCCATTCGATGTTGCTCTCTTCGTCGAAGCGGGCTTTCAATTCCACCAGAACCGAAACCTGTTTGCCGTTCTCGATCGCCTCCAGCAGCGCCTGGACGATGGGCGAGTTCCTGCCCACCCGATAAAGGGTCATCTTGATGGCGAGCACTTCGGGGTCATGCGCCGCTTTCTGCAGCAAATCGATCACCGGCTGAAAAGACTCGTAGGGATGGTGCAGCACCCGGTCTCCCTCGCGAATAATCGCAAATATGTCCTCCTCGGCGTGCAGAGACATATCCGGCGGAACCCAGGGCTCGAATGGCTCGTCGCGCAGTTCGGGACGATCGATCGATGGCAGTTGCCGCAAGCGGGAGAGGTCGAGCGGTCCCGGTACGCGGGTAATTTCATCCGGGGCGATTTCCAGGTGCTCGAGCAGAATGTCCAGTATCCCGTCGGAGATCGAAGAATCCGTCTGTAGCCGGACCGTCTTGCGGAAGCGCCGCCGCCAGACCGCCTCCTCAACAGACTCCAGAAGGTCGTCGCTCTCCAGTTCCTGAATGGCCACTTCCGCGTCGCGCGTGACGTGGAACGGATGGGATTCGACGATTTCAAGACCCGGGAAGAGCGATTGGAGATTGGCGGCAATCACTTGCTCTATCCAGACGAATTTGAGCATGGGAGGCGCTTTCGTGCGCTTCCGTGGAGGAGGGACCGGCACGCTGACGAGCTGCGGCAACGCCTCGGGAACCTTCAGTCGCGCAAAGTGTCTTCGGTGATCGGCCTGATTGGAGCCGCTGGAACCATCGGCGTCGCGCAGAACGATCGCCAGATTCAGGCTGAGATTCGAAATATGAGGGAACGGCCGCCCGGGATCGACGGCGAGCGGAGTCAATACCGGAAAAACGGTTTCAGAATAGTACCGGTCGACGGCCTCGCGTTCGCGTTCGTCGAGCGAGGCATAGTCGGCGATCGCGATGTTGTTCTCCGCAAGGCCCGGCAGGATCTGGGTCTGAAAACATTCGTAGATTTGCCGCACCAGCTGATCGACACTGGCGCGCACCGCCGCCAGTTGTTCCGTGACGGTCTTGCCATCGATGCTGAGGTCCGGGCTGCCTTTCTCGAGTTTCTGCTTCATCGCAGCCACGCGCACCATGAAAAATTCATCGATATTCGAGCTGACAATGGAAATGAACTTCACCCGCTCCAGCATCCTGTTGCGGGAATCGCGGGCTTCCGCGAGAACCCGCCTCTGGAATTCCAGGAGACTGAGTTCGCGATTCATATACAGGGAAGGATCGTCCAGAGAAACCGCCGAAGTTTCCGCAGCCGCCGGTGCTTCCGGTTCCGGACCGACTATCTCGTGAAAGCGGCGGCTCTGTGCCAACGGCTTCTTAGCGCGCCGCCTGGCTGGCGGAGACAATTCGACGAGAGCGTCTGCGGGTGTAGTCATGGGACTCCGTTTCAAGCGGCGAGAGAATTCGAGACAGGCGGAAGGATGATGGTGAAAGTGGAACCCTTACCCAGGCGGCTTTCCACCTTGATCGAGCCGTCCATGCGCTCCACAACGTGTTTCACGATCGACAAGCCCAGACCGGTGCCGCCCACTTCCCGCGAACGGGCTCTGTCGACGCGATAGAAACGTTCGAAGATGCGCGGCAGATCGTCGGACGGCATGCCGCTGCCCGTGTCGGACACCGATATGTAAATCCGTCCGTCCGGCGTGCTTCCGGCGTCGATGCGGGCCTCGCCGCCGGGCTGGTTGAACTTGACCGCGTTGTCGAGAAGATTGACCAACGCCTGTTCCAGCCGGATGGCGTGCCCCGTGATGATCGCATCGCGTACCGATCCGCGCACCAGATGAACGCCGCGTATGCGCGCTTCGGGTTCGACCGTCAGCATGGCGGTATTCACCGCTTCTTCGACCGAAATGGGCCCGGGCTCGGCGTCGCGGCGGCCCGATTCGAGGTCGGAGAGCGTCAGCAGATCCGAGGCGATGTTATTCAGCCGGATCGCATGGGCCTGAATGATTTCGACAAAGCGGCGGTTATTTTCCGTATCGGAAAGCGCGCCCGCCAGCAATGTTTCGGCATACCCGCGAATGGCCGTAAGCGGGGTTCTGAGCTCATGCGAGACGTTGGCGACGAAATCGCGCCGGATGCGCTCCAGGCGTTCGAGACCCGTGATGTCATGCAGGATTACAAGAGCGCCGCGATGCGGCGGAACGGCCAGCGGAGCGGCGTAGGCTTCGAACATCGAGGCATCGTCGGTAGGAAACTGGAGCTTGCTGTTGACGGACTCACCCGACGACAGAACGCCTGAGATCAGCCCCAGGAACTTCGGATCGCGCACCAGCCCGAGCAATGGCGTATTCTCCTCCACCGGATGCTTGAGGCCAAGGGCATCGGAAAGCGCTTTGTTGCAGAACAGCACGCGCATCTGGTGATCCACCGCGAGAACTCCCTCGGCCATACTCTTGAGGATCACGTCGCGCCGCATCGACTCGAGGCTCAGCCGTTCCACCAGTTCGCGGATGCGCGAGGCCATGCGACGCAGGGACTGATTCAGCAGGACCGTTTCTTCGCCTTCCTCAGGCAGAGGTTCATCGACGCTGCTGGCGTCCAGAACGTGCTCGGCGAACAGCTTGAGGCGTTGAATTCGCCATTCGATGGCGCGCGAAAAGATCCATGTCATGACGATCGCGCCGAGAAGGCCAAGGCCCAGCTCAACGAGCGTGCGATTGAGCCGATTGCCCGTGGCGCTGAGGTCAACCGCCAGGACGATGCTGGCGATCAGCAAAAAACAACTGACGAAAAGCCTTAAACGGATTGGTGTGCCCATCGTTTTTGGTGCTTTGGGTTCAGTTTACACTCCGTTTGTGAATATTGTGTCACTGGCGGACATGCGGCGACAGCCGCGTCTTCCCCTCGCGACTGCGTCATCCCTGGCACGCGGTCGCTATCGCGGTGTTGTAAATATGCTCCGCGGTGGACCCGCGCGACAGGTCGTTCGCCGGCTTCGCCAGACCCTGTAGTATCGGCCCAATCGCCGTGGCGCCACCGAGCCGCTCCGCCATCTTATACCCGATGTTCCCCGCCGACAGGTTCGGAAACACGAGCGTGTTGGCGCACCCGGCAACGCTTGAACCCGGCGCCTTCGATGCGCCGATTGGCGGAATCAGTGCCGCGTCCAATTGAAGTTCGCCATCCACCTTCAGGTCGGGCGCGCGCTTCTGAACCGTGCGGAGCGCTTCCACGACCTTATCGACTTCCGCATGGCGCGCGCTCCCTCTGGTCGAAAATGACAGCAGCGCCACCAGCGGCTCCGTCTCCAGAAACCGGCGCGTGGTCGCGGCAGCCGAAATGGCGATAGCGGCCAATTCGGACGGCGATGGATTCACTACGACCGCGCAATCGGCGAACGTCATCACGCCCTCCGTGCCGAAGCGCGGATCGGGATGGGCCATGAGGAATGCGCTCGAAACCGTGCGAATGCCTTTGGCGGGGCCGATCGCGGTCAGAGCGGCACGGACCGTTTCCGCTGTCGTACAAACGCACCCGCCCAAGCTTCCATGCGCCTCGCCCATCGCCACCATCAGCGCCGCAAAATAGAGAGGCTGGCGCGCCATGTCGCCGGCCCCCGCTTCCGTCAAGCCCTTCGAAGCCCGCCGCTGGTAAAAATAAGCCGCATAGGCCGCAAGCCGCGGCGAGTTCGCAGGATCGACGGTCTCGACGCCCGAAACGGCGTTCTTCGACACCAGCACCGGCTCGGCGAGACCTTCTTCCTTCAAACGTCGTGCGGCCGCGACTACACGCGGATCATCCCCTTCCGCAAAAACGATACGCCGGCGCGCCGCGCGCGCTCGCTCTTTAAGCTTTTCGAAAAATGGATGCATCAACACCACAGGCTGCAGCCTGTGCTACGGCATTTCCGGACACGCGGCGACAGCCGCGTCCTTTCAAGCCGCATCACCGTCTAATCGCCAAGGAACCGCCCGTATAGCCTCAACCCCACCACGTTGTCGCACACTGCCTTGATTCCGGCGGTGATGGGAATCGCAAGCAGCAGCCCTCCGGCGTCCCACAAAAACCCCCAGAACATCAGTGAGAAGGTCACCACCAGAGGATTGAGATGGACCCGCGCACCGACGATCTTCGGATAGAGCACATTCATGGCGGTCAGATGAAGGATCAGCACGATAAAAAATGCGATCAGGATCACGCTGCCGTGCTCGCCTCCTGCCAATGAGGCGAGAATCGGAGGGACGACGGCGACCGGCATTCCGACATAAGGCACCAGGCTGAGGAAACCGCTGAGCACACCGACAAGGAATGGATAGGGAATGTGAATCATCGCGAACGCCGCCCAGCTCACAGCCGCCAGAAACAGTCCGATCATGAAGTTTCCTGCCACGAAAGCGCGCGCCATCTCAGCCACTCCTTCGAGGCTGCGGGCGGCCGCAACCCGGTCGGCGCCTTCGAAAAATCGCAAAAAGCTTCGATAGATGTGGTCGCGCCAGCTCAACATGAAATAGACCAGAAAAGGCACAAACGAGGCCATCAGAAGGAACTCATATACGGTGCCCAGCCGGGCATAGACATAGTCGGCGATGGGGTTGCGGTCCTCATGGATCCGCACCTCAGGAATCGCCGGAGGAGTCAGGGCTCCCGGCACGGCGACGGGTCCGGGAACGGGCAGCGCCAGTTGTGGAGGCTGTGTCAGATCCTTCCCGCCTTTCTTCTTCGCGCGCGCCGGAGGGGCCGTCGGCGCCGGAGCCGGTTCGGCCTTTCGCGCAGGGACCAAAATGCGCGAGGTTGCGTTCTCCATTGCCTCGATCCGGTCAGTCACGCCGGTAATGAATCCGGTGAGATTTTCCTTGAACGCCGGCACGTCGCTGGCGAGCCCGGAAAGCTGGTTGTATGCCGCCAGCCCGGCGAAATAAAGGCCCAGGGCCGCAGTCGCGCCGACTATCAGCGTCGCCGGCGGTCTCGGAATCCGCACCCGAATCAGAAGACCGACAAAAGGCTCCAGGATCAGCGCGATGATCACCGAAATGATCGTCGTGATGAATACGACCCGGGCCCAATAAAGAATAGCGATGATGACACCGGCGGCAATCGTCGGCAGCGCATAGCCGTGTACCTGCTCCTCGAATGAACTGCGCGACCGCCGCTGAATGCTGCTTCCGATCAACTTACCGTGCCCGTGTCAACGAGACTAACACGATTACAACTACAATCGAAGAGTGACCGCAGTCGGGCGTATCCTGGCGCTGGATCTCGGGAAGAAACGAATCGGCCTGGCTCTCAGCGACGAACTGGGACTTACCGCCCAAGGCCTCAAAACACTTGAGCGCGAGGGACGCCGCGACGATATAGAGGTCCTGCGGCGCCTGGCGGCTGAGAATAACGTCAAACTGATTCTCATGGGCGATCCCCTTCACATGAGCGGTGAACAAAGCCGGCAGGGTGAATACACGCGTGAGTTCGCCCGCGAGCTGGAGTACAAGACCGGCCTGCCGATCCGGTTCTGGGACGAACGCTGGACCAGCCGGGAAGCCGAGCGAACGCTTCGGGGGTCCGGCATTGCACACGATGAGAGAAAACCGGCCATTGATCGGCTTTCCGCCGTTATCCTGCTGCAGAGCTTCCTGGATTCACCCGAGGCTGGAAAGTGAGGATTCTTGTGCGCGTAGTGGGACTCGCGGCGATAGCCGCGGTCGTCGCAGGCGCGTGGATGTTCTACCTTCTGAACCAGCCGTACAAGGGCTTTTCGAATCCCGTATTTGTCGACTTCGCGCACGGAACGTCCACCCGTTCCATAGCTGCCATCCTCGCGGACAACGGTGTGATCAGAGACCGCTGGCTGCTGCTGGCTGCGCGCGGCCTGCGGCGCGGCGCGAACCTGCAGGCGGGCGAGTACAAGTTCGATAAACCGGCATCGCCTTTCGACATCCTGTCACGGTTGGCGCGAGGCGACATTTATTACATGGAGTTGCTGGTGCCCGAGGGTTTCAACATGTTCGAAATCGCCGATGCCGTGGGCAAGCTGGGAACGATTCGCCCGGAAGCGTTCCTCGCCGCGGCCCGGAATCCGGCGATGATTCGGGACCTCGATCCCGATGCCCCTTCGCTCGAAGGCTATCTTTTCCCCAATAAGTACCGCATCACCCGGCACACCACCGCACAACAGATTTGCCGGATGATGACAGACGAATTCCGCGAGCGGTGGAAGTCTCTTGGAACAAGTGCCGGCGTTCACGCGACGATGACCCTCGCGGCTATGGTGGAGAGAGAAGCGCGGCGCCCCGAGGAACGTCCGCTCGTCGCGTCGGTATTTCACAACCGCCTGCGCATCGGCATGAAGCTCGATTGCGATCCGACCACGGTATATGCGGCTTTGCTCGAGAACAGGTATCGGGGAGCTATCCATCGTTCCGACCTTGCGAACACCAGCCTTTGGAACACTTATCGCCATTCCGGGCTGCCTCCGGGACCGATTGCCAGTCCGGGGCTGAGCTCGATCCAGGCGGCGCTGGCCCCCGCCGAAACCGCCTACCTGTACTTCGTTGCGAAAGCCGATGGATCGGGCGGACACAATTTCTCCGAGTCTCTGGTCCAGCACGACGCGGCTGTCGCCCAGTACCACCGTGCGACCCATCGCTGACACAGCCAAATCCTGTGGGGCGGCTCCCTGAGCCGCGGCGGGCGCAACCGGCGATGGAGACTAAAAAACAAAAGGTGCTGAATTTCGTGGCCGCGCACGGCTGGGATGAAATCGGCGAGAACGAATGGCGCGAGCTCCGATCCGCCCTCAGCGATATTTCCGAGTCGAGTCTTCGCGAGATAATGGCGCGCACGTCCGGCATCCCGATCAGCGCGCCGTGGCGCGGAGTTCCCGCGCGCTCCATCGATGACCTCGAGAGTTCTCTGCGCGAAATGAGTCGGGTATACGAAACCCGGCCCGACCTGAGGCGTTACTGCCGCGGTCAGGTGATCGCCGCGAAGGACCGCGCCCGCTGGGCGGCGCGCAGTGCCAAAGTCGAGGAAAGCAAGCGCCGGATGAAGGCGGAGATGGTCGAATGGATGCTCGTCTGGCTGGCTGACCCGGCCATGTTCCCAACCTGGGTTGAACTCCGAAAACAGAAGATGGGATAAACTGTTCAGCGATATGAGTATTCATCGCCTTTGGTATGGACTGGGTTTAGTGGCAATACTCTTCACTTAACGATTCTGATAGCCGCGCAGATTTCGATGACGGGCAAGCGCTTGTAACCGCGGCGCAATGGGTAGTTGCTCATCTTTCGCTTGACCCCTCGGGGATTGCGGCGGTTGCGGCTGGAGGCGGCGGGCTCGTCGA
>Ga0209167_10001269_pt1 | contig 15203 bp, 14 predicted proteins | sample Coa_R1_9_FD_187154 | JGI IMG/M metagenome (GOLD analysis project Ga0209167, IMG submission 187154) | Surface soil microbial communities from Centralia Pennsylvania, which are recovering from an underground coalmine fire - Coalmine... | ecosystem: Environmental > Terrestrial > Soil >... | reverse complement strand
GTCGGGGCCGTTGCCAAGGCCTTGAAATCGTATTGGGGTAAAGAGGTCAGCGATCCCGTCAAGGTGGCTCAGGTTGTGCTCCGTCTGGCGGCGAGTGACAGCCTTCCGGCGCACCTGTTGATCGGCAGCGACGCGGTTCGCTTCGCCGGCGAAGCCGAGAAGACGCGGGAAGCTGAGGCCGCACAGTGGCGGCAGATTAGTTTGTCGACAGATGTCGACTCTTCCACGGTTTTGCCGGACATGCGATTTTGACGTTACGACCTGGCGCGCATGGTAGAGGTGAGCGAACGCCGGGCTGGAATGACTCGCTAACCCGCCTGCTGAAAGAGGAATGACTATGAACCTATCGTTTGAAAGCAAAGTCGCACTCGTCACCGGCGCTGCCGGCGCGATTTGAAGCCCACGAGAGGCATCTAATGTTTCGACTTGCGCTTTCTTAGGCTTGACTTGTATATCACCATGTGGCAATATAGCCATATGGAGATAAATAAGCACGCGGACCGCCTTAGCCTGGCCTTCAGTGCGCTTGCGGATCCCACAAGACGCGCTATCCTCACTCGTCTCGCGGCTGGAGAAGCGGACGTATCGGAACTCATGAAGCCCTTCGCCTTGAGCCAGCCCACGATCTCCAAGCACCTGAACGTGCTGGAGCGCGCAGGCCTGGTAGTGCGCGGGCGCGACGCGCAGCGACGTCCACGCAGTCTTGTCGCGGTTCCGCTCAAGGGTATCGCTGACTGGGTCGAGCCCTTTCGCCGCTTCTGGGAAGGGAAGTTTGCAGGCTTGGACGATTACCTCAAGGAGATGCAGAAGAAGGAAAAACGCCGTGGACGCGTGAAGCGGTGAAGGGAAATCAATCATGAAGAACGCCGAAACATCCAGCGTTACAACACCGACCGACCGCGAGATCGTGATCACGCGCATCTTTGATGCGCCTCGCACTCTCGTCTTCGAAGCCTGGACTAAGGCCGAGCACATCGCGCATTGGTGGGATCCGAGCGGTGTGCCGCTTTCCGTCTGCGAGATCGACCTTCGGCCAAATGGAGCATTTCGATGGGTCCATGGCGGCACCGGCGGAGGCGCTTACGCCTTTACAGGCACGTACCGCGAAATAACGCCGCCGGAACGGCTGGTGTTCGCCACGCGGATGTTTCCGTCGAGCCCCGAATCGGTCGGGACGCTTGTCTTTACGGAGGAAAGCGACAAGACGAAACTCACGATGACCATCGAGTGCAGCTCGATGGAGCATCGCGACGCCTTGCTCAAGATGCGTGTGGATGCCGGCACGGTCCGAACTCTGGAAAACCTCGCCGGGTACCTCCGCAAAGTCGAGTGAGCCGCTGGTTTCGGCATCCGCAAAAGTGAGAGTGAGAAACGAAGAAGGAGGGTATATGACGATCTTGGATACGAAAGAAAGACGAGTCCCTGAAATTGCGCGGTCAGCTCCGGTTTCGCCTTTTGCGGGACAAGCACTCTCGAAGGACGGGACGGCGATCGCGTTCGACCGCATCGGTCGCGGACCGGCTGTGATTCTGATAGACGGCGCGCTCTGCTACCGAGGCATGGGCCAGAGTGGGAAACTGGCTGACCTCATGGCACAGCACTTCACCGTCTTCACCTATGACCGCCGGGGTAGGGGCGCCAGTGGTGACTCTGCGCCCTATGCCGTGGAGCGCGAGGTCGAAGACATCGAAGTGCTGCTCAACGAAGCAGGTGGTACGGCGTCCCTTTGGGGCATGTCCTCCGGCGTGGTTCTTGCGCTCGAGGCGGCGAAACGTTTGGAGGGCATCAGGAAGCTGGCATTGTACGAGGCGCCGTTCATCGTGGACGAAAGCCGTTCCACAACAGCGGACGACTGGGTCCGGATCGGCGAGGCGGTCGCGGCAAACCGGCGAAGCGATGCGGTCAGGATCTTCCTGAAGTCGGTCGGCCTTCCTGGTTTCTTCATTGCGCTGATGCGACTGATGCCGATATGGTCGAAGCTTAAAGCCATTGCGCACACGCTTCCCTACGACGGCGCGATCGTGCGAGACAACCAGAGAGGCCAGCCGCTGTCGGCCAGCCGCTGGGCATCCATCACGGTACCGGCACTCGTCATGGATGGCGGGAATAGCCCTGCGTGGATGCGCCACGGGAACCAGTCGCTCGCGAGCGTATTACCAAATGCGCAGTACTGCACGCTCGAAGGGCAGACCCACATGTTGAAGCCGAAGGTGCACGCGCCGCTGTTGGTGGAGTTTTTCAAGGTTTGATCAATGCTTAACGGAGCAACGATCAGCTTTGAAAGCTCTGAGTATTAGGTTCCGTGATGAGCCCAAGAATATGGGACAGTCCTGAATCAACTGGTGGCTTAAGACCCACTATCAAGGGCGCTTAAACGCTCGCGGAGCCGTCGCAGCCTTTACCAATCCAAATGGACGCACGGTCGCCGTGTCGGACTGTGGCCACGGCGGCTTTGCAACCGCTATTCCAACCATGAATCTACCAGATGATTTAGTGTTTATTGATCGCCCGGTCAAGGCAGCTACGACGCCACGCCCTTGGAGCAAACCTCCAGGGAGAACCGCCCTTCGCCCTAATGTGTTCGGGTGGGGTTATTTCAAGAACGGTGGCAAGCGGGTAGGATGTTTTCACGAGCAGTGGCGAGGTTTTTCACGATCTCTAGCAGGGAGCCCTGGTTTGCCCTTTGCCCTCAACTGGCATTTTCAGCTACTCTGACAACCTACAGAGGGTCACCTCTTAACCAGAAGGAGTTTGGACTTGAACGTGGGCGCAATTGCCTCAATCTTGGTCGCGAGGCCCTGTCCGACTTGCGCGAAATGCGCATCGAGGACCCCAACGATTGCGGCTGGAAGCTCTTGGAATTCGTATAGGTACGCGCCTTGAGCCAGGAACGCTTTGAGACTGCTCTTGGGTACTCCGAGCGCGCAGGTCATCGAAATCTGACCATCTTCCCTATGAAAGATCTCGACCAACATTAACGGCCATTCGCCTGGCAAACTAACCCTGCTGGCAACACGCCGCTTCCAGGCCTCGGTTGGCGTGAGGAATCGCAGCATTCTTGCATCTTCAGTCAGGACTTGTGATGGCACAATCCCACTCCTTGCGCCCAGATCATAACACTCGAACCAGCCAACAGTTCGATAGATTCAGGATTGACAGGGCGCGACAATGAAATCATGCGGAAACGCGTTCTCGGTTCAACTCTGCTTCCCATCGACGCAGCAGATGGTCATGAGTGGCTAAAGCTCCAGGACCTCGCCCAAGTTGAGGTCACTTCTGAAGCTGACGGCTACCCTATTGAAACTGTTTTCAATTTCGGAGCAGGATCCGGCTGGCGCGCTGCCTCGCCGGGCATACAACGGATCCCGCTGGTCTTCGATCGGCCACAGTCGATCCGTCGCATGCGCCTCCAGTTCAATGAGTCCGACGTCGCGCGAACTCAGGAATTCACGGTGCGATGGTCCGGCCGCCCGGACGAGCCTCTAAAGGAAGTCATACGGCAGCAGTGGAACTTCAGTCCGGATGGTTCCACCGCCGAGTCGGAGGACTACGCAATCGATCTCAAGAGAGTCTCGATTCTCGAACTAACCATCGATCCGGATCGCGGCGCCGGTGAGGCGCTCGCCAAGTTGGCCGACTGGCGCCTGGTGTGATTTTGTACTCCACGAGCTGACGACTCTATGTCCGCGCCGACGACCATGGGGAGTCCGAACTCAGGGCCGAGCGTCTCTCATTCGGAGCTCCCGAAGAGTCTCACGGTCCTGTTCGAAATCCGCGGCCGAGTAGTCGAAGATTTCGTGCCCCTAGAGAAAGGCGTCGACCTGCATCCGCGTCTCGAAAGCAAGAAGCCGGCGAAGCTGTGCAGCGGTCAGGGCGTGCGACCGATATGATTCGAGCGCTAGGCTTTCGAGCGCTGCACGAGGCAGGTCCTTCCACTTCGACTCAAGCCTTACGACGATGTCCTCCGGCAGTTCTATCGTAATCTGCATGGTTGCCCGGCCCTCCTGTCAATTGTCTCAGGAGCAACTCTTTTCGGCCACTCGGGCCATCGCATCCAGCAGTGGCTCAAGCGCAAGGGCTCGGTATGCTCAGGTACGGGACTTTAGTGCGCCGGCGGGTACCGTCCCTTCGGCGCCGGCATGCGATCGTCCTCCCTTTCGAAGGGAACGGGTTTCGCGCGCGGCAGACTTTCGCGGCGCCGGGGCGGCCTTCCCGACGGACGGAATAGTCACCAGGTCCAACTCGTCGTGAACATCGGTGGCCGGCGCCAGGTAGCGCATCGTGGTTTCCAAGGACTTGTGGCCCATCCAGTGCTGCACGGTGCGGACATCGAATCCCCTGCGCAGCATTCCCGTGGCATAGGTCGAACGAAACGTCTTCAGATCAAACTTTGCCGGGTCGAGTTTGGCGCGCTTCGCGATAGATTTGCAGTGATCGAGCATGTGCTGTTCGCGGTTTCCCGTCGGGGATGGGAATACAAATTGGCAGTTCAGGCGATGCGTATGCTTGCGAAGCTCCTCGATGAGTTCCACCGGGGCCGGAATCTCACGATCTTCCCATCGCTTCGGGTAGAACCCCAGTTCCGGTTTTGAGGTCACCCGAACAGTTTGCAACTCGAAGTTCACGTCGCTCCAGTGCAGGAACATCACTTCCTGCTCGCGGAAACCGGTCAGCAGAAACGTAGCGAACAAGGTGCGTTCCGTATCGGAGCACGCTGCAAAGAAGCGGGCAAGCTCCTCGTGGCGGTAAATCTTCACAAGTGGCGTGATGCGCTCCGGTAGCGACAGCTCTTTCGTGATCCCGCTCCTACCATGCCGCTTGAGAAACTGCGCGACGATGACCGCGTTGTGCAGGATCGTATTGGATCCCAGACCATGATCTTTCTTGAGCGTCACGACGAAGCGCGTTAGGTCGTCACCGGAGATCGCGTCGATCGAGCTGCGGTCGCGGAAGAACTCCCCGAAGCGGTTGAGCACGGCTTCATATTTACGATGAGTGTTGGGCTTTTTCAGCGCGTCGATCTGCTCCAGGTATTTAGTGATGGCGACGTGCAACGCAGGCTTCTTGACAGTTTCGCCGGCTGTTTCAAACCCGGGGATACCCAGTTTGCGGCCTTCCAGTTCATGGTGCTTGCGCCGCTGTACCTCGAGTGCCTGAGCGGCGGTGACGCCAGCGCTCACTCGACGGCGAGTGCCGCCCACGTACCACTCGACATAGTAGCGGCCGTCGGCGATGGCGTTCCAGTCGTAGTTGCCTTTGGCATTGCGGGGGATGGAAAACATCTTCCAACGGCCGCCAATCTTGATGCGTTTGACGATGTTGACTCGCGACAAAATGTCTCTCCTGCGAGCCGCATCTTAGCGGACAGCATGGGAGACAGCATATGGTCTAAATGACAGAAAACAAAGAGGGTGGGTAGAAGCTGGCATTCTGCCAACTGAATTACTCCCGCTTGGGCTGGTACCTCAAACTATAGCAAAGAAGTGCTTTGTGCGCCAAGCCAAAACTGGCCAGATTGGGAATCTGAGATTCCACCTCTTACAATCATGCTGTAATTGGTTTCAATAGCTTAGAGGGAATTTTCATCGGGTTGGCATTGAAAATGGACAGCAAATCCACTATTAGTCGGTTGAGCGTCTGCGACGTCGCGGTGGGAACAGCAGCCAAGGTGCTTATCCAGGTTCCAGGGAGAGCCACACACTCCGCGATTCAAATGACGGCTCCCTGCAACTCGTTGCGCAACTAGTTCGAACATTCTTGCGTTACTTCCAAACGGTCAGCACGTGCGGTTGGGGGAACTTGTTGCGTTGTGGAAGCCCGCCGATAACGAGCGAAAATAGAGCATACTCGGTTATACACGTCCGGCGTGCGGCGGGCGAGTCGAGGGATTCCGAAATGGATCTCATCAAAACGCGTTTGATCGAGTCGGTATTCGCGGGCGGCGGCGAGATGGGCGCAAGGATGCGCGCACTCGACTGGTCGGCAACGGTTCTGGGCCCGTTACTGAGCGCATCGCTGGCGGCCCGTCGTCGCAACGCGGACGCCCCTCTAATGCGAATCGAACCGGAGAAGGAGACGGACAGATGAAGGCATCCGTCTTGTTCGGGGATGGTCGGGAGAACGACTCGCTAGAGGTGCTGTGGCGAGATGCGGGACGCGCCTTCTGCAGATTGTCGCGGGATGATAATGATGTCGGTCGTCACGCGTTCATACCCGTCCTGTCCGACGCTGAGCATCCGATCCTTGAAACCCTCAATCGCCTGACACACGAATTCGAACTTCGGGAGCACCTGGACGCTACGTGGGCATTGCGTCCGTTGGAACTCGTGCGTGATCGCGGTCAGATGATGCTGGTTGTCGAGTACAAAGGCGGTGAGCCCCTCGATCGTCTTGTCGGCCAGCCCATGGAGATCGGGCAATTACTCCGATTTGCAGTCGCCCTGTCTGGCGCACTCCGTCATCTGCACGGACGCGGGCTCGTTCATAAGGACATCAAGTCAGCCAACGTAATCGCAGACCGCAAAACTGGGCATGTCTGGCTCACCGGCTTCGGCATTGCGTCTCGCCTTCCCCGCGAGCGCCAATCGCCCGATCCTCCCGAGTTCATCGCAGGAACGCTCGCCTACATGGCCCCCGAGCAGACGGGTCGAGTGAACCGATCGATCGATTCCCGCAGCGACCTTTACTCACTTGGAGTCACGTTGTACGAGATGCTGACCGGCAGTCTTCCGTTCGCTGCCTCTGATGCTATGGAATGGGTGCACTGCCACATCGCGAGACAACCGGCCTCACCCCGCGAGCGGGTCAGCAGCATCCCGGCATCGGTCTCCGCGATCACGATGAAGCTGCTTTCTAAGACGGCCGAGGAACGGTATCAGACAGCCGCCGGGGTCGACGGCGACCTTCGGCACTGCCTGTCCGAATGGGAGTCCCAGGGTTGTATCAGCGAGTTCACCCTTGGTGCCAATGACACTCCGGATCGCCTCATGATCCCCGAGAAGCTCTACGGCAGGGACCGGGAGGTTGAGACCCTCCTCACCGCCTTCGACCGCATCGTTGCCGGTGGACGGCCCGAGCTGGTCCTAGTCTCCGGATACTCCGGTATCGGCAAATCTGCTGTTGTAAATGAGCTCCACAAACCACTTGTGCCCCCACGCGGCTTATTTGCCTCAGGCAAGTTCGATCAGTACAAGCGCGACATCCCGTATGCGACGCTGGCCCAGGCGTTTCAGAGCCTGATCCGGCCACTTTTGAGCAAAACCGAAGAGGAATTGAGCAAGTGGCGTGATGCGCTTCGTGAGGCGCTGGAGCCGAACGGACTCCTAATCATCGAACTCGTCCCGGAGTTGAAGCACGTCATTGGCGAACAACCGCCCGTTCCTGAACTCCCGCCATCGGAAGCGCAGAGGCGTTTTCAGTTGGTCTTTCGCCGGTTCATCGGCGTATTCGCAAGACCGGAGCATCCGCTGGCACTGTTCCTCGACGACCTCCAGTGGCTTGATGCCGCGACGCTCGACTTACTCGAAGATCTATTGACGCGCGACGATCTAAGGCGTTTATTGCTCATCGGCGCATACCGGGATAACGAGGTCAGCGCGACGCATCCGCTGATGCGCAAGCTCGATGCGATTCGTCAGGCCGGAGCAGCAGTGGAGGACATCGTTCTGACGCCGCTCGGTCAGGACGATCTGCGTCAATTGTTGGCGGACACCCTGCACTGCGAACCGGGACCTGCCACTCCGCTCGCGAAGTTGATTCATGAAAAGACCACGGGAAATCCCTTCTTCGCCATCCAGTTCATTTCCACGTTGGCAGAGGAAGGCTTGCTGAGCTTCGGCTACGGTGAAGGCTGGTGGGTTTGGGACCTGAATCGCATTCACGCCAAAGGCTACACGGACAACGTCGTGGAGCTGATGGTTGGAAAGTTGAATCGCCTGCCAGTAGACACGCAGGAGGCACTCAAGCAGTTCGCCTGCATGGGAAACAGCGCCGAGTTCGACATGCTGGCGATGGCTTACGAGAAGTCGATCGAGGAACTGCACCAACACCTTTGGGAAGCAGTACGGACCGGACTGATTTTCCGCTCGGACGACTCCTATCGATTCCTGCACGATCGGGTGCAGGAAGCAGCCTATTCCATGATTCCGCAAGAGCAGCTTTCCGCGGCGCATCTGCGTATTGGGATGCTTCTTGCTGCGCACACTCCTGCGGCGAAACGCGAGGAGGCAATCTTCGAGATCGTTAACCAACTCAACCGCGGTTCTCACTTGCTCACTTCGGTGGAAGACCGCGAGCGGGTCGCAGGGCTGAATCTCATTGCAGGCCAACGGGCCAAGGTCTCGACTGCATACTCTTCAGCACTCAAATATCTCGGAGCAGGCCGAGCGCTGCTGACAGAAGAGACGTGGGGTCGAAACTATCCGCTCATCTTCTCGACCGAGCATCTGATGGCCGAGTGTGAGCTACTGACCGCAGACAAGGTTGCCGCCGAGAATCGACTCTCGCTGTTGCCGCAGCGTGCGAACAATCGCCATGATTTCTGTGTAGCCACACGTTTGCGGCTCACGCTGTACACCACTTTGGATCGGAGTGACCTCGCGGCAGACGTGTTTCTGGACTGGCTCCGCCGCGACGGCACGGTCTGGTCGAACCATCCGACGCAGGAAGACGTGATGCGCGAATACGAACGCATCTGGGAGTTGCTGGGGCAAAGGGCGATCGAAGAGTTGATCGACCTGCCGTTGATCACGGACCCGGATATCCTCGACACGCTGGATGTCTTCACCGAAATCATGACGCCATCACAGCTTTTCGACGAACACCTCAATTCACTTGTTATTTGCCGCTTGGTGACTCTCACCCTGGAACACGGCAACTGCGACGCCTCGTGTTTTGCCTACGTCTGGCTGGCCATGTTCGCGGGTCCTCGTTTCAATAATTACAAGGATGGCTTTCGGTTCGGCCAGCTTGGCTACGACCTGGTCGAGAAACGAGGATTGACGCGCTACCAAGCTCGTATCTGGATGAACATGGGTTCGACCGTGCTCCCATGGGCTAAGCACGTTGCCAGCGGACGCGAGCTCGTGCGCCGCGCGTTCGATGCCGCGTATCGGATCGGCGACCTCACTTTTGCCTCTTACAGCTGGGATCAGCTAGTCACGGTTTGCCTCGCGGCCGGGGACTCACTCGCCGAAGTGCAAAGGGAATGCGAGAACGGCATGGCATTCGCCAAGCGGGTGCGTTTCGGCCTCGTCATCGAGCTCTGCGGAGCGCAGCTCGGCCTGATCCTCACTTTGCGTGGGCTGACCCCGACGTTCGGGTGCCTGGATCATGAGGACTACGGCGAGCTTGATACCGAACGTCGTCTGGCGGACAGCCCCAATCTGGTGTTCGCCGAGTTCTACTACTGGACGCGCAAGTTGCAGGCGCATTTTTTCGGCGGAGACCTTGCTTCGGCGGTCGACGCCTCGCTGCGCGCGGAACCGCTGCTCTGGACGTCGGCAGCGATGTTCGAGTCCGCGGAATATCGGCTCTATGGCGCGCTAGCGCACGCCGCGGCCTGGGATCACGCCACTCTTGAACAGAGACCGAGCCACTTCGATTCTGTGCTGGACCATCACCGACAGTTGGAAGTGTGGGCGGAGGTCAACCCCGAGACGTTCGAAGACCGAGCTGCCCTCGTTGGCGCCGAGATCGCCCGGATCGAAGGCCGCGTGCTGGACGCTCAGGAGCTGTACGAGAAGGCCATCCGCGCCGCGCACAAATACGGCTTCGTACACAACGAGGCGGTTGCCAACGAGCTTGCCGGATGCTTCTACGCGGCGCGCGGTTTCGAGAAGATCGCGACGACCTATCTGCGGGACGCGCGGTATGGCTACCTGCGCTGGGGAGCCGACGGAAAGGTTCGCCAACTCGAGCAGCTCTATCCGCAACTCAGAGTGGACAAGCCGGTCGCTGATTCTACATCAACGATACTGACACCGGTTAAGCACCTCGATCTGGCTACGGTGATCAAAGTCTCGGAAGCGGTTTCTGGTGAGATCGTTTTCGAGAAGCTGATAAACACGCTTATGCGTTCGGCGATCGAACATGCTGGCGCGGAACGAGGTCTGCTGATTCTCCCGCGAGGTGATGGACATCGAATCGAGGCAGAGGCCACAACCAGCACTGACAACGTGAACGTGGTTCTGCGAAACGCGGGCATTACGGCCGCCGATCTACCGAACTCTGTTTTTCAATATGTCGTCCGCACCAAAGAAACCGTTCTCTTGCATGATGCGTCCGGTCAGAACCCCTTTTCCGCGGACCAGTACATTCGCGATCACCGCCCACAGTCGGTGCTCTGCCTACCCCTACTTAAGCAAACAAGATTACTTGGTGTGCTTTACCTGGAAAACACTCTCACGCTCCACGCTTTTACCCCTGCCCGAATGGCTGTCCTCAACTTGCTTGCCTCGGCGGCGGCGATCTCCATGGAGAATACGCTTCTCTATAGTGACCTCCAAGAGCGCGAATCCCGCGTTCGGCGGCTGGTTGATTCCAACATCGTCGGAGTCATGATCTGGGATCTCGACGGGCGAATCGTTGAGGCGAATGATGCGTTTCTCGAGATGTTGCAGTATCGGCGTGAGGACATCGTCTCAGGTGGTGTGCGCTGGACCGACCTGACACCAGTCGAATGGCGCGAGCAAGACGAGCGCGCGACGGCGGATCTGAAGGCGACTGGGACCGTGCAGCCGTACGAGAAGCAGTTTGTCCGGAAGGACGGTACTCGGATCGCCATACTCACAGGCGGTGCGCTGTTTGATCTGCGGGGTAGCGACGGCGTCGCCTTCGCCCTCGATTTGAGTAAACAGAAACAGGCTGAAGCAGAGATCAAGGCTCTCAAGGATCAACTCTATCGGGAAAACCTGGCGCTGCGCGACGAGGTCGACCGCGCTCTGATGTTCGAGGAAATTGTTGGTTCATCCAAGCCATTGAAGGCGGTCCTTTCGAGGATTGCTAAAGTGGCGCCGACGGATTCCACGGTGTTCATCACGGGCGAGACCGGCACCGGCAAGGAACTTATCGCGCGGGCCGTCCACAAACGATCCCAAAGGGCTGGACGTGCCTTCGTCAGTGTGAACTGTGCCGCACTGGCGCCCACCCTGATCTCGTCGGAGTTGTTTGGTCACGAGAAAGGGGCTTTCACAGGAGCTACACAGCGTCGGCTAGGCCGCTTTGAACAGGCTAACGGAGGCACCATCTTTCTGGATGAGGTAGGAGAGCTTCCGCCCGACACCCAAGTCGCGCTCTTGAGAGTCCTTCAGGAGCGAGAGTTTGAGCGAGTCGGGGGAGCACAGACCATCCGAGTCGATGTTCGAGTCATCACGGCGACCAACCGTGACCTGACAGCGGCTGTTACCAATGGAAGCTTTCGCCAAGACCTCTTCTACCGCCTCAATGTATTCCCCATTGAGGTGCCGCCGCTTCGGGAACGGACTGAGGATATCTTGCTGCTCGTCGAGTACTTCGTCCGGCGCTACGGCAGGCGCGCGGGGAAGAACTTCACGTCGATCGACAAAAAGACGTTGGAGTTGTTACAGAACTATGACTGGCCAGGGAACATCCGTGAGCTGCAGAACGTGATTGAACGGTCGGTGATTCTGAACTCCGGTGAGTTGTTTGCCGTCGACGAGTCATGGCTGTCGAAACAACCAGCCCGACAGCGATCTCAAGTTGCTTCACCAGCGCCCTCCGAAGGTGAGGCACGTACCGAACGGGTGTTCATCGAAGCGGCTCTCGCTGCGTCCCGGGGCCGTGTCGCTGGCCCGTCGGGAGCCGCGGCGAGGCTCGGTGTTCCACCATCCACGCTTGACCATCGCATCAGAGCTTTGGGCATCGACAAGACGCAATTCAAGTTTCGCTAACTGTCCCACCAGTTTCTCCAAATTCACCATAATCACCAGATCTGCCAAATTCGCCGGGCCGCAGACGCCTGAATCTTTCGATCTTTCAATTACATACGAATGGCGTGCCGTTTGCCCTTGAAGTCGGCGGACGACAGGCGAGCCAATGACGTATCGAATCGACCGACTTTCGACTGAACAGGGTCTGGTCCTTCGCATCAGCGGTCGGCTCGCAGAGGAAGATCTGGAGCTCGTTCGAATGGCGCTCGACGGACGCCGAGTCGTCGCGATCGACCTCGCAGAGGTAGAGCTGGTCAGCCGTGACGCTGTGAAGATTCTTGTTCGGGCGGAAGCTGAAGGCATCGAACTCAGGAGCTGCCCAGCCTATATCCACGAATGGATTACGAACGAGCGAGAGAGCAGCTAGCTCTCAGAGCGTTTGATATGAACTTTTCGGAAATCAATTTCAAAGGAGAAAAAAGACGATGACACAGACCACTGCCACACAACGAGGCGCGCACCAGGCCTCTGACAAGAATGCCATCCGCCCGTTTCAGGTGAACGTCACGGAAGCGGAACTAACTGAATTGCGCAGGCGCATCCAGGCCGCAAAGTGGCCTGAGCGAGAAACGGTCACCGATGCGAGCCAGGGAGTACAGCTTGCGACCATGCAGGCGCTGGCGCGCTATTGGGCGACGGAATACGACTGGCGCAAAATCGAGGCAAAACTGAATGCCGTGCCGCAGTTCATCACCGAGATCGATGGGCTGGACATTCATTTCATTCACGTCCGTTCGAAACATGAGAATGCGATGCCGCTCATAGTCACGCATGGATGGCCCGGCTCGATCATCGAACAGATGAAGATCATCGATCCGCTGACCAATCCCACTGCACACGGCGGAAAGGCATCCGATGCGTTCGACGTGGTGATCCCGTCAATGCCGGGCTACGGGTATTCCGGCAAGCCGACCACCACGGGCTGGGATCCCGCCCACATTGCGCGTGCCTGGGTCGTGCTGATGAAGCGCCTCGGGTACACGAAATTCGTGGCGCAAGGCGGCGATTGGGGCGCGGTAATCACCGAACTAATGGGCGTGCAGGCACCTCCGGAATTGCTGGGCATTCACATCAACATGCCTGGCGCGGTTCCGGCCGAAATCGACAAGGCGGCGGCCACAGGTGCGCCAATGCCGGACGGTCTCTCACCCGAAGAGAAACTCGCTTTCGAGCGGCTGCAATTCGTGTACAGCAAAGGCGTCGCCTACGGCTACCAGATGGGGTTGCGCCCGCAGACCTTGTACGGAATTGCAGATTCCCCCGTCGGCCTGGCCGCCTATTTTCTGGATCACGATGCGTGGAGCTATGCTCTGATCGCGCGCGTCTTTGCCGGAGAGGCTGCCGGTCTCACCCGTGACGATGTTCTCGACAACGTCACGATCGCCTGGTTGACGAACACGGCGATTTCCGGAGCCCGCCTCTACTGGGAAAACAAGTTCGGGTATTTCAGCGTTAAGGGCGTCTCCGTCCCGGTTGCCGTAAGCAGCTTTCCGGACGAGATCGATCTGTGCCCGCGCAGTTGGGCGGAGCGAGCGTATCCCAAACTGATCCATTACAACAAGCTCGCCAAAGGCGGTCACTTCGCGGCTTTTGAGCAGCCCGAACTTCTTTCAGAAGAGATTCGCGTGGGCTTCAAATCGTTGCGATAGGGTTCTTCGCCAGAGAGGAGGAAATGCGCCATGCCTGACCATTCTCAGTTCAGCTTCGACCGCACCGTCCTGGTGAGTCGCGCCGGCTGGGGACAGGAGAGCTAGACATGAAACACTGGAAAGCAGTTTCGCTGATTGTGTTTGCTCTTGCGGTTGCAGCCGCGGGATACGGGCTGACTCTAGTGCGACGAGGCTTCAGCGCCCTTGCGACACCGTCAGCGATTGAGGAGTTCGCGGCCACAACGGCACGCAAAATGGCCTTGCCATCCGCGTATCGTCAACTTCGCAATCCCATCATGCCTTCAACGGCGAACATTCAGGCGGGCATGGAGCATTTCTCCGATCATTGCGCTACGTGCCACTCGAATGACGGAGGAGGCCATACGCTATTCGGCAAGGGCCTCTATCCGAAACCGCCCGACTTGCGTGCAGCCAGGACGCAGAACAGGAGCGATGGCGAACTCTACTACATAATCGACAATGGAGTTCGATTGAGCGGCATGCCAGCCTTCAGCGAAGCGCACACTGCCGCGCAAACCTGGCGCCTGGTTTTGTTCATCCGGCACTTGCCGCAGATCACGGCTGCAGAACTCAATCAGATGAAGGGGCTGAATCCGAAGCCTGAGGCGAATCCAGCGAATTTCTGAAGGTTGGGGAGTGATTTACGGCCCGGCGTGGATCGGCCACACTGACTACGCGATTCAGTATGAACGTAAAGGAGAGAAGAACATGGCAAATGCGACGTATGAAGTCCAGGCTTCACAGTTCAACATCGACCATACCTATCCGGGGCTGTGGACGATCACTTTCAACAACCCGCCGATCAACATGTTTGTTCCCGAGACGATCGTCGAATTAGGAGCGCTCATGGCCGGCCTCTCGGAGGACCCGTCCGTGAAGGTCATCGTGTTCCAATCAGCGAATCCCGATTTTTTCATCGCCCATCTCGACGTAGCCAAGGCAGCGGAACGGCCAGACGTGCTGGGTCTTTGGCGCGATTTTGTGCTGCGCCTCTCGTCCGCGCCAGTCGTTAGCATAGCCAAGATTCGCGGCCGCACGCGCGGCATCGGTAACGAGTTCGTGCTGGGCTGCGACATGCGCTTCGCCGGCCGGCAAAGCGCCCTATTCGGCAACCCCGAGGTCGGCGTCGGACTGGTTCCGGGCGGCGGCGCACTGGAATGGCTCCCGCGTTTGGTCGGACGCTCGCGCGCACTTGAAATCGTGCTCACGGCCGATGATTTCGATGCTGATATCGCCGAGCGCTATGGCTGGGTAAACCGCACGCTGGACGATAACGACCTAGATTCATTTGTCGATTCACTCGTCGGGCGCCTGGCCTCGTTCGACCGTGAAGTGCTGGCAGCGGCGAAGGCCCAGATCAATCGATTCGGGACACCGACATCTGCCGAGCTTCAGTCGAGCAACGACATGATCTTCCCAATGCTGGCCTGGCCCAGTGCGCAGGCGCGCCGCGCCAAGCTTCGTGGTATCGGTTACGGTGTTCGGAGCGACTTCGAATTGAACTTCGGCCGGTACCTCTCTGGGTTCGGGCGGGCGGACGAGGATGAAACCAACACAGGCCATGCCAAGGCTGCTGTCTGACCTT
>Ga0209167_10001268_pt1 | contig 15215 bp, 11 predicted proteins | sample Coa_R1_9_FD_187154 | JGI IMG/M metagenome (GOLD analysis project Ga0209167, IMG submission 187154) | Surface soil microbial communities from Centralia Pennsylvania, which are recovering from an underground coalmine fire - Coalmine... | ecosystem: Environmental > Terrestrial > Soil >... | reverse complement strand
GCACCGAAACGATGACTGACGCTGATTTCGCCGAAACCGACAACTGCTCCGGCTCGGTTAGTCCGGCATCTTCCTGCACCTTGACGATCACTTTCACCCCCACGACCACGGGATCTCTCTCCGGCTCTTTCGTACTGACAGACAACGCCGCGGACAGTCCGCAGTCGCTCTCCTTGTCTGGCACCGGTACCGGGGCACAATTTGTCATCGTCAGCCCGCAAAACCTGCGTTTTGCGGCTTCTTCGGTGGGCTCGGCCAGCCCCTCAAAACCGATCACTTTTGTGAACAATGGCAGTTCGGCCGTCGTGGTGCAGGGAATCCGCGTGAGCCCTAATTTCGCGGCCACAGGAAATGACTGTGGAACGGTCGTCCCCGGCGCCTCATGTACGGTGCAGGTGAGCTTCGTCCCTGGAGTTCCTGGCCCCCTCACCGGGACGCTGCAATTTCTTGACTCGGCGAGCGGCAACTCGCAAGTCGTCGCGCTGAGCGGGTCGGGCACGGATTTCGTTGTATCGCCCAACAGCAGCAGTGCCACGATCCAGCCTGGTGAAACGGCAAGCTATCAATTGAATGTTAGTCCGTCCGGGGGTGCTTTCTCCGGTACGATCACATTCAGTTGCAGCGTGGCGCCGGTATCCGCAGCTTGCACGGCGAATCCGAGCGCGATCGTTCCGGGGACCAAATCAGTAGCGGTAAGAGTTGCGATCGAGACGACTGCTCCGGTCGCCAGCGGAGCGTCCGCGAATCGGGGACGCTTCCTGGCTCTTGGTCTACCTATGGATTTCGCTCTCTTCGGCGTCTTGCTGCTGGGCGCCGGAAATCGCCGGAGGGGCCGGCGTCTCTTTGCCTTAGCCCCTATAACTTTTGTCCTTCTGCTGCTGGCGGGCTGTGGTGGAGGCAGCACAACGCAGCCACCCGCTTCGAACCAGCTCCAGCCCGGGACTTACAGCGTGAGCGTGACCGCGGTTTCAGGAACTGCGCGGCATGTTACAGACCTTACTCTGATTGTGCAGTAAACGAACTCTCAGATAGGTGGGGGAAGGGCGTGGAGCTTGGAGATCTGAGAGTGAAGCAACTGGTCCCAAAGCATGTGAGCATAAACTATTGCGACCGAAGACAGTTTCCTCGCTTGAGTATTCCCGTGCAGGCAGAGTTGAGAGCACAGGGGAACGAAATCCCGATCCGTGTGGAAACGGCCGACATCAGTCAGGGAGGGTGTTACGTGCAGATGGCCGTGACGCTACCGGTACAAACAACCTTGAAAGTGACCCTCTGGCTCGGCCACGAAAAATGCGTGGTTGCAGGAAATGTGGTTTCCTGTCATCCGCAATTCGGAAACGGCATCGAATTCGTTGGTCTGTCGCAAGATTCCCGGCAGCGGCTCCAGCGGTTCCTCGAAAACGCAGCTTGCGAGGGCGAGCACAGTACTGCATCGGACGGCTGGCGTCGCAAATGAAGATTCTCGTAATCGAAGACAGCCGTCTCCTGCGTTCCGCCATGGAGAAGGTTCTTGCCAAGGCTGGGCACGACGTGGTGGCAGCGGCGGACGGGCAAGAAGGTCTGCGTCTCGCTCGGGAATTGCATCCCGACGTAATTCTGCTCGATATGATGTTGCCCTCGCTCGATGGAACCGAGGTACTCCGCCATCTGAAGCAGACTTCGCGGACGAAGCACATTCCGGTGGTTGTTCTTTCTGCTCTGGCCCAGAAGAATGAGACAAAACTGAAGCTGGCGGGAGCAGCCGCTTATTTTGAAAAATCAAACTTAAGCCTCGGCGATGATGGAGTTGCGCTGTTGCGCGTCCTTCAGGGCTTGACGACCGACGTGGCGGCGGCTAAATCAACCCATTCATAAAGGCGGGCACCAACGGGCGCGAGCCTTCCAAGTCGGTGCCCGCGCCAGGGTAGCCCTCGCGGCCAGGCACACACTCCCGCCGCATTACACTCATTTACTCTTGTCGAGGGAACGCGAAGCCTCATTTTTAGGTTCCGGTGTGGATCCGCTGCGGACAGCGAGCCGAGCCGAAACCTGCGAGTGCCCAGCTGCCCTGCATATACGATTTTGCACAGTGTCCGAATCGTGCGCTGCCGGAACTTATTGCCCTGACTGTGTGAAACTCTCCAACCATGACGACAGCAAGACAATGCTGACCGTAACGATCAGCATCAGAAATGCAACCAGCAACCCAGCCGCAAACGACTGCGATCTCAGGGACCTTTTCGTCTCCCTGGGGATCAGCTTTCGGATGGAGAATACCTTGACCGAACCTCTGTGGAGCTGCATGACTCCCACTCCCTGTGTCATGCAGAATCCCATGGTTCATTTCTTCCGCTGTTTACCAGCCTGATGTTATTTACGAAAGCCGAACAGGATGGGAGAGCCACGGTTCTTATCCGTTAGTCCTTAAGAGCGCGGAATGCTCCGGCCCTGCGCCTCGGATGTCGCAAGAAATCGCGGAAGAACTGCTGACGGTTTCAGAGGGGCGCGTCTCGGGGGTCTACCGAAAATGCGGCTGCTTTCAGATTTAGTGGTGCAGAAGCCAGAAGAGGTCATTGGTCGGGGCGATAGGATTTGAACCTACGACCCCCTGCGCCCAAGGCAGGTGCGCTACCAGGCTGCGCTACGCCCCGACAAAGCGTTGTTTTCTGATTCTAAAACAAGTTCGCGCCCTTGCGCTCGTCCACGCCCGAATCTCGCGCCGTTATTGCTCACGACCCGGCGCGCAGGCCGAAGAAACACGTCTTCCAAGGGCCACGTTTAGACAATTCCATTTCCCGTCCCTTCCGCATGGCTCCATACCCGCGCTCATCGGTCCTTCGGAGTAGACTAAGTGGCTAGTTGACAGGGACTTTCGTTGGCGCACAAACTGTAACCGTCGAAGTGTGCCGGACTGCTATGGCAACATCTACCGCCAAGCCGCTTTTTGCCAGCCCGCGAGCTTTGGCAGCGAGTGTCCGAACCTGGCCGCTGGCGGGCAAGAGTGCTTCGGCCTGCGTTCACCCGGCAGATGCGGACGACGAGGCGTCGCCTCTCGATGCCCTGCAAGCCTTGCTTGCCTTCTCCGTTCTCCATGAGCAGGCGCGCCGCAAAAAGCTGGATGCGGCGGTGAATCCCGATTCGCCCTCGATTACCGAATTCGACACAGGCGAGCAGTTCGTTCTGGATGAGATTTTGCAATTGGTCGCGGAACGCGCTCTGGCCATCACAGGCGCGGACGGTGTGGCCATTGCGCTAGCCGAAAGTGACGAGGTTGTTCTCCGGGCCGCCGCCGGTACGGTGCGCCCAGACCTCGGGGCACGCATTGACCGCGATTCTGGTTTTTCCGGCGCTTGTTTTCGCGATGGTCAGATCGTCTGCTGCGATGACGCGGACATTGATCCGCAGGTGAATGCCGCGGCCTGCCGTGAACTTGGCGCCCGGTCTTTGGTCGCTGTACCACTTTATGGACGGCGGCGCGTCATTGGTGTAGTTGAGGCGTTTTCCACCTGGCCGTTCGCCTTTAATCACCATGACATTCAAAATCTGAGCCTGCTCGCCGAATTGGTGGTGGGCGCGCTGCGCCCAGAAGATGAAGACCGCTTTGCCGCATCGGCCCAAGTGGCGGCTACTCATCTCAGGGCACCGGTCGCGGTGCCTGGCCGCGACCTGTCGAACCCTGATTCCGTCAGTCCCAAGGTTGAACCTGCGGACTCGACAGCGCCAGACTCCACGTCTCTCCCGGAGGCGGATGGTGTCGAAGCCTGCGAACTTCTGCCGGTCGGCCTCGCCTCGCCCCCCGATCAAGATTCCGTTATGGCCGTTTCAGAGAACGCGCATGATTGGGTCGCGATGAATGCCGCCGACGAGTCAGTTCCTGGTCCAAGCGACACGTCCGCGAAGGCTGCCCCCAGCCTCTGGCGCTGGTCTCCGGTGGCGCTCTTGTTAGTCATTATCGTGGCCGGAATATGGTGGAGAGTCCGGAGCGGCGAACGAAGCGCCGGAGCCGCAGGACTGCAGGCCGCGTCATCCCAGCCGATAAAAGATAACGGTAGCAATTTCCCGCGCACCGACTCCTCACTGCAACCTAGAGTGCCCATCAGCACGGTTCGATCTTTCCCCGAGGGATTTGCCGCTCTCCCTACCGTCACCGCAGTCGAGCCGGTTTCCTCCGCCGATTCGACGGTCGTCACGATCTCTCTCCAGAAGCCGGTGCAATATGAGGAGCACCGGCTGGTGAATCCCAATCGTATCTATTTCGATCTTAATCAGACTCAGTTGGCGGCAGGGCTGAACGGTAAGACGATCGTGACGGGAGATGCGCTGATCAAACGCATTCGCATTGCCCAGCCGGTGACTGGCGTGACCCGCGTGGTGATCGAGAGCAGCCCGGGCGCAACCCTCTCGCCGCGCGTGCACTTCGATTCCGACCCTTGCCGCCTGGTGATCGAACTTAGCAAATCGGGCGGCACTGCATACCCGACGCCATTGGCGCCGGCTCCGGACGCCGGAGCGGAACCACAGAAGATGGAACCGCCGAGCAGAAAGCCGCAGGCCGCGGATGGATCAGATGTGGTCCGAACCGGTTCGCGAGCCCGGCTCCGGATTGCCGTGGATGCCGGCCACGGCGGATGGGACCTTGGAACCGTGGGGCGCGACGGGCTGCTTGAGAAGGACCTGGTGCTCGATGTGGCCCGTCGTCTGGCAGACAGGCTCTCATCCGAACTGGGCGCTGACGTAATCTTCACGCGCAATGGCGACGACTATGTCTCCCTTGAGGATCGCGCGGCCATCGCCAATCGCGCGAATGCCGATCTGCTCATCTCGATCCACGCGAACTATAGCGACAGCGCCTCGGCTCGCGGGGTTGAGTCCTACTACGCGACGGCGTATTCGGCGATTTCCAACAGATTATCGAAGTCCCCGGGCCTGCCCGCAGTCGCGCGAAGTGCATCACCGTCGCTCTCGCTTACTCGCGAGGAACTGGAACAGCGCGCAGCCCGGGCCCGGCAACTCGCAGCCAGCGTGCAGTCAACCTTGTATGAACAGTTGTCGGCCCAGAATCCTGGATTGCCTGATCGGGGATTCAAAACTGGGGACTTTACCGTTCTCGACGCCAGCAAAATGCCAGCCGTTTTAACCGAGATTTCCTTTGTGAGCAGTCCGACGGACGAACGGAAACTGAAAGCGGAAATCTACCGCGCTCAGATTGCCGCAGCTTTATTCCAAGGCATCACCCGCTATCTGGGCCGCATTCGTGAAGTGAAGATGGCCAGCCTGTCGCGCTGAATTCGTCCTAGTTGAAGCTGGCCCAGGGAGCTGGCGGAGTCGGATCGGCGCCGGCCGCGTCGCCGGTCCCACAACTGCACAGTCCATGGCCGCTGCCGTCAATCTGAATCCCGGAGCACTCGATCTCAAGCAGGAATTCCTCTGAGGCACTGAGCGTCGCATCCTGCGATTGAGTCTCGGTCAGGGTTCCGTTGTTCTGCAGATGCGTGCCCCATGCGCGGATACCTGCGGTCGGACTCAAGCTGGTGGGATAGGTGGGACACACCGCTTTTGGAGAAGGAATGGAAACGATGCTAATCGAGCCGGTCTTAGGACTCGTTCCGACCAGCGGATTGGCCAGCAAGTTCTTGTTGACTGAAATTGTTCGCAGCCCATCCGGAGTGAGCAGGCAACTGCAGCACTCGGTCATTTCCTGCTCCGGGTCGAACACATAAATGGCCGCGCACAAGTCTCCGCCGGCCGTGCCTGGGTTGGTCAGGTGCAGCGTCTCGTCAACCGACCCCAGACCATTCGCGAAATAGTCCACTTTCAGAGTATCTGCGGGCGGAGCAGTCTGCGCCGTCGCGACAATGGCAAGACACATAATCATCACAAAAGACGCAATGCGGATGGGCCGTGTCATCGGTGCTCCTCCTCGGAACCGCCAGAGTATTTGAAAACTGAGTTGACAGAAGTTTACACCCGCGAAGCAATCACCCAGATGGGTTAGCCCAGTGCGAGGTCTGTGGAATCGGCCGCGATACTCCCAGACTCCGAAAAATCGGTGCGTCAGGCCGGCGCACTAAAAGTGTACGTAGTGGAGATCCAGGTAGTATTCCTTCGAGGTTGGGTCAAAGAGCAGACGCCAGTAGGTCGGTTTGGGCAGCTTAGCCAAGGCTTGCAGCATGAAATCGCGAGCCGGGACGTCCTTCGCGCCGAGCTTGGCCACGTTGTTCTCGAGCGGGCTACGCGGCGAAACCCCGATGACCACGGTAGTATGGGCGCGGCTGGAAAGATCCTGGCACATCAGATTCAGCGTTTCGCCGACGCTGCGCTGCGCCTCGCCTACGGTCACGGGAGAATCCAAGATTGGCTTCTGCGGCGTGATGGCTCCTTTGTCGTCGTGAGCTGCAGTGCCGACCACGTAGAAAATTCCTTGAGCTGACTTGCGCAACTCATAACGGCCCGGGTTCTTGCTCTGATTGTAGGCATCCACGACCGCGCGCAGAGTTTTCTCCTCGTCCGGCGCGGCCCCAGGCGAGATCGCGGGAAGTTCCACCGAAAAAGCGCCGCCGTTCGGCAGTTGGCGCGAGTCAACTCCGGTCGCGGTCACAAGATCCTCCTGAGCCGTGAATTGAGGGTCTTCGTACCCGACTAACCACTTGTATTTCTGCAGCAGGGCGTCGAGCACCTGGCTCAGGGGACGCGGACTGTTGGCCGTGATCAGAACCTTGCCCGCGGATTCAGTGATCGTCGCTTCCCGCGAGTAACGGGGCGCGGCTGCCGTGGGCGCTGGTGTTTTGGCTGCCGCGGCCGCCGGAGCGTTCGCTGGCGCCGGCTGGGTTGCCGCCTGCGCCCATCCTTCGATCAGACTTATTTGGATCAAGAAAGCCTGGCTCAACAAGCCGAATACGAGTGCAAGAATGAGTCGCTTCATAATCTGCTGATCCCGCGATGATCCAGACGAATGGCTGCAATGCTCCGGTTTCAAGGGGAGTTGCGTCACCGGTGCGCACGATGATTCTAACATCGAATAGGATCGAAGTCCGGGAGCGAACCCAGTCCGGCATTCCGATTCGATCAGGCAGGGAGTTGGTTTGCTGGCGCACGGCGGCGAGGGTCTAGTCATTATTCGCTACCGCCAAAGGATTAGTTCCTCAAAGTCTTTGCCTTCGAGCGAACCTTGGGATATAAGCCTACTGAAGTTTTGGAACCCGCCTGGTGTTATCCAAAATTCTGTGGGGCGGGTAGCAGTCATGAATCACTCTGGCCTCCCCGCAGTTACGACTGCTCAAGTCGCAGACGAAGCTTGGATCGCCAAGTATCGAGCCGCGATTGACGCTTGTCCCGCGCATTCTTCCGAAAAGCGCCTCGCGAAGATCGCAGCCGCGATTAAGGGGAAGGGGCGATCCCACTTTACGAGTTTCGTCCGGCGAATCCGTAGATTGATCCTCGTCGCCCCGCCTGCCTGTAAGGCCTGCGGCGAGATCGCGAATGCGCCAGTTCAGCCTCCCGGCAGAGTAGCCGCCATCGCCAACCGATGACTGAAGGGCAGTACTGACGTCCCGAAAGGAGCACTTAAAACTATATTGTGCAGCCGCTTAGACTGATTAGGTCGTCCGAAATAACCGATTAGGCTACGCCTTACGGGTTAGGTTAATTCTTGCCTTTTCATCCATTTCTCGCATTTTTCCCGTTGACAACCCAATCTTCTGTGGCAGAATACCTGTGATCTATTCACTTCCTCCCCCGGAAGACGCTGCGTTTCTGTCCTAACCCCCAGGAAGGTAGTTTTTCTGCTGCAACCAAGACTTAAATTGAGTGCACCTGTGTTCCACGGCGAGCGTTGAGCGCTCGGCGCCGGTTTTGTGGGCCGTCGTGACTGTGAGACTCAGGGAATCCTGGTTCTGTGGGCCCCGAAAGGCCAAGCAAATTAGTCTGAAAGGCAAGCTGCAGGGATAGCAGCCGGCAGCCTGAAAGGGGATTAGAAGTGCACACTGCTCCGACCCGCCCGGGTTTGCTCGTGGTGGATAATACTCTTGGCGTAGTCGCGTACAACGGGGAAGCTCTAAAGATCCTGACGTACCCCGACGCGCCCGAGAAGATTCGCCACCTCGACTCCTGGCTGGCAAACAAAATTCGTTCCGAACTGGTGGGCAGGCTTTCCCCCCCAAGTTTTGTGGATGCCTTTCGCTCGTCTAAGCGGTTATACCTTTGCCGTTCTTTTCCGCTCGACAAATCGCATCAGGGCAATGGCTTCGGCTCGTCGGCCGGGCTGTTGATCGTGATGCTGGAGCGCAAGAGTAACGAGACCCTGAAGATTTCCGAGATTTCTGAGCGTTTCGGCCTAACCGCCCGCGAACAGGAGACGGTGCAGTACCTGTTGGAGGGCCTCACCAGCAAAGAGATCGCCCAGCGTATGAAAATCAGCCCGAATACCGTCAAGGCGTTCCTGAGGCTGGTCATGGTGAAGATGAACGTCTCCACCCGTTCAGGCATCATCGGGCGCATCGTGGGGCCGGGAGCCTAAATTCATCCATTTCAGGCGCAGGTTTAGTGAGATTAGGTTAGTACATTTGGGGACTGTGTATACCTTGCAACCGGAGCATAGAGTAACGTTACGCGCTTTACAGGCTAGGCTAAATCTCCCCCCGTGCTTAGCGCGCGTAACCTGCAAGGAGGAAAAATGCGTCGAACAACTATGCTCGTAGTGTGTTCGTTGGCTCTGACCTTCTGTGCTGGATCGGCGTTCGCTCTCACCACGCCCCCGGCAGACACGCTGAAGATCGAGTATTTCGCCAACGCAAACACTGCTGGTGCTCCGGACGCAACCGTGCGCCTGACCAACCCTGGTACGGCGCCGGCCAATGTTTGCGCGGATATTTTCGTGTTCGATCCGGATCAGGAACTGACTGAGTGCTGCAGCTGCCTGCTTTCTCCAGACGGCCTCCGCACTCTCTCGGTGAACACGGACATTACCGGCAACCCGCTCACCGGAGTTTCTTTGCAAACGGGGGTGATCAAGATCGTTTCGGCCAAACTGTCCAACGGAACTTGCCCGCTCCCTACAGTCATCAACTCCACCCCGGCTCTGCGGGCGTGGGCAACTCACATTCAGGACAGTACCTTTGCCATCACCGAAACGGCTGCCCAGGACGCCACGTTTAGCAGTGGCGAACTCGGCCGGCTGGTTTCAGAGTGTCAGGCCATCAATCTGGATGGCAGCGGCAAGGGCGTCTGCAGTTGCGGTACAGGAGACTAGGACGGAGGACACCTATGAAGAAAATCATGATAGTAGCGTGCGCTCTGGCTTTGGCTCTCTGCACCGTGAACGCGTTCGCGCAGACGGACACGCTCAAAGAGGATTATTTCGCCAATGCCAATACCGCTGGTGCTCCTGACGCCACCGTGCGTCTGAGCAACCCGGGCACATATGCTTACGGCAACCTTTGCGCCAGCATCTTTGTGTTCGATCCCAACCAGGAACTGAGCGAGTGCTGCAGCTGCTTGCTCACCCCCGATGGTCTCCGGACCCTTTCGGTGGATACTGACCTGACCAGCAACCCGCTCACGGGCGTTACCCTGACGACTGGAAAGATCGCCATCGTTTCGACCGTGCCGGTGTCTGGCACTTGCCCGCTTCCTACCGCGGTATACCCAGCCGCCGCCCTGCGGTCCTGGGGCACGCACATCCAGAACAGCAATTTCACCACGACTGAGACCGCATCGCAGGACGCCACGCTCAGCTCGTATGAAATCAGCCGTCTGGGGAAACAGTGCCTGGCCCTCGAGATCGTCGGCAGCGGTAAAGGTGTATGCAGCTGCGGCAGCGGCGACTAGTGCGGCGATTGCAAGTTTGAGTGGGCCACCGGTTGCATTCGGCGTCGCACTCAGAAACAGACCCGCCAGGCGGCGGGAAGTTCCTCCGCCTGGCGGGCTTGTAACAAAAATATAGCGGTATCAATATTGAGATGGGGGATCTCATGTCGGTTGCAAAACAAGTCTGTAGCTTAGCTTTGAGTGCGGCTGCCCTTCTGTGGGCAGGCACGGGAACGACGTTCGCGCAGAGTGACCCGCAGGTCGTGGCCGAGGTTGGTGGCCAGAAGGTCACGATCACGGACCTCGAAAACGAAGAGTCGGCAAAACTGCTCGCCGCTCATTACACCTATTACCAGGCCGAAACCAAGGCTCTTGAAGACCTGGTGAACAAGCGCCTCTTCGAGCAGAAAGCGAAGAGCGAGGGTTTGACGGTTGACCAGCTCATGGACCGCGACATCAAGTCGAAGGTCCAGGATCCGACCGAAGACCAGATGAAGGTCTACTACGAGGGCCTCGAGACCGAGCAGCCCTACGAGCAGGTGCGGCAGAAGATTCTCGACAAAATCCGCGAACTGCGCACCAACAAGATCAAGGCGGACTACGTTCGCGAACTGCGCGCTCACACCACCGTGTACATTGCGCTCGCCCCCCCGCGCGCCGAAGTGGAGACGGCTGGTTCGATGACGCTCGGTTCCAGCACCGCCCAGGTCACTCTGGTGGAATTCGCCGATTACGAGTGCCCGTACTGCCAAAAGGTCGCCGCCGATGTAAAGAAGCTGAAGGATGATTTCGGCGACAAGATTTCGCTCACCTACAAGGATTTCCCTCTGCCCATGCATGCTCGCGCGGAAAAGGCGGCTGAAGCCGCGCGCTGCGCCAACAAGCAGAACCGGTTCTGGGAATTCCATGACGAGATCTTCCACAGCAAAGAGCTGGATACAGATCAGCTGAAAGCCCAGGCGCGCTCCCTGAATCTTGACACTGTCAGCTTTGACAAATGTCTTGACTCCGGCGAGGAAGCAGCTGCGGTTGACAAGGACAAAAAGGAAGGCATGCGCCTCGGCATCAACGGCACACCCGCCTTCTTCGTCAATGGCCACTATCTCAGCGGAGCTCTGGACTATGCGACGCTGCGCAAAGTGGTTGAACAGCAGATGTCGGCGCCGGTTCAGACCGCCAGCAGCAACGGCGGAACCAAGTAGACGGTCTTTCTCCAGGCCCTCCCCCAAACCGTTACAAGGGCCTGCATCGGAGGCTCAAGCTGCCTTTGAGCCTCCGATTTTTCTGCCCCCACTTACGGCTTTTGGTAATGCTCAGGTTGAATTAGCCCGCGTGGCTAGTCCCAAAGAACGATTGCATGCCTTAGTACATCGGGGCTAAACTTTCGGCTTAGTCTGGCAACGCAGTTTTTCAAGCTTTTCCTCCCCTGCGCGGCTTCGAAAGAAGAATAAGTCCCCCCTTTATCCCCCTCGATCGACCAGCGCTGTTGGTGTTTCTGATGAGGCGCTGCGGTAGGCGTACTCGCCCAGGAAGCGGTCGTCCGCCGCGCGGAAAGAACGAGTCAATGCCCGCTTTTTACCCCAGGTTCGAATTTCTAAGGTCGGCCTTTCGAGGAGGCTTCATGTCGCGGTCTACGCTTTCCCTTGTGGTTCTGTATCTTATTGCAGCGGTGGGGCTTGCCCACGCGGCGACGACGGGACAGTTTCTCGATGCCCCCACTTACGCGGCGGGCATCAATCCCCAGGCTGTAGCCGTGGGAGACTTCAACGGAGATGGCGCGCCCGATGTGGCCGTGGCGAACTCCACCAGCAACACGATCAGCGTGTTTCTGGGCAACGGCGACGGCACTTTCAAGACACAAGTGTCTTACCCCACTGGGAGTAACCCGCAAGGGATTACTGCCGCCGATTTCAACGGGGACGGAATCCTCGATCTGGCTGTGACCAACGCCAACGCCAACACCGTCAGCGTGTTCCTGGGCAACGGCGACGGCACGTTCCAAGCCGGAGTGACCTACGCCACGGGCAAGCAGCCGCAAGGTATCGCCGCAGCCGATCTGGGTAATGGCAAAGTGGACCTGGTGGTGACCAACGCCATTGACGGGACCGTCGGCGTGCTGGTCGGGAGCGGGAACGGGACATTTAAGCCAGTGGTTGCCTATCGCACCGGGCTGAACCCTTGGTCCGTCGTCATCGCCGACTTCAACGGCGACGGCAAGCCCGACCTCGCGATCGCGAACAACAACAATAACGACATCGTCAGCGTCCTGCTCGGCAACGGCGACGGCACGTTCCAGGGCCAGTTCCAATACGGTACGGGCGGCACGCCGATCGCAATTGCCTCCGCTGACTTCAACGGCGACGGCATTCCTGATATTGCAGTTGCGGATCAGCAGGGCAACATGGTCAGCGTGCTTATCGGAAACGGCAACGGCTCTTTCCAGACTGCTCTGAACCTTAACACGGCCGCATTCCCGACCGGGATCGTGGTCGGCGACTTCAACGGCGACGGCTACGCCGATATTGCGGTGACCGCCGGCAATGGCAACACACTTACTCTTCTACTGGGTAATGGCAACGGAACCTTTCAGAATGAAATGAATTACGGCACGGGGGACATTCCGTATGCCGTAGCCTCGGGTGACTTCAACCAGGATGGCAAACTGGACCTGGTGGTGGCCAACTCGGGCGGAAATAACATCAGCGTACTGATTTCCAACGGCAACGGCTCGTTCCAGACGCGAAACGACTATCCGATTGGCCTCGATCCCAGCGCTGTGGCGGTCGGTGACCTTAACGGTGACGGAATTCCCGATCTCGCGGTCGCGACCAGCAACTGTCCGACTCATGCAAGCTGCGGCGCGGGCACGGTGTCGGTTGTTCTCGGGAACGGCGACGGAACGTTCGGGGCGCCTTCGCACTTCTCCACCGGCACCAACACCGATCCGTTCGCGCTCGCGATTGCCGACCTTAACGGTGACGGCAAGCTCGACATCGCGGTCGCCAATTATGCGACCGGAACCGTAAGCGTCATGCTCGGAGTCGGCGACGGCACCTTCCCGTCGTTCGTGAATTACGCGGTAGGCAGCGAGCCGTCTTCGGTTGCGATCGCTGATGTCAACGGTGACGGCATCCCCGACATGGTCGTGGCCAACTTCAACAGCAATAACGTCAGCGTGCTGATCGGCAACGGCGATGGAACGTTCAAGCCCTCGGTTGACTATGCCGTCGGCAACGGCGCGGTGTCGGTCGCGATTGCCGACTTCAACGGCGACGGTCATCCCGACCTCGTTGTGATCAACGAAACCGATAACAACGCCAGCGTTCTGCTGGGCAAGGGGGATGGCACTTTCAAGCCCCAGGTCGCCTACCCGACAGGAACTGGCGGCAACCCAACTTCTGTCGTGGTTGGCGATTTCAACGGCGACGGCAAGTTGGATCTGGCGGTCGCTGACTTCCACACGCAGCAGGTCAGCGTTCTGCTGGGCAACGGCGACGGCTCTTTCCAGCAGGTCAAGACCTATTCGACGCTGGCCAATCCTTCGTCCGTGGTTGCGGCCGACTTCAATGGCGACGGAAAGCTGGATCTGGCTCTGACCAGCACGGCGGTCCCGGGCTCGCCCGGCAACGTGGTGAGCCTGCTGCTGGGCAATGGCGACGGAACCTTCGGCGCTCCGACGCTCTTCAGCACCGGCTACAACGCATACTCGGCGGCGGTCGGCGACTTCAACGGCAGCGGAGCGCTCGGCATCGCCGTCGCTAATGGCGTCAGCAATACCGTCAGCGTGCTCCTCAACACGCAAGGCACGCAGATGACGCTGGCGTCCTCGTCCAACCCGTCAGTCTACGGCCAGTCCGTCACACTTACCGCGACGGTGGCCGCCAGCGTCTCCGGCGCGCCCACTCCGACCGGTACCGTGACCTTCCAGAACGGCAGCACGGTTCTGGGCAGCGGCACCATCTCCAGCGGACAGGTCGCGGTCGCGACCGCGGCTCTGCCCACGGGAACGGATACGGTGTCGGCGGTTTACTCCGGCGACAGCTTCTTCCTGCCGCATACCGTGACTCTGACGCAGACGGTGACTCAGGCCAGCACCACCACGGCGCTGACCTCGTCGCCCAATCCTTCAGGCCAGGGCCAGCTTGTGACCTTCACCGCGACGGTCAGTCCCGCCAGCGCGGGCACCCCGACCGGAAGCGTGAACTTCTTCAACGGCGCGACCCAGATCGGTTCTGGAACTGTTGCCGGTGGAGTCGCTTCGTTCTCAACCTCGTCTCTGGCTCTGGGCGCCCAAAGCATCACGGCCGTCTACAGCGGAGACAACAACTTCGCCGGCAGCACCTCGTCGGCGCTCACGCAGAACGTGCAGACTCCGACCTTCGCGTTGTCGGTCAGCACGCTGAATCCGTCGTCGGTCAGTGCCGGCAATTCTTCGGCAGGCACGGTCACGCTCACCAGTGCGAACGGCTTCGACCTTTCCACGGTGACTCTGTCCTGCAGCGTCGCGCCGGTGCAAACCCACGGCCCGACCTGCTCGGTAGGGGCGATCACGGCCGGCAATGGCTCGGCAACGGCGGCTCTGACGGTGAATACAACCGCCAACTCGTCGCTCGCGGCCAGTCTCGCAGATCATAAAGGCGGCTCGATGCTGGCTCTCGGCCTGCTGATCCCGGCGATTGTGCTGGGCACGGCTGGCGTGTCCAAAGACAAACGGAAGCTGCTCGGCCTCTGCTTCGCGTTCCTGCTGGTCGGTTCGGTGATGTTCCAGGCGGCTTGCGGCGGCGGGGGCAGCACGCACACAACGCCTCCACCATCCGGTGGAACGCCTTCCGGCTCGTACACCGTGACAGTGACTGGAGTCGGAGGAGGTACGACGCAGACCGGCTCCGCGAACCTGACCGTGCAGTAAGCGGCAGCAAGTCCGTTCCAGTAGTCCGCTCAACCTGTCCGCCAGTTCTTAACCGAGCTGGCGGATTTTTCCTGCTGCGGTTTATTTTCAGAATTCAGTCTGCCTCGCACGCGTCTCCCCGCTTCCGTCTAAAATGGCCGTTCTGTAGCAGATCCCCCGGAGGCAGCGACTCAAGTTGGATGTCAACCAGATCAGCGCGCGCGCCGGGCGATTGCTTTCGCTCGAGGGTAAGACGGCGATCGTGACCGGCGCAGCTTCGGGCATAGGACGTGGCATTGCTGGGCGGCTGGCCGAAATGGGAGCGTCCGTTTTTGTTTTTGACCGCAATTCCGAAGGTGGCCTCGAGACCGTTTCTCAAATCATGCACCCCAGGGATGGACAAAGCGGCGGAGCGGCCGAGTTCATCGCCTGCGACGTCACTTCTCAGTGGGACTGCCGCAGGGCGGTCGAGCAAGTCGTAACGAAGGCAGAAAAGATTGACATACTCTGCAACAACGCCGGCCTGATTATCCGCAAAGACGTG
>Ga0209167_10001265_pt1 | contig 15228 bp, 10 predicted proteins | sample Coa_R1_9_FD_187154 | JGI IMG/M metagenome (GOLD analysis project Ga0209167, IMG submission 187154) | Surface soil microbial communities from Centralia Pennsylvania, which are recovering from an underground coalmine fire - Coalmine... | ecosystem: Environmental > Terrestrial > Soil >... | reverse complement strand
CGCCCACATTCAGCGGGAGCGGTTTATTTCGGCGGCGGAGCTACCGCAAGAAATCCCGGCCGGATGCATTGTCTCCAACGAGCTGCTTGATGCGCTTCCCGTTCATCGCGCGGTTCAAGAAAGAGGACAGCTCGAAGAACTGTACGTCAGGGCTCACAACGGGAAATTGTGCGAGGAGAAGGGACAATTATCTTGCCCGCGCATCGCCGATTATTTTGCCCGGCAGGGAATCGAGTTGCGCGACGGGCAGCAGGCGGAGGCGGGGCTCGCGGCTTGTGATTGGATTCGCGACGCAGGAGAACGCCTGGGGCGGGGCTTCGTCGTGACCATCGACTACGGCCGCGAAGCCCGCGAATTATACGATCAACTTCACATGCGAGGAACGTTGCTGGCGTACGAGGGGCACCGCGCGACGGAAGACTTCCTGCGCGCTCCCGGCGATCAGGACCTTACGGCCCATGTGAACTTCACCGCGCTGGACCTCTGGGGACGCGAGAGCGGCCTGGTTCGCACAGGATTGACGACTCAGTCCAACTTTCTTCTGGCGCTTGCTCGCGAATCGAAGTTTGCGGATATCGACTCCGAACGCGCCACTGAAGAGGCGAAACGTCACTTGCGCCTCTTATTCAAAACGCTGATTCATCCGGAGGGAATGGGCGAAACGTTTCAGGTCTTCGTTCAGCGCAAAGGCTTCAACGCGCCGCCGGCTCTGATCGGGCTGAAGCCTCTCTGATCGCGCGGGCCGCGAGTCCACCTACTGGTCAGGACCTCGCCTCTTGAGCACCGGCCGGTTGGATTTCGCATCCGCGGCAGCCGCCTTTTCCGGCGGTTTGGTTTGTGCCGCGCCGCTTTGCGTCGGAGAGGCGGCGGCAGTGGCGGTGGCATTTTCCGCGTACGGCTTCTGGAGATAGCGCCCGGCTTCGGCCTGCGCGCCGGCCGTGTCGTCGTTGGTATGTTGCGCGAGGCTGTATTCGTTCACGGCGCGATCGCGCTCGCCGAGCAGGTCGAAAATCTTCCCCAGATAAATGTGACTCCAGACGTCGACCCATTTCGGATCGAGGTCGCCTCCGATGGCCGAGCGGAACGAATTCGCCGCGGCCTGATAGTTTTTCTGATAGAACATCGCCTCGCCCATCCGGAAATCGGCCAGCGAATTGTTTGGAGCGAGATCGAGGGCGCGCTGGTATTCCTGAATCGCATCGAAGTATTTTCCTCGCATAGCGAGGCCTTCACCTCGCGCGACGGCCGCACGCACGCGCAGTTTCGCGCTGGACTTCAGCAGATTGTTATTGGGATCGATGATGATTCCGTCCGGCTTGGGCTTGCCGAACGTATCGATTTCAAATGGCGACGTGGTTCCCGTCACGAGAATCTTCTTGAATTCGGGATTACCTTCGGTTTGGACTTCGACTTCCACGGGCATGCGGAATATTTCGAGTCCCTGATGAATTTTCCCCACCACCTTGAAGCCGCGTATCGTGCGATAGACGATGTAGTCCATCTTGAATTCGGGCACGCCCGTCGAATTCAGCCATTGTGAGAAGAACGCGAGCATATTGAAAGGAGGATCGCCCGCTTTCGGCCGAGGCAGCTTCGTTGCGGCAAGAGCTTCGAACTCATCGAGGCTTGCCGTTTTCCCGGCGTGCTGTTTATAGAATTCCTTGAGCAAGGCCGTGAAATTGTCGTCGCCAAGCTCGGATCGGAGCATGTGGAATACCATGGCTCCCTTATCGTCCACCACGGACTGATACTGCTCCGAGTACGGCTGCAAATGCTGAGCCTGGCCAATCGGCGTCTCGTTCTCGTACATCAGCGCGCCAACCGCGAAATCTTCGAGCGCCTGGTGCAGCCCGGCCACGCCGTTTGCCTGCTCCATGTACATCGCGGAGGCGTAGTGGGAAAGCCCGTCCGTAAGCCAAACGTCGTTCGCGCTTGCGGGCAAAACTCGATCGCCCCACCATTGTTCGGCTGCCAGCCGCGTGAGGATCTCTTCGTTGGGCTTTTGGGCCCACATGTGGGCGCTCACGAGCAGCAATCCCGGAGCGGAAAATCCCTCAACGGAGCCGTCGGGCATTTGCGCGATGGTCAGGTTCGGCTGGCTCTGGAGCGCGCCGAAACCGTCAGCGCAAAAACTCAAAATGTGCGCGAGGGACTGTCCGTAGGCGTTCGCGGTGGAAGACTGCGCAGGGGGCGTGTACACGGAGAACTGGTAGCCTTCCGTCTGAACCGGCGTCAATTGCAACTGGCCCGCAACGAATGATCCCACGGGAGCAGGGTCGTCGTTCTTGAATACGTATTCGGCTTGTCCCGGCCCTTTTCCGATTCCAGGCATCGTGGTGGGCGCGGCCGAAGTGCCGGTGCCAACCACAACGAACGACGAAGGGACGATGATCCGGAACGTCCCGGTATAGCGATTCGAAGGGTAGTCGGTCAGCGGGAACCAGCGAGCGGGCAAAAGCAGGTAGGCCGAGGTTTTGTCGATCGACCCGAATTTCAGCCCTTTCGTCGGACTGTCATCTTCGTTGGAAATCGGTCCCGTGTAATCGAAGGTCAGCGTGAATTGTTTGCCCGGTGTCGCAGTTTCGGAAAGGCCGACGGTCACATCCAGAGGATCGTTGTTGTCGCGCTGAAAGCTCAGGTCCTTGCCGTTCGCGTCTTTCACTGAATTGATGTGCAGATCGGGATGAAGCTCCACCAGCAGGGTCCTGCCGACTTGATTCGCCACGAAATCGACCTTTGCCAAGGCCGCAAGAGTCTGGCTGTCGGGCTGGAGCTGCACCTGAACGTCGTAGTTCGTGGCGCGAAACGGAAACGCGTGCGGCGCCTGCGCAGAGGCTGAAGCGGCGGCAAAGAGAAATAGCGCCAGCGCCGCCGTGAGCTGGAATCTTTTCAGCAAGTGAGGACCTCTCTGGAAGAAGGCAATCGCCTTCAACAGTATGATACCGAAGGGGCCTTTGCAGTTGCCCGAAGCAACAGCCTACAACATGCCTGCGAAAACGTCCGCCGCCCGCTCGATGGCGCCGCCCGGACCGAGCCTGGCGCGCACGTCAGCGAGGCCAGCCCTGGCTTCTTCGCGGGCCGAAGACGATTCGAGCAGCCGTCTCGTCTCGCGCTCAACCGCTTCCGCGGTGAACTCGTCCTGAACGAGTTCCGGGGCAACCCGCCTTCCCGCGATCAGATTTACCATTCCGATATCGGACGTGCGCAGCATACGTTGCAGCACCATCGCCGTGGTGGGCGCCACCCGGTACACGACGATCATCGGCGTACCCACGAGCGCCGCTTCAACCGTCGCCGTTCCGCTGGCCACGATGGCGCAATCGGCGGCGTTGAGCGCATCGTAGGTGGCGCCTTCGACTCGCTTCAAACGAAGATCCGGCTTGTCGAACGGCATCCACGGCGCCTCACCCAGTCTGGGGGCAGCGGCGTGCACGAACTGGATTCCTTCGATCGCGCCGCCGGCTTTCGCGAGTCTCGCGCCGGCTTCCAGAATGGTCGGAAAATTGCGCTCGATTTCGCTTCGGCGGCTACCCGGGAGCAAGGCGACGATGGGCTGCGACGGATCGAGCCCGTTCGCCGCGGCAAATTGCTCGCGAGTCTTTTGCGGCCGAACCAGATCGACCAGCGGATGGCCAACAAAGTTCACCGGCACACCAGCGTCGCGATAAATACTCTCCTCGAACGGGAAGATCACCACCATCCGCTTGACCAAGCGCTTCACCACGCGGACGCGTCCCGGCCGCCAGGCCCAGATTTGCGGCCCGATGAAGTAGCCGACAGGAATGCCCGCCTTTTTCAACCGGCGCGCAACGCCGAGATGGGTTCCCGGCGAATCCACAAGAATTGCGAGATTCGCGTGGCGGCGAACCGCCTCGCGCGCCAGCCGTCGCTGCACTCCGATCACCGTGGGAATCTTGTGCAGCACTTCCGTGATGCCGACGACCGCCACTTCGTGGTAATCGACGATCAATTCCACTCCCGCTTCGGCCATGCGCGAGCCGCCCATGCCGAAGATTTGCGCGCCCGTTCTCTCGCGGAGAGCTGTCGCGAGCTTCGCCGCGTACATGTCGCTCGAAGCCTCGCCGGCCGAAAGCAGAATCGAGGGAGCCATTACGATCGACTCTCGTGCGGCCGAGCCTGGGAGACAAAGACGGAGTCAGCAGGAAGTGGCGACAGGCGCGGTCGAGCAACCGCGTCGGCGTCAGTCATCGGCAGGCAGCGGGTGCGAGAATCCGGCGCCACCCGCGCCGGTGAGTGGAATTGCGAGTTCCTGTTCCTTGTACTGGAGCTGATACAGCCGATAGTAAATCCCGCGAAGCGTCAGAAGTTCCTGGTGTGAGCCCTGTTCGCGCAAACGGCCCTTGTGGAAGACGAGAATGCGGTTCGCGTGCTGAATCGTGCTCAGCCGGTGGGCGATGACGAGCGCCGTCCGGCCTTGGAGCAAGCGGTCAAGCGCTTCGCGAATAAGGATCTCCGTTCTGGTGTCGACGCTCGACGTGGCTTCGTCGAGAATCAGGAATTTCGGATTGTGCGCCAGCGCCCGCGCGAAACTCAAAAGCTGCCGCTGTCCAACCGACAGCGTCGCTCCCCGTTCCGTGACCGCGGTCTCGATTCCCTGCGGGAGTCCGTCGATAAACGGCCCGAGGCCCACGTCGCGAGCCGCGCGTTCGGCGGTGGAGCGGTCGATTCGCTCCGTTCCCAGCTTGACGTTCGATTCCATCGTCCCGGTGAACAGGAACGGATCCTGCAGCACGATCCCGAACAGTTGCCGCAGCCCCTCGAAATCCAGCTCGCGAATGTCCGTCCCATCGAGCAGGATTTGCCCGCGCTGAATTTCGTAGAACCGCAGCAGGAGCTGAATGATGGTCGTCTTGCCCGCGCCCGTGTGGCCGACGATCGCCAGAGTCTGTCCCGGCTCGATGCGGAAGGAGACATCGCGAAGCACCCAGTCTTCTTCACGAGGGTTCGCGCCGCCGCTGTAGGCAAACGACACGTTGCGAAACTCGATTTCGCCGCGCGGGCTCGCCAGCTGCGCGTGCCCACCTGTGATACCGAGCGGCTCATCGAGCAGCTTGAATATGCGCTCCGACGCCGCCATGGCGGTCTGCAGGATGTTGAATTTCTCGCTCAAGTCCTGAATCGGACGGAAAAACCGCTGCGCGTACATCATGAAAGAGATCAGGACGCCGATCGACAGCGCGCCGGAAATCACCCGCGCGCCGCCCGTCCAGTAGATGAGCGCGATGCCGCCCCAGCTCAAAAATTCCACCGCGGGATAGAAAAACGAGAACGCGTTGATGGCGTCCTTATACGCCTCCATGTAAGTCCGGTTGAGTTCCGCGAACTGCTTGCGCGACTTTCGCTCGCGGTTGAAGAGCTGCACGATGGCCATGCCGCTGATGTGCTCCTGCAGGAACGCATTGATGCGCGCGATGGCAGTCCGAATGCGACGGTTCGCGCCGCGCACCTTGTTCCGGAAAAAATAGGTCAGGAGGATCATCAACGGCAGCGGTGAAAACGTGACCAGGGCGAGCAAGCGATGCCATCTGAACAGCACGACGGCCATGGTCAGCAGCAGGACGAAATCGTTCAGTATCGACACCACGCCCGAGGCAAAAAGATCGTTCAGCGCGTCTACGTCCGTCGTCACGCGCGTTACCAAACGCCCGATCGGGCTGCGATCGAAGAAACTCATCGGCAGGCGCTGCAAGTGCCCGAAAATTTCCTTCCGCAGGTCGTACATCGTTTCCTGCCCGACCCATTGCATGATCCGCACCTGCGCGTACTGCAAGCCGAAGCTCAGCAGAAGGGAAGCGGTAAAAACGAGCGCCACCCACAAGAGTCCCGTCATTGCCGCCTGGCGCGAGATCGTCCGCGCGAAGCCGGGAACGATGTACTTATCCACGCCATACCCGAAGACGTACGGCCCCACCAGCTCCATGGCCGTAACGCCCAGCGTGAACGACAACGCCAGCACCACTTGCGGGCGATAGGGGCGCAAATAGCGGAACAGGCGCCGCGTCAGCTGCGCGTCGTAGATCTTTCCGAGTTTCTCTTCTTCGCGGAAATCGCTCATTCGCGCGCCAGTTCTTCCTCGAGCAACTGTTTCTGGTGCAGGTCGGCGTAATACCCGTTGGAGGCCAGCAGCTCTTCGTGGGAGCCGCGTTCGATGATTTGCCCGTCGCGCAGCACCACGATCTGGTCGGCCATTTTGATCGTCGAAATCCGGTGCGCGACAATCACGGTCGTACGATTCCGCATCACTTCGCGCAACCGCTGGAGAATGCGTTCTTCCGTATCCGTGTCGACACTGGCGAGCGCATCGTCAAGGATCAAAATCTTCGGCTGCCGCAGGATAGCCCTAGCGATCGCCGTTCGCTGCTTCTGACCACCCGAAAGGGTGAGGCCGCGCTCTCCCACCATCGTGTCGAAACGTTTCGGGAAGCTTTCGATTTCTCCGGAAATGCTGGCGACCTCCGCGGCTTCATAGATCTGCTCCTCGACCGCGTCGTTCACGCCAAACGAGATATTTTCGCGCACGGTTTCGCTGAACAGGAATGTGTCCTGTGGAACGTAACCAATCGCAGCCCTGAGTTCAGCCAACGGATATTCGCGGATCGGCCGGCCGTCGATGAGCAGCGAATCGTCCGGCGCATCCCAGAGCCGCGCGATCAACGCGGCCAGCGTGGATTTCCCGCTTCCCGTCGGTCCTACCACCGCCAGAGACGTTCCCGCCGGTACGGTCAGGTTGATGCCCGAGAGGACTGGCTTGACCTGGCCGCCGTCGCCCGTTGTCGGGTAGCGGAACGTCAAATCGCGAAACTCGATGTGGCCGCGGATTTCAGGCGCCGCAGCCCGAGACACGGTTCCATCGCCATTCGCGCCGTCGACGCTGGTTTCGCGGAATTCAGAGGCGTCTTGAATGTTGGGTTCCGCTTCCAGAATGTAATTCAGGCGGCTCATGGAAGCCGCCCCGCGCTGGAAGATGTTCGTGACCCAGCCGATCGCGATCATCGGAAACACGAGCTGAATCAGGAACGTATAGAAAGCCGTCAGCGTGCCAAGCGATACGCGATGGTCCACCACCTGCGCTCCGCCGACGCCCAAGAGAATTACGATCGTCATTCCAACCAGCGCCGAAAGCGCCGGGAAAAACAAGCTCCACGTAGCGATGAGCTTGATGTTCCGGTCCACGTATTCGCGATTTGCCTGGTCGAAGCGCTCGATCTCCGGTTTCTCCTGCGTGTACGCGCGAATCACGCGGATCCCCGTCAAGTTCTCCTGCGCGCGCGTCGACAGCACCCCCAGCGCAGCCTGAATTATTTCGGAGAGCCGGTGGATGGTCTGCCCGAAATAGCGCACTGCGACGATCACCAGCGGAACCGGAATCAGCACCCAGAGCGTCAAAGTCGGCGACAGCTTGAACATGAAGAACAGCGCCAGCACCATCGTGGCGATGGTTGTCGCGCTGTACATAATGCCCGGACCCAGCACCATGCGCACAGCGTTCAAATCGTTCGTGGCGCGCGACATCAGGTCGCCCGTGCGGTTGCGCACGTAGAATTCCGGGTCGAGTTTCAGCAGCCGAGCCAGCAAATCGTTCCGCAGGTCGAACTCGATGTCTCGCGACATTCCGATCAGAATCCAGCGCGTCCAGTAGGAGAAAAAGCCCTTCACGAGCATCGTCCCGACAAGAAGCGCGCAGAATATGCCCAAAGCGTGGCGGCTGGATGGCGCGTAGAGCGCAAACAGCGGGTGCAGAATTCGACGAGAGAAACCCGTGAGGGTTTGGAGCGGCGCCGGAGAACCCTTCAGCAGATCGACGATCGCGCCAATGATAAGCTGCGGCAGCGCCCCGGCGAGCCCCATCATGGTAAGCGCCAGCAGGCCAATGATTGTTGTGCGCTTGTAGCGCAGGACGTAGGGGACGAGCGGCTTCAGATTGTGCCAGCCGCTCGGCTTGCGTTCGGGCCTGACCGCTCCGACCGCCGTTTGCGCCGCCGCACTCACATGCGCACCTGCGACTGCGGGATTTCCAGCGTGGGCTGCTCCATCAGAAAATGCTTGTAGCTGGGGTCGAGCGTTTCATAACGCTTCGCCTCGGGGTTCCAAAGAACGCCCAAAGTCTGAATGTATCCGCCGGCGGGTTTATCCAGCGGGGTGAAGTACAGCTCCAGCCCCTTTTCCGGGTTCTGCTCGTATTGCAATCGCCACGACCCCACATCGGTCAGCGGATTTCGCGCCAGATAACCTTTTTCGTTCTTCAGGTGCTCATCGCAGCGGAAGATTTCTCTCCAGCTGCCGTTATCCTTCTCGACGATGGAGGCTCGCGTCAGGAGAATGCCAGGGACGGCCGTCTTCGGAGTCACTTTGAGCCGGTTCACCACCAGCGCCTGCGTTTTTCCGTTCTTTGCCAGGTCTCCGTAGACGATCACCTCGGCCTCGGAACCCAAGTCGGATTCGGCTGCCTTTTGAATATTGTCGGGAACCGCGGGAGCCGCCGGCTTGCTGGTTTCCTGCGTTTGTGTGGGAGTTTTAGTCCCGCAGGAGGCGCACCCGAAAGCGAGGGCTATAAGGACGCAGATTTCTACTGTTCGCTTCATAGATTGGAATCGGAACTATCGGATGCGCGAGCCTTCCGGCTTGATTCGCGCGAAACTCCCTCTCTGTGCGCGCAGGCTCCGCACCGGCTTTGTTGCGCGGGTTGTTGAGGGCACAAGATTGATTCTATAGCGAGAAACTCTCGATGGAAAGAACCAGTGCTCGTCGGTGTCAACCTCTACGAAAGAGAGGCCCGCCAGGCGGCAGAGCGCGCTGTGCGCCCGGTTCTCTTCCTTCTCTCCAATCTCACCACGCCCTTATCGTGCAGCGAGGATCTCTTCCATTCGCGCCTCGAAATTCTCCTCGCCCTCCGACCACAGCCGAACTCGCTCCACGGGAACGGCCTTCTCGATCCTTCGAATCCATTCCAGCAGCTTGTGGATGTTCTCGCGCGTCTTTTCCTGGTACGCCTGCAGGTTCTCCGGCCACGCCATCGCTTCCAGAAACCGCGCCTCTTGGGGGCTTTCAGCGGTCCGTTGGCCCACCTGCCGAATTCCCAAAAGACCTGCGTGGCCGGTGAAGAGATGCTCGAATCCGAGGCTCACCTGGATGTGCCCGTTCTCGCGCCAGAACCCGTCGTCGTAGTCCTGGCCCTGGCAGAGGATTTCGAGCGCGTGCGGTTCGTTCAACCATTTCGCCGCCCCCGCATCGAACTCCCACAAATCCCAGTTCGCGCGCACCTCATATGCGCTGTCGCTGTGGACCTGATGCCCGATAATCTCTACGATCCCGGCCGCGTCGAGCGGCGCCGAACGCAGGTCGTCCTCGAGAACGGGCGACTCGGATGCGTCGACGGCGCGAATCGTCAGACTTGTGAACCCCGGCTTCGTCGCCGAAAAAGGCATCGTAGCCAAGAACGCGCCGAACTGCCCCAGCATTCGCTCTTCGCCGAATTCCTTGCACCAGATGCTCAGATAAGAGAGGTTGGCCATCGCTCTTATTATACCGGCAGTCCGTTTAGTTTGGCCGATGGGGAGGCGCTTCTCTGCTGGTTGGGTTCTGCCGGGGATCAACTTGCGCGCGTCAAAATGCCCGAATCCCCGAACCCGGATGGGTTGCGTCGTCCCAATCCGCGACAGGGGAATTTGGAACGCCGCGCTAGGCTTGGGCGGCTAGCCGGCGCGGGTCTTGGAAAAGGCGCGCGGTAGCAGCACCAAAGATAAAACCGCCGACATGAGCGACGTAAGCCACTCCGCCCGTCTGAGACGCTGCCACCGAGCCCACGTTGAACAGCTGGATGAGAAACCAAAACCCGATCAGCAGCGCAGCCCGGATCAACGTGACGCGCACGAAGACGAAAATGATCAAGAGTGAACGGATTTGGTCCCGGGGATACGTCACCAGAAATGCGCCCATCACCGCCGCGATCGCGCCGCTGGCGCCCAGGTTCGGAACTGTGGAGCTGGGACTGATTGCGACCTGGGCCAGCATGGCCAGGAACCCTCCCGCAAGGTAAAAGATCAAATACCGCAGCGGATTCATCGAGTCTTCAATCTCGGGGCCAAAAGCCCACAAGAACACCATGTTGCCCAGGATGTGCCCAGCTCCCGTGCAAGAACATTGCCGTCAGGATCGTGACCCAGTGATGTCCAGCCGTAATGCTCGCGGGGACCGCCGACCACTTCAGGACGAACGGGTTGCCGCGGCTCAACTCGAACCCAAACACGATGAAGTTCGCGAGAATGATGCAGACCGTCACGATGGGCAGGCGCGTCGGACGTCGCGATGCATCCGTTAACGGAATCAGGCCGCCCATTCTGTCCTCCTCCGGTCATCGCACGCGCAGGTCTACCGGGCAGCGCGGGCGCGCATTCACTCCTGCAGATCCATTTCAGATACGCCGGACTGCCTAGGCCAATTTGTTCGTTACGCTCCGGGCAGCCAGCGAAATCGACAGGCGCGAAATGCCGCTGAACAACATGCTGATGCCCACCAGCGTGCCAATGACCCAACCCGTGCTCGACGGCCACGTCCTCCAAATCATGATCGCAAGGATGAGCGTGATCGCTCCGTCGACCAAAAGCCAGCCCGATCCGGGAAAGGGACGCAGCGTAAATCCCAATGCGCAAACTCCAAAACTCCTTCCACGAACAGATAAATGCGAGGCAAATCGTCGGGGACCTTCCGGACCTTCCAAGGGTGTACTATACCACGCCGTTTGCATCCGGCTGCCGCCGCGATCCTCCAATCCTGCGGTTTGCGCGTTTTCGACGGTTGAGCCAGATTCCAGACGGCCTAACTACCTCTATTGTTAACCTGGCCGAGCTAGTATCATCGGGCCGTGCGCGCGCCAGACCCGCGCGGCGCTCGCCGCAGGATGGTGCTTGATTTGCTCGCCCGGCATGGATAGGTTCTCTCCGCCGCGTAGGGAGTCAACTCGAGGCCGCAGCAATGAAGAAACGAAGGACGAAATCTCTCCGCCGAAACGTCACTCAGCGCGCCAGGAGGATGCCCGAACCTCAAGTTGCGGTTGTGAAAGCGGCCGAAGCGCAAGCAGAGGAAAATCTCCGGCGCAGTGAAGAGCAATTCCGTCAATTAGCCGACAATATTCGCGAAGTGTTTTTCATTTACACAGCCGACCCGGTAAGAATGATTTATATCAGCCCGGCTTACGACGAGGTCTGGGGGCGGCCGCGGCAGGACCTCCTTGACCGGCCTGCGGCTTGGCTTGAAAGCGTCTGTGCGGAAGACCGCGAACGTGTGGGCGCTTTCTTTGCGCAGTGTATGCGAGGCGTTCAATTAGAGATGGAATACCGCGTCGTACGGCCGGACGGTTCCGTTCGGTGGATCGACGCACGCAGTTTTCCCGTACGTGACTCGAAGGGCAAATTCATCCGCGTAGTTGGAATTGCGGAAGACATCACATTACGCAAAGAAGCCGTGGAGAGTCTGCATTTCGCACTGGCAGCGGCCGAACAACAGGCTCGGGATGCAGCCAGGTTGACGGAACTGCTCGACATTCTGCAATCCTGTCAAACGACCGAGGAAGCCTACAAGATTATCGGGGATTCTCTCCCGGCTGCGTTGCCGGCACGATCCGGGGCTCTGTGTATCACAAGCGCCTCCCGGAACCTCGTCGAAGGAGTGGCCATTTGGGGCGAATCGCCGGCCACCGAAGGAACGTTCCGTCCGGAGGATTGCTGGGCGCTGCGGCGTGGCAAGATTCATCGGGTCAGCGAACCCATCTCGTCGCTACGATGCGCGCACGTCGGTGCGTCACTCACGGGACCTTATCTTTGCGTACCGCTCGCTGCGCAAGGTGAGGCGCTCGGAGTGCTTTATCTGGAGTGTGCATCCCGGTCCTCGAGTCCGTTGCAAGAGTCTGGAGGGGATCAACTGGAAGCCCTGAGTCGCCAAGCAGTCGCCGTAGGCGAACGGATCTCTTTGGCACTGGCCAATCTTAGACTCCGAGAGGTGCTTCGGGGCCAGTCTCTTCGTGATCCGTTGACGGGGCTTTTCAACCGCCGCTACATGGAAGAATCTTTGGAGCGGGAGCTGCGACGCGGGGTCCGCAACAATCAACCCGTTGCGCTTCTCATGCTCGATATCGACCATTTCAAGCGGTTCAACGATACATTCGGGCATCAGGCCGGCGATGCGCTCCTGCGAGCGCTGGGCGATTTCCTGATGAAGCGGACGCGCGGCCAGGATGCTGCTTGCCGCTATGGCGGAGAGGAGTTTGCTCTCATTTTGTCGGGCGCGTCTCTTGAGGCCGCGCAGAAGCGCGCGGAAATCCTGCGCGAAGACCTCAAACATCTGAATGTGGAATATGCCGGGCAGGTTCTCGGGAGCGTGACCCTGTCCATCGGCCTCGCTGCTTTTCCGGGCCACGATACACCCGAGGTGCTATTGCGCGCGGCGGACCAGGCTCTCTATCGTGCCAAGACTGAAGGACGGGACCGAGCAATTGCGGGATGACTTCTTACGGCCTCACGTGTCTACCTCGTCGGGGTACGCGGCGGGCCGTGGCATCTACTTCTTGGGAAGTACTTCGTCGTCCTCGTCTTCGGATCTGAAGCCGGTGGAAAGGCCCATCATCCGTTCCTTCAACGTGTCGCCCATTCCCGCGAGGACGTCGCGGCAGGTTTCGCGGAGGCGCTTTTCGGCGGCTTTGGCAATGGTGTCGAGAACGGCTTGCGAGTGCTGCCCTAGTGTCGTGGCCGAGGCCAGCAGCCAGGAATTCGATGCGTTTTCTAGGCGCGACTTGTAGTGCTCGATCGATTCATCCGTCGAGCGCTGAATCTGCTCGATCCATTCTTGTTGCTTGGCCTGCCATGTGGCGTCCATCGTTTGCATCAGCGGCTGCAACTGCGTTTGGAGCTTTTCCTTTGCCTCCTCGACACCGCGTTGCAGCCGTTCATCCACGCTCTTTTGAAACGCTGCCAGCGCGCCCTCGCGGCTGAATTCCATGTCCGAGCGCGTTTTTTCGGCCGTTTCGCGCGATGCGTCTTTCAATCGGTGCAGCGACTCGTCGGTCGTGCGTTGCACGCGATCGGTGAAAGTCGCATTCGCGATCTCCGCCGTTTCGGTGAGCTTGGCGCGCTCGCGTTCGACAAGCTCGTTGGCGGCCTCTTCGATTTGCGCCTGGCTGTGTTCGAGGTACGTTCGGCGGTAATGGTCCAGTTCCGACGCCAGGAGACTTGAAACCTCCGCGGCGCGATCGCGCAAGTCAGACGTCGATTGTTCGACAGCGCGGTCGAGCGACGACTGCATCGTGGTGTGCGCTTTCTTCTGGTACCAGTCAGAGGCTTTGAGCAGCGCCTCGTACGTCGCATGCTCGGTCGCCGTTGCCTTCTGCTCGAACTCCGCCTGCACCTGCGAAACAACCTCGCGGCAGGACTTTTCCACTTCTCCCGGGTAGCGGCGGGTTTCCTGATTCAGGCGCTCCAGCGCCTCCTGTATTGCCTGTTCCGACGCTTGCGCCACTTGTTCGCGCACGGCGTCCTGAACGCGCAACGCCTGCTCGGAAGCGTCGAGGATCTCTTGTTTCGCGCTCTCCTGCAGCTGCGCGACCTGGTTGGCGGCAAGCCGCGCCTCGACTCGAATCGATTCGCGCGACTGCTCGGCCTGCTGCTGGGCCTGGAGGATCTCCTGCTTCGCGCTCTCCTGCAGCCGCGCGACCTGGTCGGCGGCGAGCTGCGCCTCGACTCGAATCGATTCGCGTGATTGCTCGGCCTGTTGCCGCGCCTGTTGCTGCGCTTCGGAAAGCTCCGAAACGGCTCGGCGGCTCTCCTCCAGCTTGGCCGTGACCTTCTGATCCAGCTCCGCCGAGAGGCGGTCCGCCGTTTTCTGCGCTGCCTTCTCGATGATCGGCTCGATCTGGTGGGCGCGCTGCTCGATTGCCTGGTCCGCCCTGCGATTGATCTCCTCGACTCGCTGCGCCAGAAGGTCATCGAGTTCGCGGCGCGTGTGCTCCAGAGTGGACTGCGTCGTATTCTGCAGTTGCAGCGCGGCGCTCTCCGTTCGGGCCCTCTCGGCCGCGAGTTCGGCCGCCAGTGAGTTTGCAGAGGATCGCGCGTTCGACAGCGTTTGCTCGACGGCCGACTGCAGCTCGGCATTGCGCGCCGACGCGTCCTGCTCGGCGCGGTTGAGCGCCGCCTGGGAAGCCTCCGCGACTTGCTCCTCAATTTTCCGCGAAGCGCCCTTCAGCGCGCTTTCGAACTCCGCCTGGAATCGCTGCGCGGTTACCGCGGCTTCCGCTTCTGTTGTTTTCAGCGATTGTTGCCGAACGGACTGCGCCGTCTCTTCGAGACTCTTCTTCCATTCGTCAATCTGTTTCTGTGCCGCTTCCGGAGAGGAGAGAATTTGCAGCGACGGACTCGACGCCTCGCGGTCCGAGATCGCTTTTTCCACCGCGTTCTCGACAGCCTCTTTCAAATTCAGCGCCGACGTTTGGCGCGCCGCTTCCTGAGCCGCTTGTTCTGCAGCGCCGCTTACGGCCTGCTGCACGGCCTCCCGAATCTTCGCGTCCAACTGGACCGCGCTCGCTTCGTTCGTCTTTCGCGCTTCTTCGACGATGGCGTGCGTGCGATCGGCCGCGTCCTGAACCATCTTTTTCGCCGCGGATTCGGAGACGCGCTCCATCGAGACCCGGATGGCTTTCTCGACTGCATCGTGGAGCTGGACGTCCAACTGCTGGCGGACAATCGTCATTTCGTCGTTGATCGCCGTCTGAGCCTCGTGCCGGAGGGACTTGTCGAGCGCTTCCTTGGCGTTCGTCACGAGCTTCGCCACGTGCCGGTCGAGCGAGGCCTGGGCCTCGTCGGGCGCGACTGGCGGCGTCACGACGTGAATCTTGCTCTGGTCTTTCGCGGGCGTTTCCGGGGCAGTGAATGTCCGCCCCGTGACAACGGTTGTTGGTTTATGTGCGGGGGGTGGCGCTGCTCCGGTCGTCTCCGGCTTCTTTTCAGCCACGTGCTCGGTCGCCTTGCTGATGGCACTGACCGCCGACTGAATTGGGGAGGGCGCTTTCGGCGCTGCCGCGATTTGCGCGGAGCCAGCCGCGGTGGCGGGCTGCTCGTCGGCGACGGGGAACCAGTCATCCGGGGGAAAGGCGATGCCCCAGACGTTTCCGGAGATGTCGAATTCGAGTCCGATTTGAAACAGTTCCCGTACAGTTCGCGGCCG
>Ga0209167_10001253_pt1 | contig 15275 bp, 6 predicted proteins | sample Coa_R1_9_FD_187154 | JGI IMG/M metagenome (GOLD analysis project Ga0209167, IMG submission 187154) | Surface soil microbial communities from Centralia Pennsylvania, which are recovering from an underground coalmine fire - Coalmine... | ecosystem: Environmental > Terrestrial > Soil > Unclassified... | reverse complement strand
TCACCGCCTGATTGACAAACAGATGGAGGCTCTCAAGGCAAGACTGTCGCCTGATGACGTTGTTGAATACGCTGAGCGGACGAAACGCATTCGAATGTTGCTTGAAACCATCGGACGAAACCACGAGCGAGCCTAATCCAGAACGGCAAGCTTGCGACCCCAGACGCCGCCGTCGGGATACTGACGGCAAACTATACGCGGCTAGGCGCCCGATCGCCGGAGCCGGCGAGAAGACGGTACACACCGCGGTTGCGAGCCTGGAATGAAAAGGCGTTCGGGCCGCGCGTGATCTGCCGGGCGTCGCTCTCCTCTTCCACCTGAATTTCTTCGGCGGCCCATTTCCCATTGACGTCCAGCATGTCCGCGCCGGTCACGGAATACCGCAGCGAGAATTTCCGTGCGCAGAGCGTCAGATTCTCGAGCGCGTACGCTCGTCCGGGAATCATTAAGGCGCTGGGTAGGTTCGGCGAGAGCAAGAGCTCGTTGGCGCTTGCCGTTTCGCGCACGCCGACAATGTTCCGGATGATGTGCGCCGGCATGACGGCGCCCCAGCCATAACCTTCGCCTCCAAACGCGCCCCTGTGGCCCCACATTTCGCAGCTGACGCCGGGCCACCCGACGGGCGAATGTTGCTCGCCCGTACCGGGCGCGACGGTGCGACGGTCCATGCTCGTGTAAACGCGTTGGGCGATGAGGTGGATAACGTCCGCGAGCAGCTCGAACTGGCGCGCGGTCCAGAGCGATTCGATATAGGGCAGCATCAGCGACGGCCACATCATGGGGTCTTCGTCACCCGCTTTTCCGTCGCGCGAATCTTCGTAGAATTTGCGGAGGGTGGGGAGCATGCTTTCCACTTGGCTTGGTTTCGTTACGCCGCAGAAAATCGGCCCCACTTGCCCGGCATCGCGCGCGACCGACGTGATCGGGCGCATCGTTCGCGCGTCGAAATCGTTGAACCAGTCGCGACCGTTCCACAATTGCTGGGTTTTCGCAGCGTAGGTCTCGCGCGAGCGGTGCCACTCCAGCTCGTCGTTTCGTTCTTCCAGGACGCGCGAAAATTCCGCCAGCACGGCGGCGGCTTGCGACGCGGCGGACTGCAACTCAACGAGGCGGATGAATTCGGTCACCTCACCTCCCGTGGGCTCGTCGATCTGGAAGCGGCGGGATGCGTCCATGCCGCTTTCCCAGCTGCATTTCGCGACGACAAAGCCTTCTTTATCGGTGCGGTTGGCGAGGGTCCAGCGGAGGAGTTTCGCCAGGCACGGATAGAGGGCGGCGAGCCAGGCGCGGTCGCCCGTGCGCTGGTAGATCGACCGCGCGCAATGGAACGGGTAACACCATGAGATCGACGTGCCGCATTCGCTGCCGTCCGTGGCGACCATGTTCATGACGCCGTCTTCGCGCGCGCAAGGGACGTTGGGCGCGAGCGCGTCGAGGAATTGTCCGAGAAAAAGGGTCTTGGCGGACTCGGGATCGGCGTAGCTCAGCGCGAACATGTCGATCGAGGTTTCCGCCAGGACGTTGCGCGGCGCTTGAATCTGCATTGCGTCCCACTGATGATTGTAAATTCCGACGGGCCGGCGAACGATCATGCGCAGGGTCTCGAAATCGTAGACCCAGCCGTTTTTCCAGTGGGCGGGCCAGTCGCCGGCGAGGCGCGGGGCGTGGTGCCAGAAGCGCGCGTCGTCGGCCAGTTTTGTTTCGAGGGCTGTGGCCGACGATTTCATTCCTCGGTTGAGCTGTGCAAGCGCGGCCGCGCGGTTTGCGCCGCGCGCCATGCAGACGGTGATGCCGCGAGAGGCGATCTCGGGAGTGATGTGGCAGGCGAGGACGGTTCGCAGAGGCGCGGTTGCGCAGGCTGTAGCCTGTTCGGCGTTTCGTGGAGGGATCAGCAAGTCACCCGGCCATTGCGACGCATCTTCTGCGGCCGCGGCGGAATGCTCATGGCTCGGCGCATCGCCTGCGACGGCGAAGACGGTTCCGGCGGCGAACGAGCGCGTCACCCAGGCATCCGCGTGTGCGTCGTACGCGGCGGCTATGCCGTCTCCGCCCCACCACTTTGCGTTGCCTAACTGGTATTCGTGCGCGGTGATCAGCCGCACCGGGCCCCCGGCGTCCGGCAGCTTTTCGAAGCGAACGCGCGCGGCGAGGGCGTTCTCTTCGACCTGAAAAAACGAGCAGGTCGCATCGAGGTCACCGGTTCGAACGCGATAGGTGAGCACGTTCTTGCTGTGGTGCGACGCGATCAGTTCTCCCTCGCGAAAGTCCTCCGGCGCCCAAAGGCGGCGGGTTCCGAGCCAGAATCCCAGCCGCAGAAAGACGTGATAGACACCGTCCCTCTGTTCGTCGAAATAGCCGCCAGGACCCGCGGGGAAGTAGAGTCCAAATCCAATTCCGGGGAGGGAGCGAAGAATTCCGCTCTGGTGAAGGTTCCAGCAATGATACGGATTGTCGAGATAGCCGAACGGTGTGAAATCGCCCGTGACGGGATCACGAGCGTGGCCATTCGCAGCGTCGCCTGTTGGCGTTCCTTGCGCACCGTCTTTCGGACCGCTGGCAGCAAGGCTTAGCCCAAGATCGACAGCCTTGGAGAATGGGGCGGAAATCGCGGCTCCGATCGCCGCTACGTTGAACTGGCGTCGCGTAATCCGTCGGATCCGTTCGACGACGCCTGTTTCGGGCGGCCGCTTCACGACCGAGCCTCGAGCCGAAGAACGTCTCTGGCATTAGTCCGGAACGGGCGGTTGAGGAATCGGCTCAGGAGCCTCCGCGCCATACTATGCAGCGCATAAGATCGAAATGGCGATCGTACGTCCATATCTCAACCTGCAATCTCGCGCCCAGTACGGCAAAACACCGGTTTGCAGACCGGTCCTGCCGGAGCACACGCCGGTCGAAGGAATCGCTTTCAGTGCCGGCGCTTGAACCAGGAGTATCCCACGGTGAACAGCAGCGACGCGTTGTAGCCCGGATTGTGTGGTCCCAGGCTCGCGCTCGAAAGGTGCGCCAGCGAACCTTCGAAGAAGATGGCGTGGTCGTTTTTTGTGAAGATGCGCGTCCCGACGACAAATTGCGGCGTGAAATTTACCTGCGATGTGTCGCCGGGCGGAATGTTGGTCGTGGTGAAGACGATTCCTCCTGCCGCGGCGACGTAGGGCACAAATCTTTTCCCGCTCGTGAAATTCCATTGCCAGATTACGGGCTTGAAGCTTGCGCCGTAGATCGTTCCGTTCGCAGGCGTGAAAAACAGATATACCGGCAGGACGTCGCCCGCCCACTCGAAATCCCCGCGCAGCAGGCCGGGCAGATGCTGGCCCGTCAGGACCCAGCCGGCGCGCCCTCCTGCATAGAAGAACTGCGTGCTGCTGGATTTGCCGACTCCGGACCCGCCCCCTACGAGCGGCGCGAACTCCCACGTGCCCCGCGCAAGCGCATCGGCAGGACGATCCTGGGCTCCCGCGACTCCGGCGAGAGACAGAGAAACTAAAAATGCGATGAGAAGTTTCATTCGACCTTTCAGCCACTCAAGGAACGCTCAACCGGCTCAAGCAAACTTCGATGCGTTGCGCGCGCGAGCCGCTACTAATATTTCCAACTTGTGGTATCGGCTCCGGCGGGCGCGACGACGACGGCTATCAGAGCCAAGCTGGATGCGCGGGGGGAAGATTGGCGCTTGGCCTGCGATTCGGTCATTTGTTCTCGATTTCGCGCTTTTCGTTGAGCGGGCTGGATTTGAAGGGCAGAGGGTATGCCAGCAATGCGAGCCGGGTCAAGGCAGCAATGGATCGTGTCGGTAGCACATGATATGTCCGGTTCGATTCGCAAGTGAAATGTCCGCTTTTCGGGCGGTGGGGGTAGCAGGCCATGCAGGGCGATGGACTCCTACACTGGGTTCCCTTCGTACCTCCGGGCGGTCGGGATGACAAACTACCGCTTTGTCGCCCCAGGGTTGCGCTATTACGGCGTCACCTCGAGTTCGGCGTGCTGAGTGTTGGCGGAGCTGGGGCCGACCATGATGTCGAAGATGCCGGGCTGGACGACCCATTTCATGCTCTCGTCATAAATCGAGAGAGAGTCGGGCTTGAGCTTGAATTCGACGGTGGTTTTCTGGCCGGGCTGGAGCGAGAGGCGGTGGAAGCCGCGCAGCGCCATAACGGGCTGAGTGACGGTGGAGAGTTGCTGGTGGATGTAGAGTTCAGCGACCTCGTCGCCTTGGCGGCCCCCGGTGTTGGTGACGTCGACGCTGACGGTGGCTGTGTCGCCCGGCTTCATCTTCGCGGGAGAGACGCGAAGGTTATCGAAGCGAAATGTGGTGTAGCTGAGGCCGTAGCCGAAGGGGAAGAGCGGAGAGCTGTCGACGAAGGCGTAGCTGCGGTTGCGCGACGGCTTGTGATCGTAATAGTCGGGAAGCTGCCCGACGGAGCGCGGGAAGGTGACGGGCAATTTGCCGCCGGGATCAACGTCGCCGAAGAGGACGTTGGCCGCAGCGGTGCCGCCTTCCCCGCCGAGATACCAGCCTTCGAGAATGGCGGGAATGTTGGCAGCAACCCAGTTGATGGAGAGCGGGCGGCCGTTGATGAGGAAGACTACGGTCGGCGTACCGGTGTCGAATACGGCTTTGACGAGTTGGCGTTGGGCACCAACAAGATTCAGCGAAGAGCGGTCGCCGAGGTGCTGTTCACTCCAGGCTTCGCGGGTGGTGGTTTCGTCGCCGCCAATGACGACGATGGCGACGTCGGCTTTGCGCGCGACAGAAGCAGCCGCGCGAATGTTATCCTGTTGCGAACGCGGATCGACGACCTTCACGTCGTTCTCATACCAACCTCGCCAGCCTGGAATGCCGTCGGTGATTTTGCAGCCCTGCGCGTATAGCACGTTGACTCCGCTGGCGGCGAGGCGTTCGCGAATGCCATCGAGGATGCTGACGGTATGGCTGGGCTGGCGGCTGTAGCCACCGAGGTGCGTATCCGCGGCGTTCGGACCGATAACAGCGACGGTCTTTAGCTTCTTGATGTCGAGGGGCAACAGGTCGCCCTGATTCTTCAGCAGAACAATCGATTCCTGCGCGGCTTTCACGGCGAGCTTCTGGTGCGCGGGACCGTCGGTAATCTTCGCCGCATAGGCGGGATCGACGTAGGGGTGCTCGAAAAGGCCGAGGCGGAATTTGGCGGCGAGGATGCGGCCGGCGGCTTGATCCACTTCAGATTGCGGGACTTTTCCGGCTTTCACTTGCGCGATGAGCGTTTGATAGACGGAGCCGTCGGAAAGATCGAAATCGACGCCGGCGGCGAGTGCTTCGCGCGCGGCATCGGCCGGTCCAGCGGCGACATGGTGCGTTTCGTAGAGCATTTGCAGAGCATGGCCGTCGGAGGTGATGTAGCCGGGAAAACCCCACTCCTGGCGCAGGACGGTGTCGAGCAGCCAGTGATTGATGTGATTGGGAATGCCGTCGATTTCGTTGTAGGAGGCCATGACGCTGCCGACCCTGGCTTCCTCGACGGCGAAGCGGAAAGGAATGAAGAAGGATTCGCGGAGCTCTCGCTCGGAGACGTTCGAGGGGGCGGTGTTGCGTCCGCCTTCCATCATGCCGTGAACGAAGTGCTTGGCCGTGGCGAGAATGTGGTGCGGGCCGATGGGAAAGAGACCGCTGGCTTCGGGACCGCTGGGCGGATCGCCTTGCAGTCCTTCAATCACGGCGACGCCCATGCGCGCGACGAGGTAAGGATCCTCGCCGTAGGTTTCTTCGGTGCGGCCCCAGCGCGGATCGCGGGCAAGGTCGACAACAGGGCTGAAGGCCTGGCGCGTGCCGGAGGCGGACATTTCGTCAGAGGCGGCGTCGAAAACTTGATGGATGAGAGCGGGATCCCACGTGCTGGCGAGGCCGATGCACTGTGGGAAGCTGGTGCTGCCGTTTTCCATGAATCCGTGGAGGGCTTCGCCCATGAACAGGATGGGAATGCCGTGAGGCATCTTCTCGACGGCATAGCGCTGCGCAGCATTGCGAAGCACGGCCATATCGTAAGGGCTCAGCGAGTTGTCGTTGCTGAACATCTCGCGCATGGCATGCCGGGCCTGCTCGGGAGTGAAGCGGCCCGTGCTGTCGATGAAGGCGCCTTCGCGGCGCCCTCCGGAGATCTGGTCAACTTTTTCTTCGAGAGTCATGCGGGAGAGAAGATCGGCGACCCGTTTGGCGATCGGGAGATTCGGATTGCGGTAATCGGGGGCGGCTTGACGTGCGCCGAGAACGATGAAAATGGCGATGACGACGGCCAGAAACTTCAGGACGCGCGCCGCACGATGGTTTTTGGATTCGGGCGATTGAGAAGAGTCAGGAAGCGGAGCAGTCATCAGAGGCCTCGAGTTGGATTTGAATCCGCGTGAAGCGTTTTGGTTCGGTTGAGACGAGAGCGAAAGGCGGGGCGCAAAGGTCATTTCGGTCCCGAATTCTTCTTAGCGTCGCCGATGGCCTTGGCGACCTGAGCGCGGGTGGAACGCATGGCGTCGCTCGTTGAGCTGTTGGGATCCAGCTTGAGGTAGGCGTCGATGTCCTTTAACGCTGCCGGGTAGTCGCGCATTCCGATGTGGATGTTGGTGAGGATGATGTACGCCTGCTGGTTCTTAGACGCGAGGTCGATGCATTTTTTGGCACTTTGCTCGGCGTCGGGATAGCGTTTCAGGCCGAGCAGCGCGCGGGCGAGTTCGAAGTACCCGCGCCAGGACGACTCGTCGAGAGCGATGACCCGGCGGGCCAGAGGCTCTGCATCGGAGTAGGCGCCGACATCGTTGTATACGTCGGCGAGATCGAAGATGGCGTCGGGGTACTTGCTTTTGCTCAGATCGATCGATTTTCGGAGGGATGCGCGGGCGTCGTTGGCATGGCCGGCCATGTATTGCGCGACGCCCATCTTCGCGTAGGCCTCGTAAAAATCCGGAAACTCGCGGGTCGCTTTTTGAAATGAGGTGATCGCGCCCTCGAAGTCCTTCTTGGCCATGGACTCTTTGCCTTTGCTGTAATCGTCGCGGGCGTCAGAAGGAGCGGAGAGTTCGTGCGCGGATATGGTTTCCGCGGGAGTTTTTTCTTCGCCGGAAGAAGAACCGGAATCGGAGGTGGTGCGGCTCAGGTCGATGTCGAGTTCGTTAGAGTGACCGGCCACGACGCTCAGGCTGAGCTGAGCCTTCTGGTAGCCGATCTTGGTGACCGTGATCTGATAATCACCATCTCGAGCGAAGAAATGGAATTCGCCATTTTCGTTCGTATAAGAGCTCGGGGCGGCGAAGCCATTGGGCGACATCAGATCGACGCGCGCGCCTACCACTGGATCGTGAGAGCCCGCGTCACGAACGAAACCGTTGACCCCGCCAGCCGTGCCGATTCCCTGGCACGTGGCTTGGGCGGGGCAGAACAGGAACGTTGCGAGGAAAGTGAGCAGAAGGAAGTACGGAGCGATTGGCTGGCCAAGGCCGGCACGAACAGATGGGTGACCCGCATTAGGATGCGACATGGACGGTCCGTGGTTCAGCAGCGGGCAAAAGAGCCCGCCGGCGTTTGGGCACGCGCCGAATGCGTCGAACAGAGTACAAAAAGCTATTGCGCGTCGATGGCACCCGAAACCGGCGGGATTGTAGCACGCACGCTTTGGGGCGGAAGCGCAAATCACAAATACGAATGGGAAAAATCGGTTTCGTCTTTTCCATGGCAAAAGCGAGCGCCGTCGTGGGCGGCGTAAGGGTCAGAAACGTGGGATGTGACGACGATCACTGCGTTCACAGGGTTTCTAAGGTAAAAAGCCGCTAAAGCCGTTCACGGAGTGGTGCAGGAGGGTTCTGGCCGGCCGAGTCTCAAGAAGAGACGGTCGGTAGGCAAATCGTAAAATCGAATGGGACATATAAGAATCCTCTTGACAGGTAGGGAGTAAGGGCGGTAAAAGGCATTCATCGCGGTGCCAAATCGATATTCTTGGCATGCAGCATACTGCCAAATCGATATTTTGGGGTGGGGGCCACGGTCAACTGGAACATCTCGAACGAACTTTCCAGAGCTGTGCCTTCCTTTGACAGTGTTCCTTTCGGTCGCCTTCTTTCGTTTTGAGGGCGCATAGCAATCTAAGCCACAGGATTTGGAAGTGGAAACCCTGGGGCCCTAGCGGGGCGATGGTCTAGGAGGCAAGAGATGAAAGGTGAGTCCGCACAAAATTCGGGTGCCGGCTCGAACTACGCCTACTGGCGGCGGTTCGCAGCGACGGCCGTGGGGGTTCTTGCGATACTGTTTCTCTTCTTGCCGGCGGCTCATGCCCAGATCACGGGCACGATCACCGGCACGGTCTATGACAATACGGGCGCTGTGATTCCTGGAGCCAACGTTACGATAACGGAACAGGCGACCCAATCCGTCCGTACAACGGTCAGCGACTCGGCGGGATATTTCGCATTCCCCTCGCTGTCCCCTGGTACCTACACAGTCAAAGTGGAAGCAAAAGGCTTCAAGTCGTTCGAGCAGCCCGGCATCATGCTGCAAGCTAGCGATAAGCGCAACGTGAACGCGACGCTCGAAGTGGGGCAGACAACGGAGACGGTGACGATCGAAGCGCACACGGACATCGTTCCGGTGGACTCCGGCGCGCAGAGCCTAGACCTGACGGCGACGGACATGAGCCGGTTCCCCACGATCACGCGTAACGCGTCAGAAGTGCTGCGCGGATTGCCGGGAGCGGTTACGGTCGGTGCTGGCACGAACAATGGCGCCGGGAGCAGCATGGACTTTTCCGGAACGGGCGCGGCGGGGTCGTCAGTCGGCAATGGCGTCTCCATAGGTGGCGCTCCGTATCGTGGCGGCACAGCCCTGCTGATGGACGGAACGAACATTCTGGATGAAGGCTGCGACTGCACGTCGATCTCGGTTCCGAATCCGGACATGGTGCAGGAAGTGAAAGTGCAGACTTCGGCGTTTGGCGCGGACAGCTCCAAGGGACCCGTGGTCGTGAACTTCCTAACCAAGGGAGGAACGGCGCAGTACCACGGCGAAGGATATCTCTACACACGCAACGCCGTCTTCAATTCGGATTCCTGGCAACTCAATCATCAAGGTCAGAACGTGGCGACCGGCGATCACTACTATTATCCCGGCGGCAACGTGGGAGGGCCCGTACCGTTCACGCACAAGAAACTGCTCTTCTGGGCCGGCTACGAGCATTTCTATCAACTGGCGACGGGCGGCACGACGCTAACGTCGTTCATTCCCACGCCGGACATGCTGGCCGGAAACTTCGGGCCGACGGCGGCGAACAACGCATTGTGCCAAGCCGATTTGGGGCTTAACGCGGCGAGCACCGATCCCAAGGCGCAGGGCACGTACTGCTACGACCCGTCGACTGGAAAGGGACCGGGGGGCGCGACGGTTGGTACCACAGTTCCTGTGGATCCTGGCGCGACAGCGCTGATGAGCCTGATGCCTGCAGCGAACGCCGATCCGACGACGACGCCGGGCGGCTACAACTACTTCTTCGCGGTGCCTGCGCTGCACAACGGATATGTCTTCCGTGGGCGCGGCGACTACGACTTCAACGACAACAACAAACTGTTCGTAACGTATCAATACTCGGCCGACTCGCAGCCGTCCGACGGCGATGCGCATATGTGGTGGCTGCCGGGTAACTCGGTTGTCTTCCCGGGCGGCGGTTTGAGCAACCCAACACAGACCAAGAATATTACCGCCAACTTCCTGCACGTGTTCAACCCGACGTTGACGAACCAGATGACAGCCTTCTGGACGTACTACAATTCGCCGCAGTCGCCGGCGAACTTCAACGCCGTGCTGCGAAGCACGGTGAACTATCCGGCGAGTTACGGGACGATCTTCCAGAAGACGCTGCCGCTGCCGCAGACGATGGTTCCGGGCTGGAACTCGGCAGGGAACCGTACGTTCCCGGACTTCAGCCAGTGGGACGTTTTCTCCGGATCGGGCGGGAGCTACTACATCCGCAAAGAGAACCCGGCGTTTGCGGATGACCTGACCAAGGTCTTCCGGAACCACACGCTGAAGGCTGGGTTCTACTTCGAGACGACGGGCAACAACCAGGGGAACTTCAACCCGATCAACGGTGCGTTTTCCTTCGGTTCGTCCTCGACGTCTTATCCGGACGCAGTTACCGGTTTGCCGCAAGGCACCCAGAACCCGACCGCGAACTTCATGATGGGAATCGCTTCCAACTACAACGAACAGAGCTCCTTGCCACTGAACGACCAAGCGTACAAGACATTCGCCTTCTACGCGATGGACTCGTGGAAGGTGACGAGGCGGTTCACGGCGGACTTTGGCGCTCGATTCGAGCACATCGGTCACTGGTACGACCGCGACGGTTACGGCAATGCCGTTTGGCTCCCTGGGAAAATCGTTTCTGACGTTCAGTCGGGCAAGGTCTTCCCGGGTGTTTACTGGCACGGCATCGATCCGGGAATTCCGCTCAGCGGGACGCCGAACCGGCTACTGCATTTTGAACCACGGGCCGGCATCGCCTACGACCTCTTCGGGACCGGCAGGACCGTGATCCGCGGCGGTTGGGGTGTGTATATGTTCGGCGACCAGGTGAACGACTACAGCGGCGCTCTGGCGCTGGCTCAACAGAGCATTCAGACCAGCTTGCCGGGCAACACCACTGTGTTGTTCAGCGAGGTGGGGCAGTTGCCGAAGCCGACGCAGGCGTTTACGCCACCGTCTTCCGGACCGGGTTTCATCCTGAACCCGAATGACTACGACGTTTCATGGACGCAGAATTGGAACTTCACAATCGACCAGCGTGTGCCATGGAATTCGATAGTCGAGGTGTCCTACCAAGGCAACAACAGCGGCGGCCTGTTCTTCGGCGGCCAGGTGGGCGGCGGCGGCAATCTGGGCGGCAACGACCTGATCAACGTCAACAAGACCCCGCTCGGTGCGTACTTCGCAGCCGATCCGTTCACTGGAAGCACTGCAACCGACCCGGAGAACGTGACCGGCAGCGCAACAACCATGAACGGACTGGCCGACTACCGTCCGTTCGGCACGATGAACACCGGGACGAGCGCCAGCCCGGTTTACACGAATGTGTACGGCACGAACTCCGTGTACGTCGAGCAACACACGGGTTACTCGAACTACAACGCGATGGAGGTGATGTGGTCGAAGCAGGCCGGCCGCTTCAGCTTCAACACGAGCTTCTTGTGGTCGAAGGCGCTGGGCTTCGGTAACGGCAACATCAATCCGTACGTGCTGCGCGCCAACTACGTGGTACTGAACATCGACCGTCCGTACGTTTGGAACTCGTCCTACGTCTTCGATCTTGGAAGAGCCTATCACGGCGACAACAAGCTCGTAGGCGGAGCGGCGAACGGCTGGGCGATTTCGGGATTCACGACGTGGCAGAAGGGCCCGAACATGCAAGCCCAGGTTAGCCAGAACTTCGGCATGGGCTTCCAGTACAGCTATTTCGACCCCATTCAGAACAAACAGGTCACAGCCCAGTTGAGCCAGCGGTCGTTCTACGGGACGGACGCAGCGATCAACGTTCAGCCGATCGAGACGTGCGGTCCGACGGGCGGGCTGGGCGACAGCCAGTACGCAAAGCTCGGCTGCTTCGCGCCTCCGGGACTTCCGACCGGCTCGCCGGGCATTCCGGATCTCGGTATTGCTGCGGCTCCGTACAGCCTCGCGGCATTCGGTCCGACGCAACTGCCGTACATCTCGATGCCGTCGTTCTTCGACAGCGACCTGGCTCTGTACAAAACGTTCCACATCACGGAGCGGCAGACAGTGGAGTTCCGCGTAACGGCGACGAACTTCCTGAACCATCCGCTGGTGGGCTATTCGAACAGCAACCCGATATCGCTCAAGTACTCGCTGGATCCTTCGAACACGGGCGCCGGATATTCGTACATCGGCTCCACTCCGGCAGCTCAGTGGGGATTCACGGATACGAAGAACGAACCGGGCACGAACGCTTACGGTCGAGTCTTGCAGTTTGGTCTGAAGTATAGCTTCTAACCCCACCCCGGCGAGGGGCCCCGTTCGGGCGGGGCCCCCTGCTGCGGCGGAGTTAGTGGCGGTGAGTTTCGGAAACGTGAAGCGAGGGGCGGGTCCTAATCTTTTTGGGACCCGCCCCTACGTCTTTAGGAGCGATGATTTTTGGAGATTTTGGTGGCGGATCGAAGTTGCACGAACAGTCGGTTATAATTCGCGGTGATGCAGGATTACAAGACAGGGCCTTCCAGTAGCAAATCGCGGGGAGATACGGTTCGGCAGCCGGGCAAGTCAATCGTTCCTGCGGGACTGCTGGGGCTAAATTGCAAACCCCGGCATTCCGCGCCCCCTGCCTCAGCGGCAGGCGGGCTCCGTGCCGGGCTAAGCGCCATCGCGCCTCCGGCGCTCCGCGCGTCCTCTCGCGTTAATTTTTTCCTCTGGAGCGGTTGCATCGCTGCGGTGATTGCGATTGCGTCTTTTGCGTCCGCGCAAGTGCCGTCGGCGGCAAAGAATGTGCTGCAGCGGCACTACGAAGCGGCGCAGAATTTCCAGGCAGCGGGGAAGCTGCCGGCGGCTGCGGTGGAGTACAGGCTGTTCGTGGGAGAAGCGTTGGAACGGCTAGCGGTGGGCCGTTCGAACATTGGAGATTTTCAGAAGGCGCTGCCGATGTTGGAGGAAGCGCAGAACCTGGCGCCCTCGAACGAAGATATTCGACTGGACTACGCGGAAGCGTGCAGGCGGGCGGGCGATCTGCAGAAGGCCAAATCGCTGGCGCAAGACGCGTTGGAAGCGGAACCGCAGAACGCGAATGCGCACCTGACGATGGGAAGAATCCTCTCGGAACTGAAGGATAATCGGGGCGCCATCGAACAGTTCGAGGCGGCGGTGGGCATCCAGCCGGATTTTGAGAACGGTTTTGCGCTGGCGAACGAGTATCTCAGGGCCAAAGATGAACCGAAGGCGACGAAGGTCTTCGGAGAAATGCTGGCGACGTACAGCGATCCGGCCGTCGGGATCCGGATCGGTACGGCATATGCGGAGCACGGGTATCCGGAGCAAGCGATCGCCGAATTCAAGAAGGTGCTCGCGAAGAACCCGAAGTATCCAGGGGCGCATTACTCGCTCGGAGCGGCATACCTGGTTGGCGCGAGCGACGCGTTGTATCCGCAGGCCGCGGAGCAATTCCGGGAAGAGCTGGCGCTGCGTCCCAACGATTTTCTGAGCCGCTATCAGGTGGGGTTCATCGAGTTGAGCCAGCACAAGCTGAAGGAGGCGGAAGGGGATCTGACGCGGGCGGCCGCGCTCGATGCCACCAATCCGGATACTTTTCTTTCACTGGGACAGCTTTACATGGAGACGAATCGTCCGGCGGAGGCCGAGGCGGCGCTGCGCAAGTCGATTGCGCTTACCACGGACGTGACGCGAAATCATTACCAGGTGCAACGCGCGCATTACATGTTGGCGCGGCTTCTGCTGCAATCGGGACACGAGGACGAGGGCAAAGCGGAGATGAAGATTTCGCAGGAACTGATGCGAAAGAACGTCCTGCAGAACCAGGGGCGAGATGCGAACACGGGCGCAGTCGAAAGGGCGGGTTCCACCGCTGGCGACGCTCAAGTTCGGGGGAAAGAGACGCCAGCCAATCCAGAGGAAGAAAAACAGGTCGCGGCGTACGAAAAGGAATTGGCTCCCGCGATCGCAGACAGCTACAACAACCTGGGCGCGATAGCTGCGGGGAACAACCAGCTTGCCGAGGCGCTTGACTATTTCGAACGCGCGCACGATTGGAATCCGTCGCTCGAAGGGCTCGATTTCAATTGGGGCAAAGCGGCTTTTTCGGCATTTCGGTATGGTGAGGCGACCGGGCCGCTGGGCCGTCATTTGAAGGCGAATCCGGGCGATGCGTGGGCGCGGTCGGCGCTGGGGACGAGTTTATTCATGACGGGGAACTACGCCGACGCGGCGAAAACTTTTAAGCCAATCGAAGCGGCGGCGATTGAGAATCCGCGGCTCGACTACATGTACAGCGTCGCGCTGATCAAGACGGGCGAGTACGACAAGGGCGTTGCGCAGCTGAAGGCTTTGGAGGCGAAGAAGCCGGAGTTTGCCGCGCCGCATGAGGCGTTGGGCGAAGCGTTCGCAGGCCGCAAGGATTTCAAGGACGCAGCCGTGGAATTTCGCCAGGTGACCAAGCTGAACGCGGGCGATTTCGGGGCAAAGTACAACCTGGCGCTGGCGTTGATCCAGCTTCAGCAGAATGACGAGGCGCAGTCGATGCTCGCGGAGCTGGCGAAGAGCTGGCCGGACCCCCACGTGTACTTCACGCTGGGCAAGCTGCAGCTGGCACGTGGCGACGTGGCGGGTGCGACAGCAAACCTGGAAAAAGCGGCGCAGCTGAGCCCGAACAGCGGGCCGATTCATTTCGAGTTGGCGGCCGCGTACCGTCGCGAGGCGCGGACACAAGACGCCGACCGCGAAATGAAGGTGTACGAATCGCTGCAGAGTGACGCTACGCGAGCGACCGTCAAGGGAAAGCCGGAATAGCGGCGGCAATGGCGTCGGCTGACCGCAGACGAGTGGCCCAAGTCTTCCGCGGCCGCAATCTCCACATTCTGGCGCATTCTCCTGGCGCAATTGCTTTGATTTTTCTTCTGACCAGTTTTCTGCCGGCGAAGGCTCCGGATCACTCGGCGCCGATTCGATTTCGTGATGTCGGACCTCAGGTGGGGCTCACTACCGTGCCGCACTTCTCTTCAGACCCGCGCTATCTGGTCGAGATGATGGGAGGCGGAGTCGCGTTGATGGACTGCGACAACGATGGGCGGCTCGACATCGTCACGGTGGCGAATTCGACCGTTCCTCGCTACCTGAAGGACGGCGGCGACCTGATGATCCGGCTGTACCGTCAGGACGGAAAAAATGGCGCGTTGCACTTCACGGATGTTACCGAAGCGGCGGGCCTGACGGTGCGCGGGTGGGGCATGGGAGTCTCCGTCGTGGATTTCGACAACGACGGCTTGCCGGATATTTACGTGACGGGCTACGGCCACAACGTGCTCTATCGCAATCTGGGCGACTGCAAATTTCAGGATGTCACGGAGAAAGCCGGGTTGCGGGCGGGCGGATTCAGCGTCGGGTCGGCGTGGGCGGACTACGATCGCGACGGACTCCCCGATCTCTTCGTCGCGCGATACGTTCATTCGGACATTCATCATTTGCCACAGCCGGGCGACAAATCGTTCGACTACAAGGGGCTGCACGTGGAAGTTCCCGAGGCGGAAGG
>Ga0209167_10001252_pt1 | contig 15275 bp, 13 predicted proteins | sample Coa_R1_9_FD_187154 | JGI IMG/M metagenome (GOLD analysis project Ga0209167, IMG submission 187154) | Surface soil microbial communities from Centralia Pennsylvania, which are recovering from an underground coalmine fire - Coalmine... | ecosystem: Environmental > Terrestrial > Soil >... | reverse complement strand
ACGCCGCTGAAAGGCTCCTCAGGAGGCCAAAGCGGCGCAAGAGCTACCGCGAAAATAGACTCAAAACACAACGTAGCGCCATCGGGGAAAAGAATTTGCACGTTAAACTTCGTTTTTCAGCAGCCTGCTAGTGCATCCGCAATCTGTATGGCGAGGTCCAGCAGCGTGTCCATGGGTAGGGGAGCACCTTTACGGTGCCCCTCTTCGGGGGAAGAAACGAGAGGGCCATGAAGGCCCTCACCCACCTCGATCCGCTGCTTGAGGGTTTGGCCCTTCAACAGCTCCATCGCAATAAAGGCCTGACCCTCGTACTCTTCAATTGCGTGAATCGTGCAGATGTTCGGGTGGTTGAGGGCCGACGCTGCCTGGGCCTCGCGCCTAAATCGTGCCAAGGCCTGGGTGTCCCCAGCCAGGTCTTCCGGCAGGAACTTGAGGGCCACCTCGCGGCCTAACCTGGTGTCATGCGCACTGTACACCACACCCATCCCGCCGCCGCCAAGCTTTTCCAGGATCTTGTAGTGCAAGAGGGTCTCACCGATGAGGCTAGCACTGCGTTCGCTGCTCTCCTGGGCTGGGCCTTGATTCTTGCCCACCACCTTAGCCGCAAGCTCCAAGGCCGGTGTCTCCAAGAAACGCTCTGCTTGCTTATGATGAGCGAGCAGCGATTCAACTTCCCGCCGGAGATCTGCGTCCCCACCGCACGCCTGTTCTACGAAGACGGCGCGGTCCTGCTCCTCACGCTCCAGCGCCGCATGGCACAACTCTTCAACTTGCCGCCAGCGCTCAGGCTTCATGGCGCGGCTCCCGGCTCAGTTCGCGAAGAAGCCAAAGCTTTGACAGCCTCCAGTCGCGCTTCAGCGTCTCGGGTGACACCTTCAGCACCTCAGCGGCTTCCTTGACGCTCAGCCCGCCAAAGAAGCGCAGTTCTACTCCCTGCGCCTTTCGGGGGTCTAGAGCGGCCAGGGAATTCAGCGCTTCGTCGAGTGCAAGCACATCGGCACAAGGCTCCAGCGAAGCCGCTAGACCTTCATCCAAAGTGACGCGTAGTGCCCCGCCACCTCGCTTCAGACTCCGCTGCGAACGGGCGAAATCCGTCAGGATCCTGCGCATCAATTTTGCGCATACAGCGAAGAAATGGGCGCGGTCCTGCCAGCTCACTTCGGGGAGTTCAACCAGCCGAACGTAAACCTCGTTCACGAGTGCCGTCGTTTGCAGCACGTGCCCAGGCTGTTCTCGCGCCATGTACCGAAGCGCACACTGGTGTAGGTCGTGGTAGACCAGGGGCGTCAACTTGGCGAGTGCCTGCTCGTCCCCAGCGCTCCAGGCCCGCAGGAGTTGGGTGATCTCGTGAGCGGATGGCGCGGACATACAACCCTCAGTGCGGGCTCGGTTTGGCGCAGATCAACAATAAGTTACCACACTTTCCGGGCACTCTCTATCACCCCAACCCCCCTCAAATCAATTTTCGCAGAGCATGGTTAACCTTTTCGACCTCGGTTTCCGCTTTATAAAGATAGAGGGGGCTCGGAAACTGGACAAAGGGCGCTTCTAAGTTGTTCGAGGTTTGCCAGCCACTTCCGAGGCCAGGACCCTCAAACCAAACTGAGTGAGGTGAGCATATGAAAAATATCAGCAAGCCGCTAAGCATGGTGCTTCCACTGGTGCTGGCTTTGTTGGCCGTGCCATTCGCCAAGTCTGAGGGGGATCCATGTTCTGTTAGCACGTTGAACGGTTCCTTTGGGGTTGCAACAAGCGGCTCGATCGTTGCCTTCGGACCTATTGGTCCCGTCGCTGAAGTTGGAGTCATCAAGTTTGACGGCGCGGGAGGTGTTTCACAGACGACCACGGTCAGCCTGAACGGCACCATTATCCCGAACAGATCGAGCGTCAGCGGGAGCTACGAGGTCAATCCCGATTGCACTGGAGATCTGTCGGTGGAGCTTCCTGCACCCGGCGGCACCATCACGTCAACTTCGCACTTTGTGATCGTGGATCACGGGATGGAGATACGACTCATTAACACAGGGGCAGGTAGAGTTCTGCTCGGAAAAGCAAGAAAGCAATAGCGCAGGCCGATTCTAGTGGACTGTCCGAACGACTTGTACAGCGATCATGCGATGCGCCGGATCGGCGTAGGCCCACCGGAACGGCTTGGCGGTCTTGTTGTACTGCTTGATGGATCGCATCGGCTTCCGTCGGAGATCGGTCACCGAGGTGAACACGCCGCGGGCAATGACATCTCGCTCGATCTTCGAAAACCAGAGCTCCACCTGGTTCAGCCACGACGAGTACGTCGGCGTGTAGTGGAGCCCGACGTTCGGATGTGCGACGAGAAATTATGAGCGGAGAGATTGTCGCCGATGATGTGGATTTCGCATCGCCGTGGCTGCGTCTCGACGACGGACGTGACGAAGGCGACAAACTCATCGCTCGTATGGCGCGGCACGGCGCTGCCGAGCACCTCACCCGCGTGGGTATTGAGCGCCGCATACAGGGACAATGTACCGTGCCGGTAGTACTCGAACCCATGCTGTTCCGCGCGGCCGGGGGAGCGCGGCAGGATCGGATCAATCCGGTCGAGCGCCTGAATCGCCGTTTTCTCATCGACGCAGAAGACGACGGCGCGTTGCGGCGGAATCGAGGTAAAGCTCGATCACGTCTGCGGCTTTCGTCTCGAAGTCGGGATCGGTCGAGCGCATCTATCGCTCGAGTCGATGCGGCTGGAGGCCGACCTCGCGCCAGGCGCGAGCGACAATCGTATGTTGCACCCCAAGCCGGCGGCCGAGCGACCGAGTCGGCCGGTGTGTCGCGCCGTGCGGCGGCGCGCGCAGCGTCCACGCCAGGATGCGGGCCTGCAGCGCCGGGGTCAGCACGGTTCGTTTCGACCCGCGATGGCGCGCGAGGCGGCCGTCGAGCGCGCTCGTCTCGAACCGGTGTCTCCAGAGCGCGATCGTTAGCGAGCTGCAGCCGGATGTCGCCGTGATCGTGGCGTAGCTGTCGCCGTCGGCCAGCAACAGGATCACCCGGGCCCGACGCGCGACGGTCGCACGCCCGCGGCGCGATCGATCATGGCGCTCGAGCTCCGCTCGTTGCTGAGGCGTCAAGCGAGTCAAGTCGATCGCATGCGCGATCATATGCTTTACAAGCCGTGCGTACAGCTGCTAGCTACCGCGATCCTAAGGGCGGCGTCGCATCCGCAGGACGTCGCCTCATTTTCTTCGCCTCGTGCAAGTAGCCTTACGTTGCCAGGTTGTGACCTGACAACTGGTAGCCCAGTCAGGGCATGCCCTGCACTCCCGCCGCATCAATCCGGTGATTGCGCCGGAAATCCTATAGGGCTTGGCCCTACGATTACTCAATAATCGAAGGCGAGTAACTCAAATCGGCGCCCGATGGCCGTCGGCCGGGCTTCGATTTTCCGGGGGCCCTCGGCGAGGCGGGCGGTAAACGCCGCGCCCATATCGTAGGTTTGAACCCTGGGCCATTTGCCTGATTCGTTTTGGCCGAAGCAAAGGGGTTGTACAGTGGCCAGTGCAGTTTTCGGACGACACGCGCCCCACCACCAGTACCAAGCGTGACCTCTGATCGAACTTCGAGTCTGCAAGGGGCAAACAAAACAGGAACAGGCGCGGAGCCATCGCAGCGCTTCGCTTCATGGCTTCAACTTCCTCAACGTCGGCTCTGACCGAGGGGGCCACCCGCTCCGGGTCGAATCGTCCTTTTCAGGCGCTCTTCGCCTTCTTCTTCCGTTCGACCCACCACTCTCGTTTCGCCTCACTCAGGCGCTTTCGCGCCGCGGCGCTCATCCGCCGTCGGCGGGGCTTCTCGGTGTTACGAGCCTTTTTGCGTCGGTGTCGTGCTGCGGTAGTTCCTTCAAGAGCAGCGATGGCTTGGTTCAGGCGGTCTCGCCCCGCCTTCATCTCGGCAGAATCCTGTCTAGTGTCAAGAGTGGCTTCTGCGCGCGCTGCTGGTCAAGCGGACCTTTATTTTCTGAGCCAAACCCAATAAGCCGGAACGAAGCAAGGCCTCAGAAAGTCAGCCGCAGTGACAATTGGATCGAACGCGGGCCCCCGCCGTGGTAAAGAGGAGAAAGATCTCCGGAGTTTGCCAACATCAGGACGCCCTCTCCGAAGGTGAGGTTCGGATACAGCGGGGGATCCCCCAAACTCTTGTCCACGTAAAAGTTGGGATGGTTCAAGAAATTGAAGGCATCGGCCCGCCCCTGCAATTTAATCCTCTCGGTGATGCTGGACTGACGCACCAGAGCGAGATCCAATTGCGTGACGGGAAATCCACGGAGGGCGCTACGTCCGAGGTTTCCCTGCCGAATCTCGGCCGGGACAGAAAATGCGGCAGGATTGATCCGCCTTCCGCCGGGGAGCGTAGAATCATAAATGTAAAGGGGGACGTCGGGGACCAGGTCCGGCCGAGCCTCGACCATACCCAGTCCCTGGGTAATATCTTGATCGACGACTATGTTGATGGGTAACGCAGCGCTCGCCGTGAAAATGCTGTTCATGGACCAATTTCCCAGGATGGCGCGGAGCGCCCGATTCCGGCTAGGTTTGGGGATGTTGTAGGTGAATGCGGCGTTGAAGGCGTGGCGCACGTCGAAATCCGAGGGTCCGCGATCCAGGCGCGGGGCGGCGATGCTATCGTCGCCGATGTCGGTTGAGGTGTCGTCCAGCGAGTGCGACCAGGTGTAGGAAAGTAGCGCCGCTAGGCGGCGCGACATCCGGCGGTGAAACTGAATCTGGAGCGCATGGTAGTCCGACGAGGAGGCATTGGTCGTTATGAGGATGGTACTGTTAACAAACCGCGGGTTGGGATCGAACAGGACGCTCTGGCGGAGCAGCCTGCGACCCACTTCGCCGACATAAGAAGCCGAAAGCACCTGGTTCGCGCCGAGCCTTTGATCGACCGTGAGATTCCACTGATAGCTGCGCGGCAGCGTGTGGTCGGGGCCGAACGCAGTAAACGTCGCACTGTACGGCGGCTCGAAACTCGGGGGCGGAGGAGGCGCGGCGACCTGCGGGCTCAAGGGGTACGCCACGTTCCTTACTACCTTCCTCTGGAGGTGCGGAAATGATGCAGCCACATTTCCGATGTTGCCTACGCCGAGGTCATAGTAGATTCCGAAGCCCCCGCGGACGGTAGTCTCGGTTCCCGGACGCTGCCAGAGTTGGTAAGCCGCGCCAAAGCGCGGCGCGATATTAGCATACGTGGTCTTGTAGACCGGTGCGCCTTGCGGGGCCAGTTGCAGGCTGGCAAAGTCCGGGAAGCCGGTCAGGGTAGAGAGTTGCTGTTTGCCGCTCGCATGGGGCGGCGGGTTCAGTTCCCAGCGTAAGCCATAAATGAGCGTCAACCTCGGATTCAGCTTCCAGTTATCCTGAGCATAGAGGGAGAGGTTGCGAAATCCCAGGGTGACAGAATCGAACGCTCGGATGTCGGCCTCAGTGGCCACGCCGCTCAGGGCACCCGGGAGGCCGGCGAAAAAGATGGCTTGGCGATAGTCGAAGGGGCCGTAGTGGGGAGCGAGATAACGATAGTCCGCGCCGATCCTCACCTCATGGCGACCCGCCATCAGCGAAGTGTTGCTTACCAGGTTGCCCTGTCGTTGGACGTTGTCGGCAAATCGGCCAGCTCGAAAACCATTAAAACCCAGGTTGACAAAAATCATGGACGAGCGAGGGGAAGCAAAAGGCGCAGGAAACAGGAGCGAATCCGGGGGCGGAACCGAACCGTCAAAAGGAACGAGCCGGATAGACTCGCTCGCCTCATTCCGCGAGTAGTTGACGCGCAAATCGCTGGTGGCTTTGGGTGAGAGCGCCAGCGTGGCGCCTAAGGTGACCGAGCGGAAATTCACTGACATCGAATCAACCTGAAAAGTTTCCCCACTTCCGTTCGAAGGCGCTTCGGAGTAGCGGCCGAAGATGAATAGCTTCTGGTTCACCATGTGGTCGACGCGGAGGCTGGTGTTGTCCGATGACGTTAGCCTCGAGAAGTTGCCGGTAAAAAGCCCCAACCTCGTTGCAGGATCTTCCGGGCCGTTCGGGAGTGGGAATGCACTGAGGAGGTGCTGGACCGCGCCCGTGGCGGCTTGGCGTGCGCTCAGGGAGGGAACCTCGATCCTCCCCACAGCCGGCTGCCGCAGGCGCAACCCCTCGTAGGAGAAGAAGAAGAAAGTCCGATCCTTCACGATGGGGCCGCCCAGGGTGCCGCCAAAATCGTTGTGCCGGAGGGGCGCTCGCGGAAAGCCAGCAGCGTTGGCAAACCAATCGTTCGCGTCAAGCACCTCATTGCGGAAGTAATCAAAGAGCGCTCCGTGAAACTCGTTTGACCCCGAACGCGTCACGATCTGGAGCTGGCCGCCAACCGCTCGGCCAAACGCCGCCGAAGTGGTCGAAGTCCCGAGTTTAAACTCCTGCATATCGTCTAAGGAGACGAGGTTGTGGGTCGCGCCCAGAATGTTGAACGCAGGGATGATGCCACCACCGGAAGGCCCCGCAAAGAAGGGGTCGCTGCCCATGTCGAGATTCACGCTGACCCCATCCACGGTAATGTAGTTTGCCGTGTCCCGTTGACCATTCACGCTGAGTTGGCCTCCGCTGTCACCTTGGTTTTGCAGTGCTACGGTGCCCACGACTCCCGGGGCGAGCGCGATCAGCGATTGAAAAGTCCTGCCGTTGAGCGGCAGGTTGCGGACAAATTCCGGGTCGATCTCCGTGCCCACGGCCGGTGATTCGGTTTGAAGTGAAGAAGCGCTACCTCGGACGGTGACGCTTTGCTTGAGCCCGGCAGGCAGGAGTGTAAAATCGAGGCGCGCTTCTTGCCCTGGATCCAACTTCACGCCCGAGCTGGTCACGACACGAAATCCCGCCACCTCAACAGTGAGCGTATAAACGTCGGGCAGCAAAAAGGAGAAGCGGTACAGCCCCTGGCCGTCAGACGAAACGACGTGTGTTAGCCCAGTGGTCTCTCTCGTGAGACTGATGGTTGCCGCGGGGATCGCAGCTTGGGAGGGGTCCTTGATGAGTCCTGAAAGATCCGCCGTTTGACCGGACGCAGTAAGGCCGAAGGTCAGTAGGAACAATTGTAGAGAAAGCCAACGAAATAGAAGGGCGGTAGTTCCTTTCAATTTCATGAGCAAAAACGCTTCACGACGAAGCAAACCTTCGGCAGCCGGTGCACGGTATTAGTCGCTTGAAGGCGGGCGGCTTTTTCCCGTGTTCCCAGTTCAACGGAGACGCCTTTGTAGCGCAACTCGTGGGCCCCCTCGCAATCCAGTGTTGCGAAGCACTGGAACATTTCGCTGAGAAGAGTCAACCACCAATAAGCACCACCAATAAGCAGCAGGAAGGTTGCATTTTTGCATGAAATGAAACGAGGCCGCCTGTCACTACATTCCGGGAGGTTGTGTAACCGGGCCGATACCGTCCAAGGTTGTAAGGGCTCGAAGAATGACCTAAGCTTGTGACCTGTCCGCCATCGAGGCGTGCTTGCATATCAGGCGACAGAGCGGAACTGTGTTCTGGGTAGGTGTGTTGCGGCGTAAAGCTGTTCACACCGACCGAGCGATCGCGATGGGCGTCGTCGTGTGCCTTCTCTTGCTTTCCAAGGCCAGCGCGGCACAGGCGAATGGGCCGGCGGGCCAAGAGCCGCCGGACGAAATCGGGTCGCTCGAGCTTGGTCATCCCGTGGAAGGCAAGCTGACTGGCCACGAGGGGCACACTTACAAGCTGAATCTTTCGGATGGCCAGTTCCTGCGCTTCACGGTCGCGGCGGAGAATCCCGCCTCGAACGTTCAGCTCACCGTGTTTAGCCCTGACGGCAGCAAGGTCGGGGAACTTTCCGGCCCCATGTGTCCCTTTCCGCTTTACTTCATGCCGGCTGTCTCGGGTGCATATCGCCTCCGCCTGGAACTCCTGCCCAGCGACGCCTCCCCAGAAACGTACAAGCTCCAAATCGATGAGCTGCGGGAGGCGAGCGATCAGGACAAGACACGCACTGCCGCCAGTCAGGCGCTGGTCGAGGCCTATCGGCTGAACGCTCAGGATTCCCCCGCGTCCAAGCAGCAATCGGTTCGGAGATTCGAGGAAGCGATTGCGCTTTTCCGCGCCGCTGGTGACCGTCGCGGCGAGGCGGAGGTGCTCCAGGTTCTGTCCTTCCGCTCCTTTGTCGCCCGGGACTATCAGGGAGCGGTCGACTATCTTCGGCAGGCGCAGCCGGTCTGGCACGCCCTGGCCGAGTATGACAAGGAAGCCGCTGCGCTCGAGCATGGCTAATTATTTACTCCGGCTCGGTAAGTCACAGGAGTCGCTGGATTCACTAAATCAGGCGCTCCCTTTGCGGCGAGCCTTGGGTGATCGTTTCTCCGAAGCCATGGCGCTGGATGCTCTTGGCGACGCCTACGATGCGATGGGCGAGTTTCAGGAGTCCCTGAATTCCTATGAGCAGGCACTCTCCATCTTCCGGTCCGGGAAGTGGCGAATCGGTTATGAATTCGGTGCGCTGACCGATCTCGGGCACGTCTACGAAGAACTGGGCGAGCCTCAGAAGGCGCTCGACTGTTATGACCAGGCGCTCAATGTTGCGCGGTCCCACGGTGACCACGGTATGGAGGCGAGCCTGCTCTGCGTAATAGCCGGCGCTTACGCGGCGGCTGGGGATAGGGACAAGGCACTCGAGAACTACAAGCAGGCGCTGGCGATAGATCAGGGCGACCGGAGCGGCGAGGCCTGGGACCTGGCTAGATTGGGAGCCTTCTATGTTGGGCAGGGTGAATACGAAAAAGCGCTCCAGTGCCTCGATCAGGTCGTCCCTTACTACCGCGCGGAGCATCGCCCTGGAGCCGAAGCCTTGGCGCTTTACTGGATGGGCGTTGCCTACCGCAAGCAGGGTAGGTGGCAGCAGGCACTGGAAGCTTTGAATCGAGCGCTCTCCATCTGGCCCATCAAAAATAGCTGGCGACGCGTGATCGCCCAGGAAATCGGTTGCGTCTACCTGGATTCGGGCGACAGCCCAAAGGCGCTTGAAGTCTTCGAAAAATCTCTCAGCGAGAGCCGCGCCGCAAAGGACGCGCAGCGGGAAGCGCTCGCCCTTTGTGACATCGCTCGCGCCGAGCGCGCCCTGCGAAAAACTGCGGAGGCGCGCCGCGATGTCGAGGCGGGCCTTAACATTTTGGAGTCGGCGCGTGCCCGGGTCGCCGGAGCGGAGTCGCGAATCGGCTACTTCGCCACCGTGCAGAGGAATTACGAGTTCTACATCGACCTGCTGATGCAAATGCATGCCCAGCGCCCGGACCAGGGCTTGGATGCCGCCGCGCTCCAGGCCAGTGAGCACACCCACGCCCGCAGTCTGTTAGACATGCTGGTCGAAGCCCATGCCGACATTCATCAAGGGGCAGACCCGAAGCTTCTTGAGCGAGAACGAAAATTGCAGCAACGGCTTCGAGCCCGCTCGGAGTATCAGGTTCAACTGCTGGCACGGTCGCATACCCCTCAAGAGGCTGAGGGTGTGGCACACGAGCTGCAATCTTTAACGGCGGAATACGACGAGACTGAAGCGCAGATTCGCGCGACCAGCCCGCGTTATGCCGCGTTGACCCAACCGGTGCCTCTGGATTTGAAGCAAATCCAAAACTGGGTCCTCGACCCCGACACTCTGCTCCTGGAGTACGCGTTGGGAGAGGACCGGAGCTATCTGTGGGCTGTCACAGACTCCACCTTGACGAGCTTCACCTTGCCTGGTCGGGCCGAGATCGAGCAGGCCGCGCGAGAAGTCTACGAGCTTTTGACGGCGCGAAACACGCATCTGAAGGGCGAGAGCGAGGTGCGCAGAGCGGCACGCGTGGGGCGCGCCCGCGCCGAATACCCAAGCGCTGCCGCGCGCCTGAGCGAGATGGTTCTTGGTCCGGCGGCTCCCCTATTGAATCGCAAGCGCCTGCTCATTGTGACTGATGGCGCACTCCAGTATATTCCATTTGCGGTGCTGCCGGTGCCGGGACAGGAAAAGAGAGCCGCAGGGCGCGCGCAGCCGCTCGTGGTCGAGTCCGAAATCGTGACGGTTCCATCGGCGTCCACAGTAGCGGTGCTGCGCCGCGACTTGGTCGGCAGGCAGCCCGCTCGCAAAGCGATCGCGGTCCTTGCTGATCCTGTCTTCGACGGCCAAGACCCGCGGGTTTCAGCGCGTCAGCAGGTCTCACAGATTCGGCACACGGGTGGGATGACTTCACACAATCGAGACCTCCCGCTGGACCTGGAAAGGTCCTGGGCGGAAGTTGGTTCGACCGAGCGTGGCCGGAAAATCCCGCGTTTGCCTTTTTCCCGGCGGGAGGCAGAAGCCATCATCGCCGACGCACCGCCGGACAGTAGGTTCGAGGCGGTGGACTTTCATGCGAGCCGCGCGATGGCGATGAGTCCTGAACTGGCTGAATATCGGGTGGTCCATTTTGCAACCCATGGAGTGCTTGACAGCCGTACTCCGGCTCTGTCCGGCATTATCCTCTCACTGGTCGATCAGCAGGGGAGGCCGGAGGACGGGTTCCTGCGTCTATGGGACATTTACAATCTGCACCTGCCGGCTGACTTGATCGTGTTAAGCGCCTGCCAGACCGCTTTGGGCAAGGAAGTCAAGGGTGAGGGACTGGTCGGGCTGACCCGTGGTTTCATGTACGCCGGGGCGGCGCGGGTGATCGCCAGCCTGTGGCAGGTGGATGATGTGGCGACGGCTGAGTTGATGTCGCAGTTCTATCAAGGTTTCTTGAAGAAGAAACTGCCGCCGGCTGCGGCGTTGCGCGCTGCGCAGGTCTACATGTGGAAGCAGAAGCGCTGGCAAGACCCCTACTTCTGGGGCGCGTTTCAGCTCCAGGGCGAATGGAAGTGACATCCGGTTCCAGTTCCGGAGAGCGTTCACCGTTGCCTGTGCTACAATCCAGCCCTGAATGGTTTCCCTTTAATTCTTCGGACTCAGGGAATCGGTGGAGCCTCCGCCCTTACCAAAAGGCAAATGGATCTTGACGCAGGATGCGTTCGACCTGTTGTTGGCGCGACTCGATAGCGATCGGCAGCAAGCCGGAACGAAGTATGAAGCCCTGCGGCGCAGGCTGGTGAAATTCTTCGAGTGGCGAGGGTGCAGCTTTCCCGAAGATCTGACGGATGACACGATCAACCGAGCCGCGAAGAACCTTGAGGCAGGGGAGAACATTCACGACCTTGCCGCTTATTGCGCTGGAGTTGCGCGCCGCGTCTTTCTGGAAAGCTTGCGTTCTCACCAGCAGGAGCAGGAAGGTCTTCGCGCCGTGTCAAGCTCTTCGGCCACGCCGACGCATGAGTCCGATGCCCGCCGGGAATGTCTCGAACGCTGTTTGCGGGAACTGTCCCCGGAGAGCTCCCAGCTGATCATGAAGTACTATCAAGGCGACAAACAGGCCCGAATCGAGGCGCGCCGGGATCTGGCTACACGACTCGGCATTCCGCTGAACGCGTTGAGAATACGCGCCCATCGGATCCGCGTGCATCTGGAAGGTTGTGTCGAACAGTGTACGAAGCGCCTCCTGGCTGGACGAAACGAACTGGCTGAATTTTCACTTTAGGGTGAAGGAGCCCTGGATTGGGTCATGGACTCCGAACAGGAAAAACAGATGGCGCAGTACCTGCTGGGACAGTTGCCCGAGCAGGAAGAGGCCGAGCTCGAGCGCCGATACCTGGCTGACGACACCCAGTTTGAGGAGCTTCTGGCGGTCGAGGATGATCTGCGAGACGCTTACGCACGCGGAGAGCTCGCCGGACCGGATCGCGAAGCCTTTGAGCAGCGGCTCTTGGCCCTTCCCCAGCAGAGGCAAAAACAGGAGTTTGCCCGGACGTTTCGCCAATACCTTTTGGAAGCGGGCAGCCCGGCTCGCCCACTGACTCACCGGGTGTCCAAGTGGGAACCGCTGCTCCGAACCCTTGGGGCACGGCCGCAGATTCTCGTTCCGGCGCTTTCTGCGGCTCTGATCATCCTGATCGTGGGTGGCTGGTGGCTGGAGCGCAGGAGCGCGCGGCCGCCCGCGACAGGCGCGCTGCCGGGCCAGGCCCCCGCGGCTCAAGCTCCAAAGCTCCCCCAAGTACAAAAACCACCAGCAGCCAAGACGCTCGCGGTTGTCCTCACGCCTGGCCTGGCTCGGGGCGGCGAGGAATCGAGACCGCTGGTGATCCCTCCCGAGGTGGGCCGGGTTCGATTCGAGGCACGGTTTGAGGGTGATTACCCCCGCTACTATGCCGTGCTTGAAACAGTCGAGGGAAGACAGGTCTGGGGTAGCGAAGCGAACCTGAAAGCTCAAGCCTTCCCTGGTGGTAAGAGGGTTTTTCTCGACCTATCGAGCAGCATGCTGCCCCCCGGAGACTACATCTTGACTGTGCGCGGGCTGCCGGCCTCCGGAAGTGCCGAGACCGTGGCCGAATACACCTTCCGCGTCGCGAATCGATAATCGAAGCCCATCTTTTGCACTAGCCGTACCTTCCCACAATAGTCGCCGCCCCTCGCACCTGCCCAAGCCTTCTTCTGCATCCCTGAAACGTTTTGGCGTTGGCGTCACACAAAAGTGAGCGGCCGAGGCTTCTCCATGGGCAGGTCGACGCACAACTGGATCGCGGGATTCCTGGTGCTGGGCCTGATGGTGAAGGTTGTTCGGGCGCAGACGGTGTTGAAGTCCGCCGCGCTCCCCTCTCAGGCACTCGGGCCAGCCGATTCCAAGCTTCGAATCACTGTCTGGGTTTACAACTATGTCGCCGTCCCTAAGGGAGATCTCGGTTGGGCAGAAAAGTCGATCGCGAGAGTCTTGGAGCAAGCAGGGATCGCGCCGGAGTGGGTGGATTGCCCGGTGTCGAGGGCGGAGGTCAACTCACATCCCATTTGTCAGGAGCGCATGCGCCCCCAAGAGCTCGCTCTGGTCATCCTGCCGTCTTTCTCGGGCATGCATCTCGACTCGGGTCACACGATCGGCTTTTCCCAAGTCTTCTTGAACGGGAGCTCCGGTCATTATGCCTACGTGTCCTATGAGCGGGTGGAAGCCGCCGCCCGTCGCGGACCGGCCTTGGCGTACCAAATCCTCGGATACGTCGCGGCGCACGAGCTCGGGCATGTTCTGTTGGCTTCGCGTGCCCACTCCTCATCCGGGATCATGCGCGCCAAGCTGGAGGAGGGCGACTTCCAGGACGTGGCCCAAGGGGGATTGACGTTCACGCCCCAGCAGGCCCAGCGCATCCGTGACAACGTGGCGTCGCGGACGGTGCAACGAGATATGGCTCCAATTTTCCAGGGTTCCGCCAAATGACTGAGGAGACAATTCCGCAGGCCCATAGGATGCCGTGCGAGAATCTGAGCTCTCGACGGCGAAGCAGTTGAAGGCGAGAGTCGCACGCACGCAAGAAAACTGTCCTCACGTGATCTTTGGTAACGGCTCCAAAAACTCTCAGTGAAGGAGTAGAGAAATGCGAATGCGTAGTTTCTTGATGTTCCTGATGGCTCTGGTGACCGCGTTAGGCTTTGCCAAACAGACCGCATCGGACATTCCAGTCACCACCACTCTGGCCGATTTGGATGCTACCGCCACGCCCTACGACGTTCAGAGTGACGGTCGCGGTGCATACCCGAACAGTGCGAACAGCGTGGCTTCGATTCTGGTGGGTAACGGCTACAACCATATCGTCGACGGAGACTGGCGATTGGACATGCTTAGTTCGCCGGTTCGCACCGTCGGGATCAGCTTCGATCCCGCCGACGCGGTGCAGCCGGGGCAGCCGGGGTATACAGCACCGGCCAACCCGCCCTACTGGGGAACCGAGTATCAGGCGGTGCGGATGGAAAACAAATGTTCGCTGGACAACCACGACATGCTGACCATGAAGCCAGGCGATAAGTTCACCTGTCCGACGTCGATCCGGATGCCGCCCACCAGCCGTTCCACGTACTACCGCCTCGACATGTCCGGCTCGTTCACGTTCCTGAACGAACCCGAGACACAGGATGCCCAGGTCGCGTGCAACTCCGCCGATTCCGCTGGCTGCAAGGACTGGTTCATCGATCCAGTTCCGATCGTCAATTCGGACGGAAGCACGAGCCCGGGTAACGCGCGCGCCCGCTTGAATCTCGTCGGCACCCACGGAGGCATGACTGACGAGGGCGATTTCTATCTCACGTTCCACATCCATGTGACGCGGCCATAAGGAAGAGTGACGAGTGACCAGTAAGGCGTGGCCGCACACTTGTTGTTAAAAACCAAGGCGGGGCAGCCTTTCCCCGCCCAGCTCGAGGAATGAAAAAGCTGCTATTTCAGCTCGCACTCTCGATTCTGTTGAACGCGCTGCTCCCTACGGCACAGCCTGCCGGCGAGCTCGCTGCAGAGCGGATTGTGGTTCGCGTGCCCTTCACGCTCGAGTCGAGCCTGATGATCATCGAAACCCAAACCAGCGTGGGCAAGCTATGGTTGGCGCTCGATACGAGCAAGTGCGTGCTGCAATCGAAATTGATGCTGAGCGGCAAAGAGACCCTGTCGCTGAACGGGCGCGATGTGCCGACGTCGCGCGACCCGCTGGTGATTACTTTGGATCCGTTTTCCTTCAAGGTGCGCCCGTTGCTTTTGAGCGATAAGCACGGCTTCCTGCGCGCCGAGAAAGGCGACGAACACGTCTTGAGTGGCGCGCTTGGCCAGGACTTCTTTGGCTTTTGGGATACCGTGACGTTCGACAACCTGCGCCACGAAGTGATCTTCGAAAAGGCGCAGTCGATTGACTTGACAACTCAGCCTGTGAACTAAGCTGGGAAGGATCCTTGTTAGCCTGCGCGGTGCGGGCCAAGTGGCGCTGGTAGATGCTGACGACTTCGAAATAAAAACGTCATCCGGATCACCAGCCCCTCGGGCACCGGGTACATTCGGGATAGTAACACCGTGGACCAGCAGCCGGACGAGGAGAGGGATATCAAACCACCTAACGTTCGAGTGGAACCTTTGCCGATGCGCGCCCTCATTAAAAGAGCGCCTGCAGAGTCGTTAGGAAAACCACCTGGAGCTCCGTGCTCGGGGTTTAGTGCACGTCATCAAACACCTGGACTGCAATCCAACGCATCCAGTCAGAATCACACAGATCAAACGAGCTGCGGATCAGTGGAAGGTGTCTCGTTCGTCGTTGGAGGTGAGCGGCGGTTGAAATCATTTTACGCCACCTGCTTCTTCAACGAAGTTTGATTCTCATCCAACGCTGCCTTCAGCATCCAAAGATCCCGGTAACCCATAA
>Ga0209167_10001251_pt1 | contig 15280 bp, 13 predicted proteins | sample Coa_R1_9_FD_187154 | JGI IMG/M metagenome (GOLD analysis project Ga0209167, IMG submission 187154) | Surface soil microbial communities from Centralia Pennsylvania, which are recovering from an underground coalmine fire - Coalmine... | ecosystem: Environmental > Terrestrial > Soil >... | reverse complement strand
CCCCTTCATCAACCTGAGCAACCTTAAACACGCTATTGTGCCGCTGCACTACGCGCACGTGGCCGGCGATCCCTCGAAGCGATTCCTGCACGTGACTTTGTCGGCGGGTAACGACACCCCGGGACGAACCGCGGCGGTGCGCCGGCATGTGGCGCTGACTCTGGGCGATGAAATCGACAGCTCGGTTTCGAATCTGGAGGGCCTCGCGTCGGTTACCGTCCACGTCAAGGACATTGACCGCGACCGCGGTTATTCCACTACGGGCGAGCGCAGGAAGAAACGCGGCTGATTACGGCCGCATGTCCCCCGGCAATTAGTTCCTGATGTACACCCTAAGGGAAAACGCACCCGTCCCACAAATCGAAAGATATGATGGTCCCGATTTACCTGGCGTCTTCTATGGGGCTGCCCGGCGCCTGCGGCCGCTCAGCAGATAGAGGGCGGCGCGGAGCTCCAGCAGAGGATCTTCTGAAGGATCGATGCCGTCGACCCGTGGAATGGGATCGAAGATGATCTGTTTCTGCGCGGGGCCGCTGTCTGCCACCGGAACTGTCAGAGCGATCCGCCCGAAATCGGAAACGAGCCGGTCCTCCGGCCAGTGGACGGTTGCGTCGTCCACGATGTCGTCGCTGGCGGCCACCTGCACCACGACGCGGAACGCAATCGGGCCGCGGGAAGCTCTTTCCGTCAGTTCGTCGAACAGGAAATTCGGGCCCCGCGCAGCCACGGCGACGTCCGAAAGATGATCCATGCCGGCTTCCGGCACGATCCGATAGCGCCCAAAGCGGCTCTGGCCGTCCTTGTTGGTGAAGCGCATTGCCGTGATGCCGAAATACGACTCCCGCGCGAAGCTGGACGGGGCGGGCTTCGGTGCCTGCACGAATGCGAGGGCCGCGGGATGCGCGCCGAGAAACGCCTGGGTCGAAGAGGGCGTTCCGAGCGCACGCAGAAACTCCAGAAACTCCGCGCCTGTGCGGGTGGGAAACCCATCCGTCGAATGCCCGATGATATCGGTATGAACGCGCTCGCCGAGGTGGAATCGAATACCGATGCCGCGCGGATTCGCATTGGCATCGTTATCGGGAATCAGCGGAATGCCGGTTGAGTCCGAGAAACGCACCGTCACCGGTGTCGATTCACGTTGTATATGAGGCGCCCGGGTGAGGTACGCGGCGCCAGGTGCGGGCGTAAACGTTCCCGTCAGCAGGGCGCCTTTGGCGTGCGCGGGCCGGAAACCGGGATGCAGGCCGAACACGGTATCGAACTGCTTCAGCAGTTCCTCGGCCAGCGCGATCAGGCGCCCGTCGGTGGGAAGAGGCATTCTTAATAATAATTGTTATTCGCGCTGCCGTTCCACTCCGCCACCAGGAGCCGTCGCGGTGGTCACAACGGTAGGCGGCGCGGGCGGTCCGTTCAGCGGATTCACCCTGCCGCCGATCTTGAAAGCCCAGACCAGATCCCCCTTGGCTTCCTTCAATCCATCACGGCTTCCGCCGGCGGCGATGGCAACATATTGCTCGCCGTTCGTTTCCCAGGTAGCGGCGGGAGCGTCGGCGCCGAAGCCGGTCTGAAAGCGCCAAAGCTCCTCGCCGCTCTTCGAATCGAAAGCGCGAAAGTATCCATCCGAGCCGCCGTGGAAAATCAGCCCGCCGCCGGTGGCCAGAACCCCGCTGCCGAATCCCGCCAAGTACGGAACTTCCTTCTGCCACACCTGTTTGTTGGTGCGGGAATCGAGCGCAGTGATTAGCCCATACTCGCGAGTGCCGGGAACGGAGACTCTCCCGGTTGGGCTGAACTTGCGCGTGGAAACTCCAGTAGTGAAGAACAGATAGCCGGATTGCGGATCGTAGGCGCCAGGGGCCCAATCGCCGGCCGCCGACGGCTGCGCGATCTTCGTATCGGTCCAGACGGGAGTGAACATGCAGCCGCGATCGTACTGCGGCACCGGCTCCGCGCATTGCGGAGCTGTGGGCTCGCCCGCCGGAGTCGGCTGAGTCCTGGCCGTCTTCTGTCGGGGCTCCTGCGGCACCGGCTTCTCTTCGGTCGGGATAAGCGGTTTGCCCGTCACCCGATCCAGAATGTAGACCCATCCCTGCTTGGAATGCGCCGCGAGCGCCTTGCGCATCTGCCCGCCATAAACCTGATCGAACAGGATAACGGGCGTCGGCATATCGAGGTCCCAGAGGTCGTGGTGGACGGATTGGTAATGCCAGCGGTACTTGCCGGTCGTCGCATCGAGCGCCACGATGGAACACGTAAACAGATTGTCGCCCCCTCGCGTGGAACCGTTGTAATCGGGCCAGGGATTGCCGGTGTTGACGTAGATCAGGCCAAGGTCGGGATCGAGCGCGGGCTGCACCCACATGGCGCCGCCGCCGGTCTTCCACGATTCCCCCTCCCATGTTTCGCTGCCTGGCTCGCCGGGCGCGGGCACCGCCCACCAGCGCCAGACTTCGGCGCCCGTCTTGGCGTCATGAGCGGTGAGGCGTCCGCGCATACCGCCGTCTCCACCGGAAACGCTGATGTAGACCAGTCCCTTGTAATAAAGCGGCGGCGCGGAGACATACTGGCGCAGATTCTTCGCGATGTCTTCACCGAGTTCGTGTTTCCAGAGGAGTTTTCCGGTTTTCTGGTCGAGGGCGAAGAGGCGTGTGACAGGTTCCATGCGCCCCGAAGCCGGAGGCGGTTTGCGAATGTCGGTTTCTACGCCAAAAACCATCCCGTCACCTAATGCCACGCCGCGTTTGGCTTTGTTGTCCGGCGTTTTAGGATCGGTTGGCGTGCGATATTCCCAAATCAGATTTCCGGTTTTCAGGTCCAGCGCAAAGATATCCTGCTCGCCGGTCGTTATATACATCACGCCGTCTCTTACGACTGGCGTCCCCTGCTGCGAGTAGGGAGGGCCGAAGCCGGAATTCAGACGGGCCATCCATGCGCCCTTCAGCGTTTTTACGTTCGACGTGTTGATTTTCGCGAGCGGGGAATAGCGCGTGTTGCCCCAGTCACCTCCGACCATGGGCCAGTCGGACGTCGGAGGCTTACGGTAGTCGGGCTGTGTCTGAGCAAAAGCGATTGGCGCCAGTGCAATCAATGCCAAGGCGGTGCGGATCATTTGGAATCCAGCTTGATATGTTTCTCGAGCATCTTGCGGCGGACTACTCCCCCGTACACGTTACCTTGGGCGTCGACTCCAACCCCTTCAGCGCCGCTGTGCTCGATGGTTGTCGATTCCATGTCCACAATGAAAGCGTTGATCGACCCGTCTTTGGCGCTGCCGATACGAATGCCTTTCTTAACGCCCGGCTGATCGGGGCCATAAGACTCCGAATCGGCAACATACATTGTGTCGTCTTTGGCGATATAAATTCCGCTGGGCCGACCCCACTGCGTCCACGTTTCGAGCCAGCGCCCGTCCTGATCGAAAATCTGTATTCGATTGTTTGAGCGGTCGCCCACAAAAAGCCGGCCGCGTGAATCGATGGCGATCGTGTGAGGCGCGAAGAACTCGCCGGGGCCATTGCCCTTCTTGCCCCACATCTTGATGAAGGTTCCATCTTTTGAGAATTTCGAGATCCGGTTATTGCCCTGCAGGTGCCCTTCGGTGACGAAGATATCGCCATTGGCGGCTACGGCCACATCGGTAGGCTGATCGAAAAGACCCGGCGCATCGCCCGCGACTCCCGCCTTGCCAAGCGTCATCAGAACCTTCCCATCCGGACTGAACTTGAAGACCTGCTGGCCCTTTCCATTGCCGCCTTGTTCGTCGGTCACCCAAAGGTTTCCATCCGCATCGATCGTCGCGCCGTGCGGAAAATTGAACATCCCCTCGCCCCAGGCTTTCAGAAGCTTGCCCGATTTATCGAACTTGAGGATAGGCGGCTCGGGGCGTCCGACGCAGGAATTCTCGTGGCAGCGGTGGATCACATAGACATCGCCGTTAGCGGCAACCTCAACAGCCGTGACCGCGGCCCACGGAACCCCGCCGGGAGGCTGTGCCCAGTCGCGAATAGTGCGATAGCCGCTGGGCAGGTCGTTCGGAGGCTGGACGGCGGTCTCTCCGAAGGCGATCATGCCAAACGCGAGTAATAAGCAAACTTTCATTTGAATCACACGTCGTCCCGGCCGATGTTCACGATAAAATATTCCGCGCGGACGTTTCCCACATTCTTTGCGTTGTGTATCTCGTTCGAGCCGATGACACCCACATCCCCGGGACCCAGTCTGTACGGCTTACCCGAGATAGTCAATTCCATAGTTCCTATGCGCACCAGCATCATCTCTTCGCGCAGATGCTGATGCGGCGGATGATTCACTTCGCCGGGGGCGATATCGCTCTGATGGCTTTCCATCTTGAAGCCCGTGTGCGTCTTGGCGGTGAACATCCGGCGCTGTTTGTTCTGCCCGTTCGTGGCTACGGGGAGTTCGTTGTACAGATAAGAGCGGGTCTTGAGGACCGGCAGTTTCTCGACGGAATTATCCGCCGCCGGGGCCGCGTTGGCCGGCGCTGTGCTTTGAGCTGAAGCTGTGGCGGCTGCCGCACCCAGCATGGGAAGCAACAGACCGAGGTCTCTGCGCGAATACTTTGGCATGAACGATCTCCTTGGACAGGCGGTTGACCCCAACAATATACACCCGGAAATGTCCGTCAACCAGCCCCTCGCATGGGAGCAACGCGCTTACTGCATTTTTCGCAGAACCCTTCCGGCATCGTCCCACGCAAAGACCAGCGTCGCCGTATCGGCGGAAGAAGCGGAGCCGGTGTCATCGACATCCACGCCGAGCCTCCTGCCGGCTTTCAGGTCGAGGCATGGACTGAGCCCGTTTCGGAGAAAGTAGACACCGTCAAGACTACCCGGCAGATTTCGAATGACAATTCCCCGAGTTGCTGGGGTGACCTGCCGGACGATCTGCGAACAAGCGCTGTCCGCAGCCGACGCGACCTGATGCCAGATTCGCTCGTTGTGGCGCAGACAGGCCCACTGGAAGGTCACCAGGACGAGCGCGGCGGAAATCATGGCTTGCTTGGGCCGCAGCGCCTCCACGGCAAAGCCCAGCAGTGCGCAAAACCCGACCGAGGGCAGATAGAGCAGGCGGGATTTTTGTAGGTCGGCGCCGATTAACAGCTGCTGCAGGGCAGGTAGCGAGGAGACGAGGACGAACGCGATAGCGAACAACAAACGACGGCGCTCCACCAAGACCGTCCACAGCAGCCAGACGATCACGGCGACGCTAAGGGCGATCGTAATGCACAAACCGGGTGAAGGCTCGATACTCCAGTTGATCGGGAAATAAAGGACCGATCCGATCCGCAGCGCCAACGCCTTGACGATGGAGAGCATGTTGAGCGCGAAGGCCTCCGGCTTGCCGGTTGACGCGTTGATATATCCGCCGATCCCTCCGAGCGCCCACCACCGGATCGCGAACAGCACGACGGCCAACGCCCAGAAGGGCAAGGTTTGTTTCGCGTCCGTCCGCGAGGTGCCTGGGATCACTGCGAGGATGAGCATCAGGAGAGCGGGGAACACGTAGGCCGATTCCTTGCTGAGGATCGCCAACGCCATCGCCAGCAGGGATCCGACCTGATAAGTGGTGGACCCTGTGCGGAGATGAGCGATGAAGAGAAGAAGACCGCTGAGAACAAACAACGTCGAGATCAGGTCAAACCGGCCCGAGATCCAGGTGACCGCCTCGGGCCGCGTGCCGTGGATGGCGAACAGGAGGGACGCCACCAGAGCCGCCGGCCGGTTCGAAAACAAGCGGCTGATGAGCAGGAACACGAGCACCGAATTCGCCAGATGAAGCAGCAGGCTGGCAATGTGCCAGAAGAACGCATCGGTGCCTCCCAACCAGGCTGTCGCGGCCAGCGCCAGACCGCCCACGGGTCGAAAGAACTCGGTCCCGCCACCGTTTTTGAAAAGAGGCGCCGAATAGCCGCGCGTCGATGACGCCAGCTTTACGAGGTAAAAGTCGTCCGATAAAAAAGGGTCTGAGAGTGTTCGCCAGAACCCCGCCAAGTTCGTGAGAACCACGCCCGCCGCGCAGAAGACATCGGTCCGGACGGCTTCTGAAAGCTTATCTTTATCTACTGATGCGATGCCGCTTTTCATCCGGCAGAGAAAGGCCAGGGTTGCCGACAGTCCAAAAATACTCTGCAGATTCAACGGGCTGTTGATGGGGACCAGAAAATGAAATGGACCCAGGCACGCACGAATAGAGGCCAGCGCACCGGAGACGGCTGCGACGGCGATCAAAATCAATGAAACGCGTTTCGCCAATCCTTCGAGCCGGCGGGTTTACTTCTTGGCCCTGACGCTCTTCCCCGCCGGTATATTCGCGTCGCTCCAGTTCAGAATGACGTCCGCGACTTCGAGATTGTTTGTGCCCAGCATCATCATGTGGGTAGTGCCGTTGAAGACGGGCTTGCCGAGTTCGTCCAGCTTGATGTATTCGGCCTTCGCGGTTCCATGGCCGGCGGCGCGCCTGGCGTTGATCGCGTCCACCGTGTCCTGGCACACCTTACTGGTGACCGTGTAATCCCCTTTAAGGGCCAGGTACGGGATATTGTCGAAGTCCTCCGGCTTGAGTCCGCTGTTCGGAAGCGAGCAGGAGCCTTCAATCGTGATCAGGCCCTTCAGCATGTCGAGATGGCCACGCTCCTTCAGAATCCGCACCATATGATGGCCCATGATCCCCGATTGCGAATGGGTCGCCACGACGGCGCCGCCCAGCTTCTCGACCAGATCGGCGAGGTCTTGCGGGGTCCAGGTGTTGGCGGGTGCGATTTCTTTGGGCTCGCAGGTGTTGCAGATGGAACTTGGCAGCGTGGCCTCGGTGTTGGGGACCAGCTGCTTGTAGTATTCCAGCGCCAAGTCGTTGTCGTCGGAGGCCGAGGGGGCCGGGCCGATCGCTCCGCTGCGCGCGGCGACCTTCGCGTCGATGGCTGAGATCGGGTACGCAGGGTGGTAGTCGCTGCCGTGGACGGAGGCGTCCTGCGGGTCGCCGGGGTCGCCGTGTTGTATGAATTTGCCGTTGAGTACGGTGGATCCCGGCGGCATCAGGTGGCCGAACCACGCCGTCCACGCGCCATTGTCCGTGATCCTGGCCAGAGCCGGAATCATGGCCGCGGCCTTGGCCGCATCCCCGCCTTTGGCAAGGGCCTCCGCCTCATTTATGACGGATTCGTCGAAGCCGGAACGTCCGCGTCCCGCCTGATCCACCAGATAAGTTGAAATGCCCTTACGCACGAAATAGGGATACCAGCCTTCGCGCCCGTCCGGTGTGGACTCGAGACACGCCGCCGTGTGACTGGACCCGTGCACCATAATGACCGGCGGCGCGTTGCGCTTCTTCGTCACCGGTATCTCGAACTGGACGTACATCTGGCCGATCATGATCTGGTTGGGAGTCGGCGCCTGGTTGGGCGCGTTCGGCGGAGGCGGCGACGCGTAATTGGTGATTTTCGGTACGCCACCGATAAAAAAGCTGCCTTGGTCTTCGATGACCAGCGGTTTGGTCAGGAATCTTTTCATTTTTGGCGTGTCCTGCGCGGCGGCAATGGCCGCCAGCGCAACCACCAGAATCGCGGAAAAAGCTTGTTTCATGGAACTCTCCTTATTGAGTGCCAGCGGACTAATCCAGCGAGAAGACGACCAGCGTTCCGCCAAGGTTCGTATAGTCGGACAGAGATTGAGTGAGTCCTACCGCTCCCAACCCGTCACTGCCTTTGGTCAGCCCCTCGGCGAGACCGATAGCTGCCCATCCTCCCACACCCGTCAAAACGGCGACATACTGCTTGCCCTTGTGCATGTAAGTGATGGGGTTGCCGATAATGCCCGAGGGCGTGTGGAATTGATAGAGAACCTTTCCCGAAGCCGTATCGACTGCTTTAAACCAGCCGCCCAATGTCCCGTAGAACAAGACGCCACTGTCGGTGGTCAGCGGCCCGCTGTAGTCCTGAAACAGGTCGTTGATGGTCCACTTAGTCTCGCCCGTGACCTGGTTGAACGCTATAAGCCTGCCGCGCACGTTGCCATGGTCCGCCGGATACATGCTGAGCAGGGCGCCGACATAGGGAAATCCGCCTTTGTACTTGACGCTGAACGCCTGATAGTCCATGCAGATGTGGTTGGTGGCCACATAGAAGAGTTTCGTCGCGGGGTCGTAGGAAGCGGGCTGGTGATTCTTGGCGCCCTGAGCGGCCGGACAGATCTCTTTGACATTGACATCGGCCTTCGTCATCTTATCGGGGTTGAGCACAGGCCGGCCCGTCTTCAGATCGATCGAAGTAGCCCAGTTGGTGGACGGGTCGAATTTGTTGGCCTTGACCAGCTTGCCGTTGCGCCGATCCAACACGTAGGCGAATCCATTCCGGTCGAAATGGGTCAGTGTGGGGATCGTGGCGCCATCGACTACGCTGTCGGTAAGCACGCTCTCGTTGATGCCGTCGTAATCCCACGCATCGTGAGGAGTCATCTGATAGGCCCATGCCGCCACTCCTGTATCCGGATTGCGCGCGAAGAGCGTGGTAGACCACTTATTGTCGCCGGGCCGCTCCGTGGGGTTCCAGGTCCCCGGATTGCCGCTTCCGTAGTAAACCAGGTTCAGTTGAGGATCGTAGGTATACCAGCCCCACGTGGTGCCGCCCCCCAGCTTCCACTGATCTGCCTGCCACGTCTTCAGACTGGAGTCTTTTCCGACCGGAGCTTGAGTAGCCCCGTCGATCGTTTTATCGGGATCGAACAGCATATCTTTGTCCGCACCGACGCTGTAAGCGCGCCATGCCAGCTTGCCCGAATTTGTGTCGTAAGCGGTGATATAGCCGCGCACGCCGTATTCACCGCCCGCTATACCTACAATGACTTTGTCGTGCACCACCAATGGAGCTGATGTCATCGTTTGACCGATCTCGGGATCGCCGTTCTTGGCGGTCCAAAGGGTCTTGCCCGTCTTGGCGTCGAGGGCATAAAGTTTCGTGTCCAGCGTAGCGACAAAAATCTTGCCGTCGGCATAAGCCACGCCTCGGTTTACGACATCGCAGCAGGCCACGGACGGCGCGAACTTATCCTGCTCCGGCGCGAACTTCCAGACGATATGCCCGACGTCGTCGAGATTCACGGCGTAAACAAAGTTCGGATAGGAGCTTTCAAAATACATCATGTCGCCGATGATGAGCGGTTGCCCTTCCTGTCCGCGAAGCGTGCCCGTCGACATCTCCCACGCAACTTTGAGCTTCCATGCGTTGTCCGGAGTAATCTGGTTCAACTTACTGTGCCGGATCGCACTGTAGCTGCCCAAAGGCAGCACCCATTGATTGGGGTCCTGGGCCTCCGTATCGAGCGGACCGGCGCCGATGGCGGCAAACCCGCAGAGCCCAGCCGCCAGGCAGATCAATTGTTTCCGTAGATTCATCTCAAATCTCCTTGTTGAACAACCCTAATCCGGCGGTCTGCCTGGAGGCACCAGGTCGAGACTTCGCCCCTTCGTGTACTGGTAAGTCTGAGTAACTTCCTGCTTGCTGAGGAACCCCGCCCAGGACGGCATGCCCTTATCTTTCCTGCCGGCCATGGCTATAGCGATAAACTGCTGCTGCGTCATACTCCCCGCTAATGAGTGCCGCAGATCCGGCCCGAGTTCACTGCCTGCCGCATCCGTTCCGTGGCAGCGATAGCAGTAAGAGTTGAACAGCTCGTAGCCGCGGAAAATGTCCTTTGTGACCTTCCCGCTCGTTCCCGATGCGAAAATAGCGAAGTCCAGCTGGACAGCCGGGCCGTTCCTGGGTTTATAAGTGTATGTTTTCGACGGAGCCTCTGGTGCGGAAGCCGGCGCGTCCTTCAAAGATAGAATCCAGCTGACCATTTGCCGGCCCTGCGCATCCGTCACGTCGGAATGTGGCGTCATGGCGACGTCGCCCCACGTGCCGGAACCTCCCGCTCGAATCTTCGCCGAGAGCTTTGCCGGAGCGCCGGCCTGACCCGCATAGCGCTTGGCGATTGCTTTCCACGAAGGCCCGGCGCCCTGGCTGTCCAAAGCGTGACACCCGGTGCAATCGTTTCCGTTAACCAACTTTTCGCCGTTTGACTCAGGGCTCTGCGCCGCCGCGACGAATACCGCCCCGCAAACGATAACCGATTTCAGAATGCCGTTTCCCGCTCTCATGTTTACTGTGGCGTGAACAATTTCACGCCGCTTCCCGTCAGAATGGAGGTAAGCTCCGCCTGATGTTTCTCGATAACGTCGTCCAGCCGTTTCTTCAGCGCCTCGTCATTGACGCGGACTCCCATCGACATGGGGAAAGAAAACTGCTCCGGCGGACCCAACGCCCGCTCATTCGGGACCACCACTGCTTCGAAATTGGGATAGGCGCGCAGGAACGCCCCGATCGCGGGCTGCCATGTGATCAGAACATCGATGTCGCCTTTTTTCAGCGCATCGAGCATCGTGGCGGGCGACTTACCCTCTTCGTCGCCCACATCGAACGCGACGGACCGTGGGAGCAAGCCGCGCAGCTTCACAGCCTGTTCAGCCGGGGTTTCCCTTTCAAAACCAATCCTGGCTCCCTTGAGAGCCGGCGAATCCATACTGTCGATCCGGAACTTGTTCCTGGCGTAAACAAATACGTAGGAAGAAATGTAATAGGGGCGCGTGGTGAGTTCTTCCCGGCTGCCATACGGGATGTTCATGATCACGGCGCATTTCTTCGCGTCGAGCGTTGACGAAAGAAACTGGGTAAATCCGCCGTGGCCGCGGGAACTCGCCCAAGTGTACTCCACTTTTTCACCCAGCGCCTTTGCCACAGCCGCGGCGATCTTGTTCTCAAAACCTTCGCCGGCGCGATTCGAGTAAGGGAGATAATCGGGATCGGCGCAAACATCCAGAGCCCTGGCCGGCGCCGGGAACAGAGACCACACGCCCGCGATAGCCAGGGGGACGGCGAATTTCGTAGTGTTAATCAACCCAAGGAAGTATATTACGGTGCAGGTTTACCCGCAACGTTACGGCTTCATGAGCCGCTTGACGTTTTCGAGATAGAGGGCGCAGAATGGCTGCCGCAGCCCCTCGGAAGGCGCCGGTCCGTCGCCCGTGAACTCGAGGTAAGACCGCGACGGTTCCGTGTACGGATGCCATCCCGGATTGCCGGTTTTGGCGAAGTTCGTCCAGTATTCCTGCATGCCGTCGGAGATTTTACGATCGGCCTCGGCGGGCGATTTGAGTGTGCCGAAAACATAGGGGACTTCAGCGCCATGAGCAACGCCGCGGTCAAATTGATACTCCCACGCGGGATTTCCGGCCGCGACATGCCAGGACAATTCAGCCACCACGGGACACCGGTACATGGTGTCGACCACCCATTGTGCGGCGATATCGCCATAGAGTGGGTCGGGTGTTGTGTACAGCGCAGCGGCTCGCCTCGCAAGCGGTCCGTACATGGCATCCATGGCCTTGGTTAGTTCTTCCGGCGCGGTGGGCGGCGGCGTGCGTTCCCGGACATTGTTTCCCGCAAGCAGTGGCACGCGATGTTCGTGGCCGGTTGCAAACACTTCCGCCGGCGACTTGGGAAGAACCCAGCCATCCACGACGACTCCGTTCGCCGGGCCGATGCTCTTGCGCGGGGCCGCGGTGGCTTTCAGAATGTCTGCGACCGGCAGGGAGCGCAAATCGCTGAGCTTGCCCGGCAGCAGCCCTTCGCCATTCTTTTCGGCTTCGGCAAGCGCGGGCGCATCCGAATAAGTAACGTCGCCGCTCTTGACCGGCATCACCGGACCGAGCGCGGTCATCGCCAGTGTGGCCGCATCGGGATTTCTGGTCACGGTGCCGCTTTCGGCAATGACCTTGTGAAACAGCCCCGCGGAAAGAGGCGATGTCATCAAAACGGTCGCATCCACCGCGCCGGCGGACTGGCCGAAGATGGTGACATTGCCGGGATCGCCGCCGAAGCTGGCGATATTCTCGCGCACCCACCGAAGCGCGGCGATCTGATCCATCAACCCATAGTTCCCGGATGCGTGATGCGGGGATTCGCGCATGAGTTCGGGATGTGCGAAAAATCCGAATGCGGTGAGCCGGTAGGCCGCGCTCACCAGCACAATGCCGTGACGCGCAAGGCTTTCGCCATCGAAGTTCGGGCTGCCGGTTGAGCCCCCGTAATTGCCGCCGCCGTGCATCCAGAACATGACGGGTTTGCCCGCGCGCGGCGGCCACTCCGGCGTCCATACATTGAGGTAGAGACAGTCTTCGCTGCTGTTTTCGAGGATGCGGCCGCCGGAATTCTGGGCGCACGGGGCGCCGAAGGAAGTGGTGGCGCGCACCCCGGTCCACGGCTTCACAGGTTGCGGCTCGCGCCAGCGCAGCGATTCCACTGGCGGCTGCGCGAACGGGATCCCTTTGAATACCGCGCCGCCGCGCTCGAGCGCGCTGCCTTGAATCCGGCCACCGGTCACCGCCGATGTGGGCGGGTTATCGGCGGACCAAACAGGGACCGCAATCAGCGCGGCTGCTAAAAGCATTCGCATCAGTCAACCAGCTTTCGCGATGAAGGCGGATGCGGCACGTAGTCTTTCTTGAATTTACCTTGTTTCGCGTTCCGATCCACTACCGCCTGCCTGAACTTCGCCTGGAGCGACTCACGGTCCAGCTTGGCGCCGTACAGATAGACACTATCGATCTCGCGCGTGTTGCGGATATTCTCCAGCGGATTCGCGTTGAGCACAATAAAATCGGCGCGCTTGCCCCTGGCCAGCGTCCCCGTGTCATTGATCCGGAGTACTTCAGTCGGCCTCGACGTCGCAGCTATGATCGCCTCCGCCGGAGTCATCCCGAGCTTCACGTACATCCCGATTTCGTGATGCTCCGCGAAGCCGTAGGCGTATTTGGCGGAAACCCCGGCATCGGTGCCGAGCACGATACGCGCGCCGGCTGCGATGTACTTCGGGAAATTGTATTGGAGGTTCTCCTCGCGCCTGGCGGCCCCTGCGTTGGGCGGCGTCGAACAGGCGGGCGACGGCAGCCAGGTTTTCCCCGCTCTGATGTCGGCGGCGACGCTGTCCGGCATCGTCTGTTCGATGAACGGATTGGCGCCGTCGCAGAGCTCTGAGCGATCGGCAAGCCCCATCACCGGGGCCCAATATGGCCGCTTGTCTTTAAGGATCGCGAGAAATTCATCGTCAAGCTTTTCGGCCGTCAGCGTGTGCACGAGCACGTCGACTCCGGCCTTTACGACGCCTTTCTGATCCTGCAGGTTTGTCGCGTGCGCATGAGTGGTCATGCCGTGCTTGTGAGCCTCTTCGATAATCGCCGCGTAAACTTCGGGAGGCATCTTCTTCATGCCGCCGCGAGAGTTGTCCCGGTTGTCCACCCAGAACTTCACTTCTTTGATTTTCAGGGCGGCGATTTTGCGTACGGCCGCGATAGCCTCGTCCGGGGTCGAGACTTCAAACACGGCGTGCAGTGGCGTCGTGCCCTGAATCAGGAGCGAATCCGGCCCGCCTCCGGGAGGCGCCAGGCCTGCCGCGAAGAATAACCGGGCGGCGGGTGGAAATTTCCCGGCCAACTGGTCCTGTTGGAATTGGATCGCGAATGCCGGCGGCTGTTCCCCCATCGACAACGCTGCGCCGACGCCATAATAAGCCTCGCGCTCCAGGTGGTCGAGCACATTCTCCGGCGAGTGGTTTTCGACGCTCCAGCTCACGAATCCTTCGTACCCGATATGGAGATGCGCGTTGTTCATCGCGGGCATGACGGTCTTCCCGGTCAAATCGACGCGAGCCGCTCCCGAGGGCGCCTTGATCGATCCTTCCGGGCCGATCGCGGAGATGTGCCCGTTGCGGACGACGAAAGCTCCGTTCTCGATCGGAGCGGTTGCGTCGCCAATGATCAAACGGGCGTTTTCATAGATAACGTCGTTGGTCTGTGCGTAAGCGAGCGACGCGGCAAAGACGAGCATTGCCGGCAGCTTCCACCGGATTTGCATTTTGACCTCCCGGCGAGTAGCAGTATATATGCTTTTGGGCCGCCGTCAACAATATATAATCGCCAATGCCATGCGTCTCGCGTTCGACTTCTCAGTTGCATTCGCCATCTTCGTCCTGATCTCTCCAACGATCGGTGCCCAGGATCAAACGGAAAGGTCCCGCGTCGTACAGGGCGGCGGTATTGCCGTGCCCGGCTGGACGGGAAAGATCGATGCCGGTGAGGAGCGAGCGGGCCAGGCCCTCAACAACGCGAAGCTGACCGGAGACGCTAATGCCCTCCACGTCACGACCGGTCCGGCGGTCACCTATTGGAATCCAGCCAACAAAGCCACCGGCAACTACACGGTAAAAGCGACGTTCACCGAGCCAAAGTACATGAACCTGAACAGTCACCCTCACCCTTATGGGGTGGTGATCGCCGCCAACGATCCGGGAACGGCCAACCAAAGCTACTTGTATTGCGCGGCATATGGCGACGGTACCTTCATCGTGCGCGGATTCGGTCCGGCCCCGTTTCGAATGAACGGCGGCGGACCCGAAGCGAACGCCGCGGTGCACAAGGCCGCGGGCGTGGGACAACCGGTGACGCAGGAAATCGCCATGTCTGTGAAAGGCGACCGCGTCGAGTGCGCCATCAACGGCGCGGTAGTTGGCAGTTATCCCAAGGTTTCGCTAGTCGCGCCTGGAAAGCTGAAGTCCACCGACGGCGTGTACGGAATCCGCTTCGCTCACAATACCGAGGTTACCGTCACTGGTTTAACCATGACAAAGAACTGACCGGGGGCAGGGAGTCTCTGAATCCGGGCGGAGTGGGCGAAGTGTGGAAAGCGCACGATCCGCAACTCGGGCGCGATGTCGCCATCAAAGTCCCGGCGCGGCAGGTCACCGACGTTGGAGCGCGAAGCGCGTGCCATCGCGTCGCTGAATCAACTCAACGTCTGCACTCTGTATCACATCGTCGGAAGATGCCGATGGGCAAATAGAGCGAACTCCGCGCACAGGTGATCGGGTAGTCGTCCGGTGTTAAACTGCCCACAGGAGGGCTCCAAATGCTTCAGACGGTCGAAGCCGTGATTGACGAGACGGGGAACGTGCGACTGCTGGAACCTCTGCATCTTTCCTCAGTGCACCGGGCGCTGGTAACAATTCTCGATGAGACCCAAACCATCGCGGCTCCGGAAACCGCGCTCCTCAGCGAACCCGCGCTTGCCGCCGACTGGAATCGCCCCGAGGAGGACGAAGCGTGGTCCCACTTGCAGCGGGTCTCGTAGTTCTTGTCCGTTTCCCTTTTTCCGACTTATCTCAGGCCAAAC
>Ga0209167_10001248_pt1 | contig 15298 bp, 9 predicted proteins | sample Coa_R1_9_FD_187154 | JGI IMG/M metagenome (GOLD analysis project Ga0209167, IMG submission 187154) | Surface soil microbial communities from Centralia Pennsylvania, which are recovering from an underground coalmine fire - Coalmine... | ecosystem: Environmental > Terrestrial > Soil > Unclassified... | reverse complement strand
CCGCGACACAGTCAAACTCGCAGTGACTACGTCCACGGAAGTACAAAAAAAGAATGTGCAATACGACACGGGCATGAGCCTGCTGAGCGGCAAGTATCATTTGAAGTTTCTCGTCCGTGAAAATCAGACCGGACGCATGGGATCGTTCGAAACTGACATCGAAGTGCCGGACTTGAAGACCCAACCGCTGAAGCTGAGCTCGATTGTGCTAGCCAGCCAGATGCAGCCGGCAAAGAAAGGGAGTACCCCGAACCCACTAATTCACGACGGTACTGAAATCGTGCCCAGCATCACACACGTCTTCTCGGCCACGCAGCATTTGCTGCTTTACTACGAGGTCTACGATCCAACGCGGCAGGTAGCGACCGTTGCCCCGCGGCCCGCGGGCTCGCCGTCGACTCCAGACAGCAAGCCCGGCATCCGGCTCTTGAGCAACGTCGCTTTCTTCCAGGGCAGGGCCAAAGCTTACGAGAGTTCGCTGGTCGAGTTGACCGAATTAAATGCCCGCGAGCGCAAGGCTGCGGTTTTCCAGCTCGACGTTCCCCTCGCGTCACTGAAGCCCGGCTTCTATACGTGCCAGGTCAATGTGATCGACGACGCCGGCGGCCACTTCCAGTTTCCTCGGCTTGCGTTGCTGATCCGAGCCGGAATCTAGCTGAATGGTGTCCGATTGTTCCCTTTAATTCAGTTGCATCACCCATTTTCCGCCCGGCTTGTCCGCACGTTCTCTTGCTCCGGGGAACGCTGGAGCAGCAGAAGCATCCGCTCCGCTGGAAAGGAATCGGAAACCGCCGCCTGGTCGTAGCGTGGCTGGGCGAGCGAATGCACATTACCCGGACGAGTGATGCGGCTGGCGATCGTCGATTCGCTGTCTGATACGGTACACCAGCTGGGACTGCGCGAATGCGAGGCTGCTTGTTATGACATTGGGGGGCGCGCTCATGAATCAGGGAAGGATAGTCTTCCGATCCGGAACTCTCGGTTTCTCATCCAGCCGAGCCGCTTGTGCCATCAGATAATTCCTTTCTGGAATACTTGTCGTCCGGCTCGCCGCAGTCCGGTAGTGCTTAGCCGCGTTTTCATGATCGCCAAGCATTTCGAGCAAATGAGCACGAACCGCGTCAAGACGGTGGTGCTGGGCAATCCGGCCGTCGCTATCGAGCGTCTTGAGCAGTTCGAGACCTTTCGACGGACCGTGCACCATGGCGGTTGCGATGGCATGATTGAGCGTTACCATGGGGCTGGGAGACACGCGTCTCAGCAATTCGTACAACGCCAGGATCTGCGGCCAATCCGTGTCCTCAGCTCGTTCCGCTTCGTCATGAACCGCAGCAACCGCCGCCTGTAACTGATACAAACCAACGGATCCTGTCGCCAGCGCAGCGGTCAGCAGATCGATGCCTTCGGAGATCTCTTTCCGGTTCCACAGACTTCGATCTTGTTTGTCCAGCGAGATCAATTCTTCATCAGGTCCTGTCCGTGCCGCGCGGCGAGCGTCGGTCAACAACATAAGCGCTAGCAGCCCTGCCACTTCTCCATCGCCGGGGAGCAGCGCTTTCGCGCAGCGAGTCAAGCGGATCGCCTCGCGTGCCAGATCGAGTCTTTGCAAGTGCGCTCCGATGCTGCTGACATAGCCTTCATTGAAGATCAGGTAGAGCACGTGGAGAACCGCCGGCAGCCGTTCCGCGCGCTCCACTGGAGCGGGCAAGCGGAATGGTACACCGGAAGTCTTGATATTTTGCTTCGCGCGGCTGATGCGCTGCGCCATCGTCGCCTCCGGAACCAGAAACGCATTGGCGATTTCAGCTGTGGTTAATCCGCCGATGGCCCGCAGCGTCAAGGCAATGGCCGATGATGAAGTTAGGGCGGGGTGACAGCACATAAACAGCAAGATGAGCGTGTCATCTGCATGCATGTCCGACTCGCTTTCAACCGAGGGCGCCATAGTCTCCGCTTCACTCGCAACCGCGGTTTCCCTTTCACGGCGGGCGATTTCGCTGCGCACTTGGTCGGTCATGCGCCGGGATGCGACCTGAATCAACCAGCCCCGTGGATTCTCGGGAACGCCCTCCTGCGGCCATTGCGTGAACGCCGCAATCATCGCCTCTTGCACTGCGTCCTCAGCCGATGAGAAGTCGCGAAAACGCCGAACCACCGCGCCGAGCACCTGTGGCGCGAGTTCGCGCAACAGATGCTCGGAGGTGGCGTCCCATGGCTTCATCATCAATTTCCCCTTACAGCATTTCCGGGGGAGGCCCGCTCATAATGGGCCTCACTTCAATCGGCATATTCAGCGGTGCCCCGCCCGGCCCCGGCGCCGCCGACACTTTTGCGGCGATGGCATACGCCCGCTCCGGAGAGTCAACATCGACAATCCAGTATCCCGCGAGAAATTCCTTGCTCTCCGGAAACACGCCGTCTGTGATGGGCGCACCATCCTTGTTGGCCCGCACTAGCTTGGCCTCACTGGGAAAAGCAAGACCTTCAGCCGAGACCAACTCGCCGGATTGGCGAAGCTCTTTAATGACGCCGATCATAAACGCCGCGTGCGCCCGTAAATCTCCTTGGGGCCACTCGGGGACCCCGCGCCCAGCCTTCATCGTATTCATCATCAAAATGTATTTCATTTTCTCTCTCCTTGAGCTTTCATCGGTTCGTCGGAGCCGCCGGGCGATTTTTCGACACTTATTTATTGGGATCTCGCATCATAGTTTGCGAACTGCCGCACCTCAATCGGCATGTTTCCAGATGCGGCGGAAATCTTTCCCGCGATGGCATAAGCGCGCTCGGTGTTCGGAACATCAACGATCCAGTAGCCCAACAGAAATTCCTTAGATTCGGGGAAAATACCGTCAGTGACTGGAACGCCGTTCCTCTCGCCACGCACGACCTTGGCTTCCTTCGGTCCGGCTAGGCCCTGTGTCGCGAGAAATTCTCCGGACTCGGTGAGTTCCTGGTTGATGCGATGGAGAACCGCCATATGCGCCTCGATATCCTCTTTCGACCAGGCGTGATACGTGTCAACCCCCGCCTTCGTGCCCGACATCAGCAAGATGTATTTCATTTTCCTACGCTCCTTCACTGGTTTTCTCGTTCGATTGCGATTCTTCTACGCCGTTTTGTTTGCCTGAAACATCCATCGCACGCCAAATTTGTCGTTGAGCGCTCCATACATGCCGAAAAATTTCGCCTGCAGAGGATCGGTCACTTCTGCGCCTTCTGAGAGCTTTTCAAACAAAGTTTTCAATTCTTCGAACGTTCCTCCACTCAGGTAAAGGCAAACCGTGTTGCCGCGTATCGCTGTCCGTTCGAGCATAAGCCAATCCGATGCCGAAATATCCACGTTGCCGCTCCTGAGTCGGGCATTGAGGGTCTTCTCCTGCTGCACTGCAGGCATGTGGTCCTTCACCGGAGAATCCTTAACCTTGATCAGAGTCAGTTCACCGCCAAAACAGGACTGATAGAACTTCATTGCCTTAAGGCAACTTCCATCGAACAAAAGGTAAGGCGTCAAGGTTGTCATTTCATTTCCTTTCATTTTCTGCATCCTAGGGTCTGCCATCGAACGCGCAGGCAGAGCCGCGAGTACCGCGGCAGAGAGCGCGGATGCGACGAAAGAGCGACGAGACACCTCGTTGGCGTTGCCCACGGTCGTCCTCCTTTTTGGAGTCTTTACTTGCCAGACCCTGATCTGCGCTTTTCATGGAGTAGTCGGAGCTGACTCGGCGTTCTCTACATGCTTCCGAAATATTTTTTCGAACAACAATTTCGGGCCCAGCGTGTCGATTTTGCGCACTCAGAACCGACATACGAGTGGAGGTTGGAAAATGACCACCGACGAGGCAGTGGTTGACGTTAGCCAGGATTGGGTGCTTGCCTGCGATGTCCAGCAGCGGTTTATGCATGGTCCCGGCCGCAAGACCGGCTCCGTGGATTACAGCGCGCGCTGCCGTCAGGTTCGAGCCCTCGGCGGCGATTGCTACGATTTCATGCCCCTTGCGGGTGATCGCCTGGCGATAGTCGTCGGCGATGCCTCCGGCAAAGGTCTCGCCGCGGCCCTCATGATGGCCAGTGTTCAGTCCTCACTTCGGACAGCGGCGTTGTTCATGGGAAACGACCTGGCCGCATTGCTCAAGATAGTGAACCACCAGGCATACGCTTCGTCGCTCGCGGACCGTTATGCGACGCTCTTCTACGGTGTCTTCGATATCGCTACGCGTACGCTACGGTACGTGAACGCCGGGCACAATCCGCCGGTTGTCCTTCGAGCGGACGGCTCGGTCCATTGGCTCGAACCGAGCGGGGCGCCGGTTGGAATGTTCCCCGATTCGAGCTATCGGGAATGCGTCATTCACCTGAATCCTGGCGATCTCTTCATCGCCTATACCGATGGAGTCACCGAAGCGACAAACCAGGCCGGCGAGGAGTGGGGAGTTCAGGGTCTCTTGAAAGCGAAGGCCGCTTGGGAGTCACAACGCTCTAGATGTGCTGAGGACCTGGTCCAGTTGATCTTCAACTCCATGGATGAATTCTCTACCTGCTGCCAAACCGATGACGCGACTTTAGCAGTCCTGCGCGCGGTCTGAAAAGTCCACGCTAAGAACCGCTTTTCGTCTCGTTGGAGCATTGTCGGTGATCCGGAAGTAGCCAGCTCACGTTCCGGCCTGATCTGAGCTATGACCTTGATCTCCTCAAGCTCTTAAAACAAAAACTTCAGCGCCACCTGAATCACCCTCGGGCTTACGTCCGACTGGATTTGCCCGAACGTCGGCGATTCGATGTCGCTGACCGGCAAGCGGAAATTGGTGTGGTTCAGCAGATTAAACAATTCACCGCGGAATTGAAGCTCTTTTGATTCCGTGAGCCGAAAGTTCTTGAAGGCAGACGCGTCCCAGTTCACGTATCCCGGACCCTGGACTACGTTGCGGCCTTCGTCTCCAAAGACCTCGAACCGGCCCAGAGGGTCCGGTTGGAGTTGCTGAAAAGCCTTTACGTTGAACCACTCCTGAGGCGTGCGCGGGCCGGAGTTTGGATTGCCAACCAGATTAGGGCGGTTTGCGGAAAAGCCAGTGATCTCCGGCGCCTGCCCTTGCAGGGAAACGTCGTTCGAGTCGAATACCGTGAACGGCCCGCCGCTCATAGCTGTCACAATTCCGTTCAACTGCCAGTTGCCGAGAATGTGCCCATACCAACTGCTGGAGTGCTGCAGGAAAGGCAGAACCCACTGATAACTCAGTACGAAACGCTGGCGGGAATCGAACATGGACCGGCCCCGCTCCGCCGCCAGATCGAAGGGGTTCTGCGCCAGATCATTTTCTCCGGCAACGGGCTGCGACGCCGAGCCTGTAATGTTGAAGGAAGAAACATCATCGATCGAATGCGACCAGGTATAGGAAGCGAGGAACGACACGCCATGGCCGAAGCGTTTTCGCAAGCTGGCCTCCAGCGCGTTGTAGCTGGAATTCGAGACACTCGCGATTTCGCCAACCGAGCTGTAGATGCAACTTGTCGGCGGGTCCGCCAAGGTGCATCCAGAATAGAGGCGACGGTTGTTTACGTTATTTTCGGTGGAGTTCAGACATGGGGGGCTTTGCGGCGCACAGAAGGCGGCTGAATTACTCAAGCCCGGAACGAAGACTGGCGGGTTGCCTTCAATGAAGCGCGGCAGCCTTACGCCAGCAGTGCCTATGTACCCGACCTGGAGAAGCCAGTCCTGACCGAGTGATCGTTGAATGTTTAAATTCCAATCCTGCGCGTAGGGCAGATGCAGGTTGCGAGCAGCTACGAGCAGCGTCATCGGCTCGGGGAAGTCCTGACTGAAAGGATTGGGCATATAGAACGGATTGGCAAATGAGTTGACAGGAAAACTGATCTGCTGGGTCTTCAGATAAGGCGGCGAGCTGACCGGATCCTGCAGCGGCCCGCCCTCGCCGGTGTAGTACGGCTCGTAGAAGATTCCGTAGGCAGCGCTGACCACCGTTTTAGAGTCTCCGCGCGGGTCCCAGGCAACGCCGACTCGCGGAGCGAATGCGGTTTTCTGGGTCGGAATCAGGCCCGCCGGCACGCCCGGGTCGCCGGGATAGAGAAGCCCCGCCGGAGCGTTGGGCAGTACGGTCGACTGCGCACCGGGAACGAAAAGATTGACCTCGTTATGGTTCTCAGTGGAGGGGAATGGCAGCTCGTAACGAAGTCCCACGTTCAATGTCAGGCGAGAGTTGACCTTGTAGGTATCCTGGCCGTAAGCGTCCAGTGCCCGGTCGCGGATTTCGCGTGCGAAGTTGCCACCGCCTTGCAGAAAGACCACCGGACTGCCGGACAGGAAGCTGGCAAATCCGTCGCTATAAGGAAAGGTCGCGAACACAAAGAAGCCGTTGCTGGCGATACCCTGTAAGGCATTGATCTGCTCACGTCGATAGCCGCCGCCGAATTTCAGCTCGTGGCGGCCACGAATCCAGCTCAGAGAGCCTGAGAGATCAAATGTATTCTGAAACGTGTTGCGCGGTCCCGTGATGGGGTCGCCCACAGAGGCGTATCCCCCGACCTGAATAAACGGCGGTCCCGCCGCCGAAGGCAGTGTGGGAGCGTATTGAAAACCCAGGTCCGCCGGCGACTCGCGGTTCAGGTGCTCGTCAAGCAGGAAAGTATTGCGCAGGAACGAAAAGCGCGCGACGCCGATGGTCGTCGGCGAGAAGATGTGCGTCTCTTGCGTGACAAAATTCTGGGCGCGGTCGTACTCTCCCACCGGGAAGCCAGGCACATTCGCTCCCACCGGCGAAAGCGGATCCGTAGTGGGGCCACTGCTGTACATGTAGCGGAAATTCAATGTGTCCGCGTGGGAAAGGTAATGATCCACGCGCACGCCGAACTGGTTGTTATTCTCGCTCAGAGTCTGCGTGGCGATGAATCCGTTTTCTCCCACGTCGGGCAGAGGGAAAAATGGCAAGACATTGCTCGCAGTCGGATCAATGGAGGGTAGCTGGTTGTTCGGGATTGGAACCGGCGCCGGGCCCATGGCGAAGTTGAGCAGCTGTCCGTTGAAATCGGGAGCGTTCGTTGTAGTGTTGGTACAGATGCCGCCCATAAGGGCGTCCCCCGGAATATCGGTACAAAGCTCCGCGAAATTGCCCCCTCTTTCCGCCGCAGAAGGCACGGTCGCGGGCACGGATTCACCCTGCCGGTTGCGGAAGCCTTCGTAATATCCGAAGAAGAAAGTCTTGTCCTTAACAATTGGTCCGCCGAAAGTGGCGCCGAATTGATTCTGCTTCAGCGGCTGAACACCTTGCGTGAAGTAGTCGGACGAATCCATCGCGTCGTTCCGAAGAAATTCCCAGGCGGCGCCATGAAACGAATTGGTCCCTGATCGCGTAACGATGTTCGTCGTGGAGCCGGTGTTGCGCCCGAACTCCGCATTCGCATTATGGCTAAGAATCTTGAACTCGGCGATCGCGTCGATCGGCGGTTTGAGCACGAATCCGCCATCCACAGAGCTCTCATTGTCGGCGCCGTCGATCATAAAATTGTTCGATTCTGGCCGTTGGCCGTCGACGGCGTAGGCCTGGTTCTGTCGCGCCGGGCCGCCGGCTTCGAGAAGTCCGGGAGTCAAGGGCATGACTCCGGGCTGCAGCAGTCCGAGCTGAGAAAAGTCCCGACCATCCAGCGGGAGGTCGAGGATTTCGTTCTCCATTACGGTTTCGCCGAGACTACTGACTGTGCTCTGAATCAAAGCCGCATTGGCACTGACTTCGACCTGCTGCGTTTCCGATCCCAGCTTGAGGCGAATGCCGACCGTCGCCGTTTGGTTGACATCCAGCGAGATTCCTTGCTGCAAGTACCTCTGGAAGCCTTTCGCCTGAACCTCTAACTGGTAATGCCCAATCGGGAGTTCGACCAGTACGTACTCTCCCTGACGATCTGTAACCGCGGCACGGGTCAAGCCGGTCTCGGTCTGCTTTGCAGTGATCAGGGCAGCCTGGACAATTGCGCCGCTCGGATCCAGCACAGTTCCGCGGATGCTTGCAGTAATTTGCTGTCCGGCAACATTTACACTTGTGAGCAGGGTCATCAGGAACAACGTCAGCGTTTTTGCGCTAGGCATGCTTCTCCCCATTTGTCCTCACGAATCGCAATTGATTTCGCAAACTATTTCTCGTCGAATGTTTTGCGAGGCGCGCACGAGAATTCGCCCACAGATTGAAGTGCGGCGACTATAGGGACGCTTCGCAACCGGGTCAATAATCTGAAAGCAGTACCTGTATCGATCGGCGGGTAGAAAGGGTGTGTAGAAAGACAGCTGCCGGTAGTGCTTCGCATTTTTGCGTCACAACTCCTCCTCCGGTTAACTTGTCGCCACTGCTGTTTTGTCGTGATCACGGTCGTCTCAACCGGCGGCGGGCAGAACATTGTGTGACTTTGGATTGGCGGTAATCCGTCGATGCAAATGATATGAATGCAGACAACGCTGCGATGGATTTCGTCCGGCGCAGACGGCACTCCAGCCCCTAAGCCGGCCACCAAGTCATGTCCGAATCCGCAAGGTACTGTGTAAAATGAGGTTACGTTGCACCGGCCCCGTAGCTCAGATGGATAGAGCAGCGGTTTCCTAAACCGAAGGTCGGCAGTTCGACTCTGCCCGGGGCCACCATCCGATTTGATTCCTCAAGCGGCCGCACCGGTAGGACCTCCAGCGCCCGCTCCTGATATGCCACAGACGAACAAAGGCCGCCGGGATTGCAACCCCGGCGGCCGAGTTGAAAGACAGAGCTTGGCTCGTGAGCCTTTAGTTCTGCCCGGTGCCCACGAGCGAAAGGCTCTGCGGGCTGCCAACGCTGTTGTCGAACACCTTGTAGACGGCCTTCTCCGCTCCCACCTTGCTCGGATCAAAGTAAACCGTGATCTGGCAAGTCTTGCCTGGAAGCAGAGGATTGGCCGCATTATTGTTGCAAGGCGGGTTGTCGGCGTAGTTAACCGCGAAGTCCGCGCTGTTGGTGCCCGACAGTTCCGCGCCGGTGAAGAAGACTGGAGTCGTCCCCACGTTGGTGATGGTTGCCGTCGAGTTAACCTGGTTCGCGTCCGTGACCGTACCGAAGTTCAACGTTGATGGCGTGAACTTGATGCCGGTCCCATAACCCTGGAGAGCTACGCCTTGGGGGCTGGTAACGTCGCTGTCGAACACGCTCACCGAACCCATCGCGAAGCCGACCTTGGTGGGCTTGAACGTCACGTAGATGTCGCACGTTCCGCCGGCTGCGATGATCAGATCGGGGGTACACGTGGTGGTGCCGGCAATCACAAACGTTCCCGTAACGGACAGTGCAGGATTACCCATCGTGATCTGCACTCCCGTACTGTTAGTTAGAACGATTTTGCTGGCAAGGCTCGGCACACCCACCGCCGTTGTGGGGAAGGTGACCGCAGTGGGAGACAGCGCAACGTTGCTGGATCCCGTCCCAGTCAGACCGATGAGTTGCGGGCTGGAAGGATCGCTGTCGTTGACCACCACCGTGCCTCTCTTCGCGCCCGTGGACGCGGGCGTGAAGCTCACCGTGATCGCGCAACTGCCTGCCGCGGCCAGTGTGCTGCCCGAAGCCGGACAGGTGTTGCTCACGATGGTGTAGTCCGTGGTGTCGGTCAAGGTGACAGCGCCCATAGTGATCGCCGTCTTGCCTTTGTTGGAAACGCTAACGACCTTGTTCGCGCTCGTGGTTTTCACCAGCTGGTTGCCAAAACTCACCGGCGCCCCGGTCAGCGAAATTGCGCTTCCCAGTCCAGCGAGATTGACGGTGTTGGTCTGGTTAAAGAAACCGTTACTGTTAACGGTTATGTTACCCGTGACCGACCCTGATCCGGTCGGCACAAAATACACGTACATCGTGCAGGTGGTGCCATTCGTCAGGCTCGTCGGACAATCGTCAGCCTCGCTGAAATTCGGGCTGGTCGCGATGTTGCTGATCGTTACCGGCCCGTAGGCGCTCAGCGTGAGCGTCTCCGGACTGCTGGTCGCGCCAACGCTGGTCAGTCCAAAGGCGAGGCTGCCGGAGCTGGTACTAAGAGCCGAGAACGCGGATATGCTGCGTACCCGGAGGTTGTTGTAGTCCGACACCAGAATATCGCCCGCTGCATCGAGAACGATTCCGGTAGGCTCGTAGAGATTGCCGGCCGTCGCTAAGCCCCCATCCCCGGCGTAGCCCGGGGTGCCGTTGCCCGCGATTGTGGTCATGATCCCGTTCGGGCTTACCCAGCGCACGCGTTCGTTGTAATCGCTAATGAACAGGTTGTCATTGGCGTCGACCGCGACGCCCTGTGGGGCGTACACGCTGTTGCTGGTGGCCAAACCGTCGCCGCTAAACGTGCTGTTGCCGGTTCCCGCAACCGTAGTGATAATGCCGGTCGCCGCGCTGATCTCACGCACGCGGCTATTGTTGTAGTCGGCGATGAAGACGTTCCCCGCCGGATCGACCGCAACCGCAACCGGTCCGTTCAGCAGAGCGTTGGTGGCCGGTCCGCCATCTCCGGAGTAACCAGCCAACCCGCCGATGCCCGCAATTGTGTTGATCACGCCGGCCGTCACCTTGCGGATGACATGCTCGGAGTAATCTGCGATGTAGATGCTGCCCTTCTTATCGACTGCCACTCCATAAGGTTGGTAGAGTTCTGCCGAAGTCGCTGGTCCGCCGTCGCCGGTGTAGCCGCATCGCGGGCTGTTACTCACTACCAGGCCCGCAAAGACATTAACGTTCCCCGCCGTCACTTCCCGAATCAGGCAGTTGCTGCCGTCCGCGATGTAGATGTTGCCGGAAGCGTCTCTGGCCACACCCCAGATATAGGTAAAGTCGGCGCTGGTCGCAGCCCCGCCGTCCCCACTAAAGCCGTAGGTCCCATTTCCCGCAAAGAAATTCACCAGCCCGGTGGACTTCACGTATTCGCGGACCATGTAGTCATGACTGTCAGCGATGTAGACGTCCCCCGAAGGGTCGATGGCGAGACCATAAGGATTGTTCAGAGAAACGCCTCCGGCCGGAGCTCCGGTGATGAGCGTTTCGGTGTTGTAGCTGTGATTGCCCGCGAAACGGTTAAGGTTTCCGCCGGTGATGTCGTCGACGACGTAGTTGCTGTTGTTGCCGACGTAGATGGTGCTGCCACTGCTGTTTTCGGCCACGCCCACGGGGTAGTAGAGCTCCGCGCTCGTCGCCGCCCCGCCCTCGCCGCACACCCCGGCACACGCGGTGCCGTTGCCAGCGATCGTGTTAATGTCTCCACCGACGGTAAACTGCCTTATGCGTTGGTTTTGATAATCCGCAATAGCAACGACCGTACCCCCGCCGTTCACCGCGAGCCCAAACACCTGGTAAATCTGCGCTCCGGTGGCCGGATTGCCATCTCCGCTGAAGCCGCAGCCCAGGGTGTGGTCTCCCGCGATCGTGCTGATCTTCCCAGTGGACTTCGTGACTTCGCGAATCACGCAGTTGCCGTAATCGGCGATGAAAAGATCGCCCGCCGTGTCCGTTTCAACTGCCGATACGTAGTTGAGTTGGGCCGCCGTGGCTGCTCCGCCGTCCCCGCTATATCCGCAGGTATGGTTGCCCGCGGCCGTGCTGATGATGTTGGTCGACAAAATCACTTTGCGAACATCGCAGTTCGCGTAGTCGCCAATGTAGAGATTTCCGAGAGTATCGACGCCAACGCCTTCGGGGTAGTAGATCTCCGCCGCAGTGGCCTTGCCGCCGTCTCCCGCGTAGCTGCACGAACCTTGGGTACCGGCGATCGTCGAGATAGTGCCGGCCGTGTTCACCATGCGGATCACGCAATTGTTGTAGTCGGCAATGTAAACGTTCTTAGAGGCGTCTACGGCCACCGCGAACGGATGGTTCAGGGTGGCATACAAAGCCGCCCCGCCGACCACTCCATCACCGCTATAGCCGGGCGCTCCATTCCCGGCAACTACCGTGATGGTTCCCGTGCTGTCCACTTTGAACACGCGATTCTGATTGTAGGCAGCGATGTACACCGTGCCCGAACTATCCACGGCGGTTCCGTAGGGGTTGTAAAGGTTGGCATCGAGAGCGGGAATTCCATTTGGCCCGCCACCGATGAGGGTGGTAATGACATCTTGCTGCGCCAGCGCGGGGAGACTCACCAGCAGCGCGGCCAGCAGTAAGGCGGCAAAAATTGTCAAGCGACGCATGAAATTTTCTCCTCGAAGAGTCGTGGTTCCTGCTTGGACAGGCTCAGCCTGCCTCGTTTCGGCTCGTATTATCGGAACTGGCTTCATCGGAACACGCATTATCGAAACCCGCATTATCGAAATAAGGGGCGGTGGCTGATTTGCGCGCCCTGCTGCCGGGTCTTGCCATTGCCGTCTTGAAACAGGATGACCAGGTTGGGCTGAGCCGGCGCGTGCGTCCAGAGCTGATATTCGCTCTTGCTCACTGTGAACTCCTGGCTCATGTCAATGGTTTGCTGGCTCTTCCAAACCTTCACCGGCTGGAAGTTTCCGCGCAGGATTCCGCTCGGGGCCGAATCCACCAGCGTCACAATGACGCTCTTGAGGTCGGCGTCGCTGTGGTTGAAAAGCTTCACATGAAGGGTGACTTGCACCAGCTCGCCTTGCTCCTGTACTCCGCTCACGTCGAAGTATCCGGAGAACTCTCGCCCGTTACTCGAGGCGGCGATCGTCGCAAAGAATAAAGCGGTGAGTAGGGCGCAAACGTACCATGCCCGCGAAGGGCGCAAAGACTGCATAATTTCCTCCTTGAATCGCATCGGTTCCGCAACCCTCCGGCGAGGCCGAAACAGCGCAGCCTTCTCCGCCAGGGACGGTTCTCTTGTTGGTGTTGCAGGGGGCGTACAAACTTCAGACTTCGGAAAACACGACTATGCTTTCTAATTTTTTAACTGGGAACTTTTCCGCATCTCAGGTCGTCGTCATTTGGGGGGAACGACAACCTTAGAACCGCGCCACAGAGCGCGTTTCCCTGAGCGGCGCAATTGTCCGCCTATGCCCAAAGCTTGTCAAGATGAAGAGTTTTTCACACAGGGGAAACCTGGGATCAGGAGTTCCGATTTGGTCAGAAACGATTGTTTCTGTTGCGGCGGGTCCGGCTCAGAGACCCGACAAGCGAGGCAATTTCAGAGTGCAGATTGCAGATCTCAGAGTGCAGAGGCCTTTGCCGACCGGCGTCCGGTTTGAAATCTGCAATCTGCACTCTAAAATCTGCAATCTAAAATCACCTTCACGCCGCCGGTGGCTGTCCCAGGTCCCCATCCCCGGCTTGATGACTTTCCACCGACAGTTTCCGCAACGATAATCGTTCATGGTGCGCCAGCACCAGCCCCAACGGAATCACAGCCGCAAACGTCACCAGCCACAGCAAAATCCCGCAACTTGCCGCCATCTCCGGCGGCACATCGAACACGCTCGATAAGATCGCGACCGTCGCCACCTGCGACCCTCCACCCACCGCCGGCAACTGCAGCAACGACCCCACCATGCTGCCGAAGATCAGAATGTAGAGCTGCGAAACCGGAATCTCCAGAGCATCCATGCCATAGGAATGCGTCACTTCGTGATAGGCCAGAGCGATCATGTACCACATTCCCACCGATACGACCGTCAGCCACAACATCGACAGCGGTCCGTGAATGGTGTTCAGGCCCATGCCGAACTCGCGCACTTTCTGCGCTAACTTGTGCCCGAGATTCGACGAGAGATGGGAGAATCGCTGTTCCACCCAGCGCGCCGCCGCCTCGCCGTTCCTGCCGATTACAACTGCTGCGATCGCTGTCGCCGCAACGGCGGCAATCAGTACGAAGCTGGCTTCGCGAAAGCTCTTGTAGAATTCCGGATGCGGGATGGAAGGCAGCGCGCTCGGCAAAAAGATCGCCAGCGCAATCAGGAACGCGAACGCGCCCAGGTCAAAGATCCGTTCCACCGCCCATACCGCCAGCTGTGACGAGAAGGGAAGTCCGGTTCGCCGCGCGATCAGAAACGGGCGGATGAATTCTCCCGCCCGCCCCAGCAGCGCCAGCCCGGCGAAGCCAACCAGAGTGGGCGATACCATCTCCGCCACCGTCGTCTTTGGCCGCACCGGCCTAAGAAAAATCTTCCAGCGCAACGCCCGCACGACGTACGCCGCATAGATCAGCAGAATCCCGTGCAGCACGTGCCATTTCTTGATCCGGTGCGTCTGGCTCCAGAACGTTCCCCAGTCGAAACTTCGCCAATGCCGGTATTGCAGGTAAACCAGAGCGGCCAGGATGAGGAACACGACCGCACTGGCCAGAATGCGTTTCTTATCCATGAGGGGGAAGCGCTCCGCGCCGCGACCCCAAGCCAACGCGAAGCGGGAAACGGCATCCCCAAGGTAAATGACCGCGCCACAAGGGTCAAACTACCGGTGTGATGGTAGCGTCCGAAATTCGCTCGCCGTAGAGGGTACAGGGACCCCCCTGTGTAACCCTCAGTTCCCTGTGGTTGATTCGGGTTCACTTGGCCGGGTAGGGGAATTACTTATTCGCCGGCCCCGCGTTCGCCTTGGCTTGAGTGACGGTGCTGGAGTTGGCTGGTTTGCCGGACTGAGCCGTTGTCGCCGTGCTTGCGGGTTTCTGCGGGGTTGAAGCGTGCGCTTTCTGCGCCGCCTTCTTCTTGTTGAAATCCCGCACCACCCGCGCCACGTACACACGGGTTTCGTAGTACGGAGGCACGCCGCCAAACTGTTCAACTCGCTGCGGCCCCGCATTGTAGGCCGCCAGCGCCTTCACCAGATCGAAGTTGTAGCGTTCCAGCAGTTCTCGCAGATACTTCGCCCCACCTTCTACATTCGCCTGCGGATCGAACACATCGGGCACACCCAGTTGCGATGCGGTTCCGGGCATCAACTGCATCAGTCCCTGCGCCCCCTTGGGCGATACGGCCCGTACGTTGAAACCGCTCTCCGCCTTGATCACGCTGTTGACCAGATCCGGATCCAGCCGGTACCGCCCGCTGGCAGCGTTGACCACCGCATCCAAATCCACCGGAGTCGATCTGGCGAAGGCCGAAGCCCCGGGGAACACAGACGCGCCGGGTGTCCCATTTCTCGCGTTTTTTGCGAGAAGTGGGGACTTTGATTCCTTTGAAGCCTCCTGAGCTCCGTTAGCCGGCAAATCCGGCGCAGCCTCGTAATGTTCAATCTCCGCCGTCGGCACATCCACGAAACTCGCCCCATCCGCGGTCACGTAAAGCCGCGTAACCTCTCCCACCACTTCCCGCCGTTCGTGCCGGATGGAAAACCCATTCTTCAGCACCGCCACTTCGCTCGCA
>Ga0209167_10001247_pt1 | contig 15306 bp, 11 predicted proteins | sample Coa_R1_9_FD_187154 | JGI IMG/M metagenome (GOLD analysis project Ga0209167, IMG submission 187154) | Surface soil microbial communities from Centralia Pennsylvania, which are recovering from an underground coalmine fire - Coalmine... | ecosystem: Environmental > Terrestrial > Soil >... | reverse complement strand
GCGTCCGATCCGTAGGCGACAAAGTGACTGCCGAGGTAATCCGTCGGTATATTAAGCATCAGCATGAGAATCAGTTAGGTTTTGATTTTTGATGCCTCGCCGCTCTGCGGCGGGGTCGTTCACTTATCGAGATGAGGTTTATCACCCTACGGAGGAAAATAGAGGAAGAGCCGAGATCATCATCGGAAAACAACGAAATGGGCCCATCGGAATGGTGGTGCTGTCATTTATTGATCGCTATACCCGTTTTGAGAGCTTCGTCCAATCTCCCTAAAATAAAGAAAAGAGGTTTGGGCTGAGGCGGGGGGTTAGCAAAAGCAACATTAGGACGGGTTTCAGGGTCGCTACTCGTGAAAAAAATAACTAACACCTGCTGGCAGGGTGACCATGCGGAACTGATTGATGGGTGAGAAATAATGGAGCCTTGTGATTCTTAAAAACGCCCGAAAATGTCTAAGGCCGGTCTCCTAATGTTTTCGTGAGATTGCGTAATTGGCTAGGACCATTAGGGCATCACGGTGAAACGAGTCTGGAAAGGAGGCGAGGATTCTCCCGCCTTGTTCAATATAATTCGCTGCTTTTTTTAGGCAATACTCGATCGATCCATATTGCCTGATAAGTGCCAGAATATCGGATACTTCCCGTTCGGTTGGATTTCCGCTATGTAACGCGTTTTGCACGACCTCTCTATCGTGAGATTCGCAACTCGACAAAAGGTGCAAGAGGGGCAACGTCATTTCACCCCTTTTAAGGTCCTGATGGACCGCTTTTCCAAACACGCCCGCATCCGCGCTATAATCAAGAGCATCGTCGATGATCTGATAAGCCATTCCGGCATGCAGCCCGAACTGAGCCAAGGCTTCTTGCTGATCGGGCTTCGAGCAGCTCAACATAGAGGCCAAACGGCAAATTGCTGAGATAAGCGAGGCTGTTTTAAGCTGAACGATTTGAAGATATTGCTCCTCGTTCCCTTCGATGGTGCGATGGTGAGCAAGCTGCAAAACCTCTCCCTTTGTCATCAACCGGCAAGCTTCCAAAAAAGTTGCGTTAATGTTGTGATTTTTCAGGTCAACTACATAGCTGACACCCTGAGCGAAAAGGAAATCTCCTATCAAGATTGTCGGCTTATTCCTCCAAATAGTTCGAGCGGACTGCTTGCCTCTGCGAGTGTCTGCCTGATCAATCACGTCATCGTGAAGAAGGCTTGCCATATGAATCAGCTCGACGGCCGTAGCCAAGACCTTGATGGGTCTGTCTGTTTCCCGTTCTGCGGCGAGTTTTGAAGCAATAATGGCGAGGAGGGGTCGTAGCCGTTTTCCGCCACTGTTAAAAATGTAGCTTCCAACCTCGTGAATCCATCCTCCTTGAGACGTTAGGATTTTTCCAATATTTTCTTCGACCTCTATCAGATCATTCCGATAATGCTGCCAGACATCATCTATTCGAAGCGACATTCTTGGAAGGATGGTCACTTTGCAATCCTCACATCAAGGTCCATGCTAGCCAAGCCGACAAAATAGCGCCTCTAACCCAGGCAGGATGGTGTTCTAATCATTCCATCGCCACGCGATCATTGCGACAGCAATCAAAACCATTCCGAAACTCACACTCTTGAGAGTAATCTCATAAAAGTTCATGAGGTCAACTTCGGCTGGTGAAATGGAAGAAAGCAGTTTCAATTTTTTATAGGGCCGTGACGCGCTGATCTCGACATAGCTGAATACGGCCGTTCCTGTGGCTGCCACAACGGACGAATAGGAGAGACGATTCGTTTGCAGGATGTACCCGGCGAGCGTCGGGAGGAACCCCCATGAGAGGAGAAACCAGAGGTCGTTATGGAACTGGCCTTCAAACCATTCCAGGTTGTAGGCGAACAGGAGAAATCCCTCCAATACGGCAATCACCCACAATCGTGGGCTGTCTAGGATAATGTAATAGAGAGCGATGCAGTAAGTGATGAGAATGGAACCGATGGCAATGATCCAAAGTGCCCTGGTTGAGAAAACAGTCCCCCAGGGTTTTGTTCCTTTGCTTCCCAAGGCATCGAGCGAGTGCGCGCCAATGCCGAGCGCGAAGAAAAAGCCAACCAGAATTGCCACGACGCGATACCAATCTATCTTCGGAGCCAGCATGGAGCCAATAATCGTGTAAGACAGGACCATACCCGTATAGGGGAGGAAGAGAAGTCCAATCCCAATCCGAAACCACTCCGGCCCGAATTTTGGAACGAACCATTCCTTTCTTCGATCCATAGATCCTTTGACACCCCATTGGGGTAATGCTTCTCTTTTCGCGACATTAAACCCAAATAAGGGAAGAAATCAAGCGATTCACATCGCGTTATCTTCGCAAACGCCCTGATATCTATCAGGGATTCGCGGGATGTGGAAAATCATTGTCCCCTTCCACTGTTCCGTCCGGCACTCTTTGCGAATGGATTATTCCGAAAGAATCCTTCCTTCCGTTGTCGGAGGATATTCCTTGCGATTCTCTTCAGCTTTTGCTAAGTTCATGGCGTTTGGACACGATGCGTGAGGCTAGGAATGCGCGTTGGGATGATCCCAGAGAATCCCCTGGAATGGTTTCTTTCCAAGGTAAACGCGATTCCCTTTCCTGTGGCGGATGCCTTTGTTGGGATGCTTCAAGCTAGGGCAGTGATCGCGGGAACCCGTTTAGGGGTTTTTGCGGCCTTGGCAAGCGGGCCTGCATCTGTAACCGAACTTGCACGTCGCCTTTCTTGCAAGGAGAGCGGCCTCCTGTCTCTCTTGGAAGCCCTGGTAAGCTGCGGCTATCTCGTCGGAAAACAAGGCAAGTATGTCGTCTCCCGGAGGGCACGCAAGTGGATCATGCCCGATGATCCCCAATCGGTGAATTGCTTTATAGAATCGACCGATGACTACTGGACAATGATGGGTCGGTTGGAAGAGGTCATCCGAACCGGAAACTCCCTCGATCTGCATGACCAACTCCAGGATGAGAAGGAATGGCGTCGTTACCTTTACGGACTGCATGATCTCTCAAAGATGGCCGCAAAAGAGATGATATTGCGATGCCCACTAGCGCGATCTTCGAAGTGTCTTCTCGATATCGGCGGAGGGCACGGAGGTTATGCGGCCGCTTACTGTCGCCGCTACCCTCACCTAAGAGCCGTCATCTTTGATCTGCCTCAGGCCATAGCTATCGGGAGGGAAATTATTCCTAAGTATTACGAAGACGTCTCTGCCAGGATAACATTCAGGGAGGGCGACGTTACAAAGGGATCGTTCGGCAGTGGTTACGACGCTATTCTCCTCCTCAATATAATCCACCATTTCAATCCAGATCAGATTCAGCAGGTCCTAAAAAATATCATTGAGTCGTTAAATCCAGGGGGTCGGTTGCTCATTCTGGATCAAATCAGGCAGGCAAGCCGAACTGCTTCCTACCTTGGATCTTTGGCGCAACTACTTTTTCTGGTTATGACGCGCGGCAAAAGCTACAGCATTGAGGAAGTGACTGGTTGGATCCAGATGGGTGGTTTCTCAAACGTGCGAGTGAAGAATTTAATAGTCGGTCCAGGGGCCTCGGTATTGAGCGCCGTAAAAAAATAACGCCTCTGCGGATTGCTTTGTTGCCATCCTGCCTGTTCAGAATCGAGCCGACAATGGTCGCGGCAAATTATCGAAGTTGAAGAACCCAAAATCACAGACGGTAGAAAAGAGCGTCAGAGGAGAGTTCAGTGAAACGATTTAAACAGGGATTCCTGGGTGTTCTTTGTGCTTTGTTGCTAATTATTCCCCGTTTCGTTGAGGCCTCGGGATTCACGATCTATGAGTATGGAGCGGAGGAGCAGGCCGAGGGTAATGCGGTGGTTGCCCAAACTCTTTCACCCTCTACCATCTTTTACAACCCCGCAGGGTTAACCGATCTTCCAGGCGTGCAGGTAAAGGTAGGCACATCCGTTTTATTTGCACTGGGGACGTTTGACAGTAACACTCCGGGCGCAGGATCGGTCGATTTTTCGAATAATCGACCCGCATTCCTGCCATATCTGTTTTCTTCTTGGAAGATTGATAAGCTGGGCCTGGGATTTGGTTTTTTTTCGGCCAACGGGGATGAAGTCAATTACCCCGTCAACTGGGAGGGGCGATTTTTCCTAACATCTGCGAAATTAATTCAATACAATTTCGCTCCAACGGCTGCCTATCAGATATCCGAGTATCTGTCAGCCGGGGTCAGTCCAGTCATCACGTATTCACAAATTCAACAGGGCAACCAAATCGGCCTGAGCCCACTTGGGTTTCCTGGAGAGGGTTCCTTAGATTTAAGCGCCAACGGGGTTGGAATTGGTGCAACAATCGGTGTGAAGGCTCAGCTAGGCTCATCCAGCCTTGGAGCCGTGTATAAAAGCCCAACAACCATTCGATTCAGCGGAAGTGCAAATTTTTCCACTCCTGGTCCTCTCGAACCTTTATTCCCAAATGGCGGGTTTCACACACTGGAGAAATTTCCCCAAATGGTCGTCTTAGGTTATGGAAATCACGCGATCCCAAACTTAACCCTTGAGGCAGACCTTCAGTGGACAAATTGGAGCATCTATAAAACTCAAACCGTCGAATTCGATCAAAAGTCGGCGGCCGTTCAGAACAGCTCGCTTCCGTTCGACTGGCGCGACACCTGGACCGTTCGCGTTGGGGGACATTACGATATCAACGATTGCCTGGTCGTTCGCCTCGGATACGTTTTTGATCCAAGTGCGGTACCGGATTCGACGGTGGGCCCCTTGCTCCCGGAACCTAATAAGCACATTGCTTCGATCGGCCTCGGAATCCGAAAGGCCCGATGGACGGGGAATCTTTATTACGCGAGGATTTTTAATGAGCCCCGCCATGTTGATAATTCCTTACCCGAGTTTCCATCCCAGCAGGGAACGTATACAGGGAGTGTCAATGCGGGTGGGATCTCGCTAGACTATAAATTTTAGTTTATCAGGGTGATAAGTGGATTGCGGGGAGTATTTCTAAGGGTGAAGAAAGGTAGTCATTGAGAAATCGATGCTTTGTCTGGACTGGAGCGTTCGCTCCAGCTGCGCAGGCGAAGCTACGAGATTCGGAGTACCTGCCGTGATGGCCAAGGATGTTCTCATCAGCGTCGCCGCCCTTTTGGAATTCCTCATGGGGCTGTTTATCATCAAACAGAAAGGAAGAACCATTACTCACGTCGCAAGCTGCTCCCTGGCCATAGCGGTCAGTTTACAGACGGCGTTCCTCTTGGGAATCGAATTGAATGTGGACCAGGACCGAAATCCGCGTATCTGGCATAATCTGTATGACGCTGCGACGATCATCTCTTCTTATGCGCTGTTCTTCTGTGCTTTAACCTTTCCGCGACCCTATCCGTGTATTAAGAGAGTATGGCTGCCGTTTGGGGTATTTGCTGTAATAATGTCCGGTGTTGCACTGTTCGGCGGCAACTTCTCGGAGCATAAAGTCGTTAATCACGTTCATCTGTTTACACCGAGGCTCTTCTTTGCCATTTCGCTTGCCTATATCTTTGGGAACCTTATCGCGACGATGGGTATTTTCGTGGTGAAGTATCAGCAGCTTCGAAACTCTGGAAGGAAGAGGCTGGAGAAAAGGGCATTCAAGGTGGTCATTTTCGGTCTCTTGGTGACCTTAGCGATTGGTCTTACATTATTTGTTCAAGCCGTCTTGTTGCACCATACCCAGCGATTTTACATTCAATCGCTTGGTTCTCTGTTGGGAACGTCGATTGTCTTCTATTCGATCATTCGTCATAAAGCCTTTGATATTGAAACGGTGGTTCATAAGACAGCAGCGTGGGTGGTGCTTTCTTCTGTTCCTTTGTTGATTGCGGTTTGCACAGGACTGTGGCTGAAATCCTATTTGGCGGCTGCGCCAGCGTGGGAATGGGCGGTCTCGGTCGGAGGAATTGGATTTTTTATCGGGTGTTATCTATATGTCGCTCAACCCTACGTCGACCAACTCTTTGATCGCAGGAAATATGATCTGCGCCAGGATCTGGATAGGATCATCAATGATCTTGCTGTTCTGAAAGAGATTCGGCCGATGGCAGAGGGGATCCTGGACCGGATCTGTTCAGTCCTGTCTCTTGAGGGAGCCGTGGCCATGACCCTTGATCCTAACCGAGATAGGCTTCGCGTGGTGGCCAGCAAAGATTTCCAGGTAAGTGAGCCGATAAAACTGAGCCAAGATGTTCTAGGTGGTCTTCAGGCGGGGTCCATTTTGGTTTCGGAACCGGGGGAGGGTGGGGCGAGTTCCGCTCGTGCTTTGCTTAAGGAACACTCCTTTGCACTTGGTCTTCCGCTGGTTCAGAAAGGAGAGTTGATCGGTGTCATTGCTCTTGGCAGAAAGCGAAATCTCCGCGCATTCTCGAAAAGAGAGATGACGTTTCTCACGCAGCTAGTCTCCGCGGCAAAGATCGCGTTTTCCAATTCTCTTCTGTTGGAGCGAGTGCGCGATCTCGACCGCTTGAAGACGGAATTTCTATCGAACATTGCGCATGAGCTACGCGGACCCCTCTTCGGGATCTCAACGATTGCGGAGGGAATTTTGGCAAGAGATGCGTCCGGTTTTCCTGAGGACCACCGACGGCTGATAGAGAACGTTCGGGTCACGGCAGGAGAGATGAAGGAACTGGTGGAGCATCTGCTGGACCTAAGCAAGATCGAGGCGGGAGTGATGACGTATGATTTCAGAACCATGGATGTGGGAGCGGCCCTGCGCTTAGCGGTTGACCTGGCGTATGGCACGATTTCAGCAAAAGGGCTTAAAATTACGGTGGAGATCGGGAATCAGCTTCCGATGACCCGGGGCGATAAAACACGGATTCGGCAGTGCCTCTCCAACCTGTTGTCAAACGCGATCAAGTACACAGAGAAGGGCACAATTCATGTCTCGTGCTCTAGAAAAGAAGAAGGTGTCCAGGTTGTTGTAGAGGACACAGGCAGGGGAATGAGCGATGAGGAGCAAAATTCCATTTTCGAACGATACCGGAGGGGGAAATTGGTAGGGGACATTGAGGGAAGCGGGCTTGGACTTGCGCTGACCAAAGAGATCATTGAGGCTCACGGTGGGACGATTGCGGTAGCCAGCAAGCTGGGAAGCGGAAGCCGGTTTTCATGTTATTTTCCGGTGGATGCGCGGGCAGAGCCACAAAAGAGCAGCTCCTTGGCCGGTCAAGATCAATACCTAGTCCAAAGAGGACAAATTAGCCCGCCTGCGCAAGAGAATCCCCTCGCAGCCGATCTGTTGAAGGGAAATGGAGAGACGCTCCTAATCATCGATGATGAAGATGTTGAGCGTGATCTTCTGCGATCGTTCCTGGAGGCCAATGGATACTGTGTCCTGACTGCAGCCAATGGCATAGAAGGACTGGCCCTGGCCCGTGCCAAAAAACCTCATCTGGTTGTCACGGATATGTTGATGCCAAGGCTTTCGGGACCGGAGCTTTGTCATTTACTAAAACGCGATCCGGCGACGGCATCCATTCCGATTATCATGCTGACCGCGCGCAACAATCTGGGAGACATGATCTTTGGGATCCAGATGGGGGCGGACGACTATATTGCCAAGCCGTACAATCTACAAGAGCTGTCCCTGCGGATCGCTGCGCTTTTTCGAATGCTGCACATTCGCTCAGATCTTGAAGGCGCTCAAAACCGCTTAATGGAGGCCGAGCTGATTGCAACCTCGACGGCAACGTTGGTCCATGCAATCAAGAGCCCCATGGTGCTCATTCGGATCTACGTGAAATGGGTTCGGGATGCCATGGGATCGATTCCTCTGGAGGATGCGCGGAAGGGGCTTTTGCAGATCGATGAGACGGCAGAAAGTATTGGCCGAATCCTGCAGGGTCTTCAAGGCGTCCGCATTGATCCGCCAAAACTGGACTGGGTCGACTTACCTGAGCTCTTGGATTCCTGCTATGACAAACTGAAAGAAAATTTCCCCCTCTCTCGATACGACATTCTTCGGCAGTACGCCGGAGAATGTCAGCCGGTGAAGGGGGACCGTAATCAACTTGGGATGGCCTTTACGAACCTCTTGACCAACGCGCTGGAGGCGATGCCAGAAGGCGGAATTCTGAGCCTGGAAGTGTTTACCGATGGTTCGAGCGCTGTCCGAATTGAGATCAGAGATTCAGGGGCGGGAATCCAGGAGAAGGTTAAATCGAGGCTCTTTAGGCCCTTCGTCACCACAAAGGATCATGGAACAGGCCTCGGACTTTGGACCGCCAAACAGATTATCGAGACAAACCACGGGGGCCGATTGACCCTTGAATCGGTCGAAGGAAAAGGAACAACTGCGAGCGTGTGGATTCCGACTGCTTTCCAATCCAACCTAACGGCCAGAGAGGTTGTGAAGCATGGATAAGGGATATATTTTAGCGGTCGAGGATGATCCCGGTTATCAGAAGGTCTATCGGCGGGTTTTAGAGTCTGCCGGATACACCCTCCAAATCGACAGCAGCCCGACAGAGGGTATTGAGAGCCTGCGCAAGGGAATTCCTGATCTCGTCCTTTTGGATCTCACCTTCTACAACACCCCTCAGGAGGGTCTTTCCTTCATTGATGAGGCCCTCCATCAGTGGCCTGACCTTTCAATTGTGGTCATCAGCGCTCAGGAGGAAAGCTCTGTGATCATGAAGGCACTGGATCTTGGGGCGACGGATTACCTTGTCAAGGATGCCTCGCTATATGACCTGCTGGCGTTCCGGGTGGGTCAGGTTTTGAAGAGAACGCGTCTTGAGAGGCAGAGCAAGGTTCAGGTGGAATCGCATGACGGGTTTGCCTTCGGGGCTGGCAGAGTCATCGTCGGTAAATCCCCGGGAATGTGCAAGATCTACGATCTGATCGAAAGCGTAGCCTTGAACCGGTCGACCGTTCTCATTTTGGGTGAGAGCGGCACGGGAAAGGAGCTCGTAGCCCAGGCCATTCACGCGCGGAAGGGTCAGGTCGGGATGCCCTATGTTTCGATTGATTGTGGATCGGTTCCGAAGACTCTCTTGGAAAGTGAACTTTTTGGCGTTCGGGCGGATTATCCGGGTTTTCACAACAAAGACCGGCTGGTTGGAAAGTTGGAGGCCGCTGGAGAAGGGACTCTATTATTGGACGAAATCGGCAACATGGAAATGGATCTTCAGGCCTCTTTGTTGCGGGTACTCGAAGAGCGGGAGTTCACGCCGCTTGGTTGCAGAGAGGCGCTACCCGTCCGCGCTCAGGTTATTGCTTCCACCAATGTTGACTTGGAGGGCGCGATCCGATCCGGAAAGTTTCGGGAGGATCTTTACTACAGGTTGAATGAGGTTCCGATTATCGTCCCGCCCCTCCGCGAGCGCAAGGAGGATATCCCTTTACTGGTTCGCTCCCTGTTGAAGCAGCATGAAAATCAATCTCAGAAGCGGATCGAGATTTTGCCAGAGGCCATTGAAAAACTTATGAAGTATGATTGGCCTGGCAATGTTCGAGAGCTTTCCAAAACGGTACAGAGAGCGGTCACCTTGTGTCGAGCGCAATATTTAACGCCCAAGCATTTAGAGGTTGGTAGTGGCTTTCGCAAAAAACCAGATATGCGCGATGAGATAGGTTTTGGACAGGATCCTGTGACTGAAAAGGACGCCAAATTTCTTGCGCTTAGCGTCCCTTTGCCTTCGAGCGGGAATCTTCGTCTCGACGAATTTACAAAAGAAGCACGCAAGGTCTATGCCAGGCTCATATTAGAGCAGGTCAACGGGAACTATGGCTTGGCGGCGAGAATTCTGGGGGCCGATCTTCGGACACTCAGACGGATCCTGGATCTTACGTCTATTGGTGGTTCTTCGGAATGTAATGTCCCGTAACAAATTCGGTTCCCGTGACTCGGCGATTCTTTATTAGCGAATCTAGGCTTCATTACACCAAAGTGGCAATTCCGCACGCTTTCTTGTAAGACCACTAAAATAAGCGCTGGATCAGGTGGTCCAAAATGTTTGTAAGTTGAGATCATCACAGTGACCACGGCAGATTTGTTGATAGAATTCACAGCCTTGAAACGAGAGTACTTCAGTTTCTCCGCAGTCCATCCCAGGCGCAAATCGCTCCTTAGCGTGCGGAATTGCCACTTTGGTGTAATGAAACCCTTGATGCTTCCTTCTCCCTCCGTGCCGTGCTCTCAGACCCCGCCGGGGTCTCCGGCGGCCTCGCCTCTATCGGCCGCCTACTGTCGCCTTCCAGGTTTACGACCCGGTCGGCCCCCGGATCTATCGCCTCACGAGGCTCAATCGCTTCACTTGCGTTACAGCCCGGAAGTCGCTCTGTCTACGCTTAGCTCATGTCGTTACCTCCATGAGCCCAAGACTCGATTCCCGGTGGGACGGCTCTTTCCCTTTCCGGGGCGGGGATTTCACCCGCTGGAAGCACCAGGTTTGTCCTGGCGCACCGTAAAGGGCACGAAAACCGAGGGGACCCCACACCGGATATTAATGAAAACGCCCTCCGAAATAACTTGGATGTGTCACCCTTTAGGTTAGATCGAAAGATTCTCCCGTGTTACCTTGCAATTCAAGCGACACGGGTTGAACAAGTGTTTCGATGTATCTTTATCATCCAAGTGTATCCTGACTTCGTATCTTTAATGATATGCAGTTAATAAATTTCTCCCTGCCTTCTCCGGAAATACTTTGATTTTTAGCTCTTCCCTCATTATTTTGCCGGCTCATGAAACTGGCACCGCCATTGCAATCCTGAAGAAATAAAGTAAAAGGAAATTGTAAACACCGGGGTTGAGGAACTTTTCTACAAAGATCTGGCTGGCGAATTATAATTCGCCAGCAACACGCTCAAGGAATTGAAACGATCGACGATCAAAAACAAAGTTGCAATCTCCTCCGGCGTAGGAGGCCGCAAAAGGAGAAACAGAGGAGCCTCTCAAAGAACATGAGCAGACTAATTGACGCCTTTGCAGAAAGGAGTGTAACCGTGGCGCTTACTCAAATCACCGACTCGAAGTATTAATATGTACTCACAGTAGTGTCCGACAGGTTTCAGAATAAAATCAGTTGATTGCAGTCTCCGGGTGATTCTTTGATCTGCGTGGCCTCGGTAAGTAGTTGAAGCAAAGGCACTTTTTCGAATGGGGTCACGCTCAGGATTTGTAACATCGAATAGAGGGAAGGCTTTAGGTCGAGGCGTTTTCGGGCGATTGCCACCAGGACATAAATGGAGACAGCAATCCATACCTGAGTTTTGACGGCGTTCTCGGAGGTCCCGAAGAACGACTTGATCCGAAGATGCTGTTTGATCCATTTGAAAAACAGCTCGACTTGCCAGCGCAGGCGGTAGAGCTCGCATACTGTCCGTGAGGGTAAGGAGAGGTGATTGGTCAAGAATATGAGCCGTCGATCTTCGGAATCCCGATATCGAATCCGGCGCAGTCGCTCTGGATAACCCTGCTGGGAATAGAACCCCGTCAGTTCTCCCAGCTGATCGCAGATTACGCCGGAGGCTCGATCCACCGGCAGGGAATAGAGGCGCCGGAACTTGGAATTGGATTTCAGGCGCGTGACAAAAAAGCTGCCCGCTTGGTGGAGGGAGTACAGCCGCGCGAAATCCAGATAGCCGCGATCCATCACGTAGAAGGCGCCCGGCTCGGGGACCAGCAGGTCCAAGACGTTGACATCGTGAAGCTTGCCGTCGCTGATGTGAATAAAGGTCGGGATTGCGCCGCGCACATCCAAGAGGGTGTGCAGTTTCACCGCGGCCTTTGTGCTGCGAAACGGCGCCCACGGAAATAGGGAGAGGCACAAGTCGATGGTGGTGGAGTCCAACGCATAAACGGTTTCGCTCAGCTCCACCCCGATCGGCTCTTTGGCATACAGTTGACGAGCTGTACGAATGAGGGCCTGCGCAAACCCCCAGTAAATTCGCCAGTCGCGCTCTTCGTTGGCATCGGCCAGAGCGCTTCGGCTGATCTTGCCGCGGATGCCCAAATGGTAGAGTTTCGTCGGCTGGGCACGCAGGCAGGCGATAATGTCGCGCAGGCTCTCTCGAAACGTCAGTTGGGCGAACGCCATGCAGAGGAACTGGTCCAAACAACTGAAGGTTCGGACGTTGAAGTCGCCCCGATACTTCGTCACCATCCGGCGGAAGGTGTGCCAGGGTGCATATTCCATCAGTTGAGCGAAGACAAGTTTGCCAGCATACATAACAGTCTCCCTGGGTTACCCGGGAAGACTGTACCGGAGGGCTCGAAAAACTCAAGTCGTTAACACCCTGCTGCGTCATAAATGCCGTACCAATGCTGGCGTAAACGCAAAACTGGCGAAAATCTGTCGGACACTACTGATGTACTCAGCCAACACATTTCCACCTCGAAGCTGGCTCAAAAATTGAGCAAGATTTATTGGCAAACTTATCTTATTAACAATGCCCGATAGATCTAACCTGCAGGGTTTAGAGTTAAACGGAATAATCAATCCGGCCTGGGTGGGTCGAGATTGGGTCGGACGACACCGGGTCCGGATACCCCAGAGGATCGGTGGACTTTCGCCACGGCGACACCGCTGCCGGAATTGAATATCGGCGGGGGCCCCCCTCTTGAGAGGGTTGGGCCAAATCTTCGAAAATAGGATTGACCAATGATACTTCTCTGCGGCATACCATCGGAAACACCCATGCGCCTTGTACGCGATCACCTTGACGCCCTGGGCGCAAAATATGTCGTGTTTAACCAGCGCAATGTCGCCGATTGCGAAATCCAAATCGAAGTGAATCGGGGCCAGGTGATCGGGAGACTCAGATTGGGCAAGGAGACCCATTCGCTCGACACCTTCCGGGCCATCTACACACGCCTGATGGATGATCGCAGCCTGCCAGAACTGGCCGAGGCGCCGCCCGACTCACCGGCCCGGAACTATTGTCGCGGCTTCCACGACGTGCTCAATCACTGGATGGAGATGCCGGCTTTACGTGGTCGGTCTACTCCTTTGACCAGAACGATCTGCGCGCATTCTCAAAGATCAATACCCGGAATACGAATTTCAAGCAGTTTCAGGATTCCTTCCGAGCCGACGTGCAGGCGGGGGTGCTTGCGAACTATGTCTTTGTCGAACCCCGCTTTATGAACTCCAAAAACAACAAGCATACCACGGGCGGCCTTGCGAACTCTCAGCATGCGCCGGAAGATGCGCGTTATGGGGACAATCTGATTGCAGACGTCTATGAGGCGCTCAGAAGCAACCCGGCTCTCTGGGCGAAGAGCGCTTTGATCGTGACCTATGATGAACACGGAGGCTTCTTTGATCATGTCGTGCCGCCGTCGCAGGGGATTCCGAATCCGGACGGCCTCACCTCGCCTCTGCCGAAGGATCCTTCATGGGCGCCCGCTTTTAAATTCGATCGGCTGGGACTTCGGGTGCCGGCCGTCATCGCCTCCCCCTGGGTGAAGGCGGGCCGGGTCGATTCGACCCGGTATCAACACACCTCGGTGCTCGCGACCGTCAAGAAGATCTTCGGGCTGCCGAGTTTCCTTACCAAGCGGGATGCCAGCGCCAACAGCTTCGAGGCGCTCTTTGGGGAGATCAACACTCCCCGGCAGGACACGCCGACGACGCTTCCCAGAGCTCCGCTCCCGGCCATCGCCGTCTCGGCCGACGATCCACGCCACCCCGCCAATCAACCGCTGGATGAAGACCAGCGGGATCTCCTTTACTCGGTCTATCATTTGACCCAGACCCATCCCGAGGGTCCGTCGCCCGGCGCGCTGCCGAGGACACAGGGAGAGGCACACGATTTTATCCAGGCGCGCTACCATAAACATTTCGGGCCGCCTGCAGCAGGGGGAACAAGGTCTCGGGGTCGCGGCAAACGAAACTGATGCTGGAGAAATGAGCAACCTACTGAGCATTGACCATCTGATCTATAGATGGTGTGATCCTACATTCCCAGAGTCTCTCATCTTTAGTAAGATGTTTGTAAGCCGGGTGATGATCGGTTGGGACTCTTATAAAGGCTTCCTATCATTTTAGGTGCGAATGCCTTCGTACTTCCCGACTCATCCGCATATTGGGGTCGACGTCGACCAGAACTCATCCACCTTATTTTTGACGATTAGCAGGCTGATTTGAATCCAAAATCCATCGGCAAATTTCTTTAGAAGAGGGCTGGGTTCATTTTTCATCATCATAGACAGGGCGAATGAATTTTTCCCCACAGGCGCACTCACGCAGACTGAATAAGATAGAACCTAACCCAATGAGGAGGAGAGAATGAGTACGACGACCCAACTAGTCAGCGGTCTTGGCGGCGCGATCGGTTCCGATTTTCGCCGGTTACTTAATCAGCTTATATTCGTTGAATTCAACGGGAAACTTTCCCGCCTAAATCTCACTCGCACCGCAACCGTGATAACTTCCGGCACGGTAACCTTGTTGGCCAGCTACGGCTTTAACCTCGATACCGGCGTCGAGGACTCTACCGGGGCGCCGCTGACCGGCGATATTTGGTGGTCGCCTCCGACCGGCATGGTCAAAATTGGCGGCGCACAGATGATCAACCTCGGTGTCACTGATTTCACCTCCCTCACGCCCGATACGATTCAGAGCCTGCCTTACTCCCCGGCAACGATTCCCCAGGTTAAATTTGTGACCGGCGATGTGTTTGCGGTTCAAACGAACGGAGGCAACTATTCAAAGGTCCTGGTGGTCGCCTCGGGGCTCAATTTGCAGATTCAGTGGGTTACCTACAAGCTCGACCCACTTTACGCGGTGCTCGGCACGGGCTATCAAGAACCCGAAGACGTGAAAGCCAGTGCGGATGGATCTTACGTTTACGTAACAGAGCGCATCGGGAACTTGCTCAAGGTCCCATTGGCCACCCCAAACCGTATTCCGGCTATGGTGCTCACCTCCGGGATGACGGCACCGCAGCAGATCTTTCTGGACGAGGTCCACAACTCGGCCTATGTAGTGGAGTATGCGCCGTCCGGAAAGTTGTGGCAGATCAATTTGACAACCGGCGCCAAGACCGCGATGCTCTCGGGCCTACAAAATGCCGTGGGCGTAGTGCTGAGCGCCGACTTGCAATTTGCCTATATCAGCGAACAGACCACCGGGCCGGACCTGGGACGCGTGAGCAGTTTTCAACTGAGCAATGGCGCGCGCCAGACGATTGTGAAGGGGCTGACCGCGCCATTCTTCCTGACCTGGGGCGATGCCGCGCAGAGTTCCCTTATCGTTCCCGAGCGGGATCCCGCCAATCGGATTACCCTCATCAATGTGGCAGGAAAAAGTTCGCAGGTTGCCGCCAGC
>Ga0209167_10001246_pt1 | contig 15306 bp, 10 predicted proteins | sample Coa_R1_9_FD_187154 | JGI IMG/M metagenome (GOLD analysis project Ga0209167, IMG submission 187154) | Surface soil microbial communities from Centralia Pennsylvania, which are recovering from an underground coalmine fire - Coalmine... | ecosystem: Environmental > Terrestrial > Soil >... | reverse complement strand
CGATCCGAAGAGTGACTCCGCTCGAGCCCCGGACGCCGCACCAACCGGAAAAACTTAAGAAGCTGTCAAAGAACGATCCTGTTGTACTCCTTCTGTTTTTTTCGTCAACGGAAAAATAGCGCTTTGTAAGTACATGTATTTTCAATCGAGTGCAGCTCGTTCACAGGCCCATGACAGAATTTGGTGCACTCGTGGTTCGCGCTTCTTTGCAGACCCAGCGCCAGATGCTGAGTTTCGCCGCGCTGATCACTTCCTATCGATATTAGTTCTCGACAGGATTCTTTTTTTCGCTTGTGAAAATCACGCACTTCCCGCGTCGGGCAAGGGGTTTCAAGATCGTGCTCCGCCAAGCGGGGCTGGAGATAGAGACTTCCGATGTGCGCGGCGAAGCTAAGTTGCCGGCAAGACGATATTGCGCGAGCCATCTTCATCGGGACTACGACAGTGGAGCTCAGACAGCGCTCACGACCGCGCCTCCCTTGACATTGCTAGTGCTTCCTCGCGATGGCAGTCGCTTTCCCGGCCGCCCCTTTTTTGCCCTTCCCGCCGCCCACGATGTCCGCGATGGTCGTGTTCTCCAGAATCTTCGCCGCTGCGTCCCGCACTTCCAGAAACACTTCATACAGCGCACGGTGATCCGCATCCTTCGCGATCAAGCCGCGCAACTGCTCGGCGTCTCCCATCGGCGCGAGCGGTCCGTCGATCAGCCGGATAATATCGCTCAGAGGCAACTCCGCTGGATCGCGGCGCAGCCGGTAGCCGCCGCGCGCTCCGCGTACGCTGTCCACGATGCGCGCATTCTTCATTTCCAGAAGAATCAACTCCAGGAACTTTTCCGGCAAGTCGCTCTCCGCCGCAATCTCGCGGATCTTGATCGCGCCCTGATCATGCCGCCGCGCCAGCGTCATAATTGCTTGCAGCGCGTACAGCCCTTTTTGCGAAATCTTCAATTCTTGTTCCCTCCCACTTGCCCCGACCCGCCTAGATTGTGCCCCATTTCCCGCCCCTTGCATAGGACTACCGAAGATGCCACTGGCCGGCCGCAGGCTATACTTTTCCGGTCACCGGAATCTCCGATTTCGTCCATCACTAAGGGACACACCGAGGGACAGCTTGCGTGGAAAGCATATTTCCGGCGCTCGTCATCATTCTCTTCTGGATTGTTCGGGCGCTCCTCGCGGATGGCAAGAGAGCCGCCGTCCCGGATGCGACCGAGCTGAGCCGCCGAGCCGACGCCCAGGCCGCCAAAGGCAATCTTTCCCTCGCCGAGCACACGGTGCAGGCCCTGATTAAGAAGGCCGAAAAGGAGGATGGCCCGAACAGCGTTGAAGTCGGCATTTACCTGCGCCGATTGGCCCGCCTTAAGGCCGAACAAGGGGACAAGCTTGCCGCCGAGTCGCTCCTGCAGCGCGTGCTCTCCATTCAAGAAAAGAACCTTGGTCCCAATTCTCCCGATCTCCTGCAAACGCTCGACTGGCTCATGCAGCTGTCGCGCGCCCGAGGCGACCTCGACTCCGGCATCGCCTGGACTCACCGCGCTCTTTCCGTCTATGCCGCCGGCTACGGCGAAAATGACCACAGAGCCGCCGCCACCTACAACACTCTCGGCCTCCTGCTCCACGAAAAAGGCGAGCGCGAGAGCACGGTCTCGGCTTTTCGCCGCGCGCTGGAACTCCGCGAGAAGCAGTCGGCGGATCCAAATTCTGTGCACCAACTGGTGAACCAAAAGGAATTCGTAGTCAGCCTCAACAACCTCGGCATCGTCCTGACGGAGCAGCATCACATTGACGAAGCCGAGCCGCTCCATCGACGCGCCTTGTCGATCCAGAAAAAAATCCTTGCCCCCGACAGCCCGGACTTCGCTCCCACGCTGACCGCCCTCGCGGAAGTCTTGTGGAGAAAGCAGGACCTCCACTCGGCCGAAACTCTCTATCGCCGCGCCATTGAGATTCAGGAAAAGGCCTTTGGCCCCGAAGACCCGCGCCTCACCATGGCGCTCAGCCAACTAGGCCGTTTGCTGACTCAGAAGCAGGATTCCGCAGCCGCCGAACCTCTCCTTCGTCGCGCGCTGGCCCTGCAGGGAAAAATCAGCCCGCCTGATTCGCTCCCTGTCGCCGAGGCGCTCGATCATCTGTCAACCGCCCTTCGCGCCAAGAGAGATCTTCCCGAATCCGTGACTTTGCTCCGCCGCGTGCTCGAAATCAAGGAGAAGCGCTTGCCCCCCGACCATGCCGGCATTTCCATTACGCTCGGCAATCTGGGATGGGCGCTCTGGCAGCAGCGCGAATATCTCGAGGCTGAGGCCTGCATGCGCCGCGCTCTCGCCATTGGCGAACGCGCCGGTGAACAAGGGTTCCGCTTCGTCGCCACGCAACTTTTTAACCTGGGTTCTCTGCTGCGCGATAAAGGAGACTTCGCCGGCGCCGAGCCTCTGGTGTGGCGCGCTCTCGCCATCGAAGAGAAGGCGGTTGGCAGCGATCACGTTGCCTGCGCCGAAATCCTGGAACTGCTCTCGTCCTTACGCGTGGCGCAAGGCGACCCCAACGGCGCCATCCCGCTTTTGCGACAAGCATTGGCTGTGAAGGAAAGATCGTTCAAGCCCAATCATCCTCAACTCGCCGTGACCCTCGTCTACCTCGCCGTCACGCTCGGTCAGGCAACCAAGGCAGGAACCGGCAAGCCTGGTTCCTCCGAGAGCTTGGCCGCGCCCGCTGGAGTCCCCGCGGCCGCGCTCCCCAAAACCAGCGCGTCCGATGAATGCGAAGCGCTTCTGCGCCGCGCCCTGCTCATTTATGAGAGCGCGTTCGGTTCCGAGCATCGCGCCGTCTTCTCCACTCTTTTTCACCTGGCCGTATGTTTGCACCAGAAAGGCCGCTTCGATGAGGCCGAACCGATTTACCGCCGCGCGCTCGCCATCTCCGAAAAAGTCTGGGGACCGGAACACTCCGAGACCGCCAGCACCATGGGCATGCTGGCCAAACTGCTCCATGGCACCGGCGATCTCACCGGCGCCCGCCTGCTTATGGGACGCGCCTACAACATCGCCGCCAAAACCCTCGGCGAAAAACACTCCACCACCCTTGATATGAAAGCCACGCTGAACGCTCTGATGATGAAACTGGCTCCTCCCCCAGTGAACTAACTCCATAGGCCCTCACAGAAAGAACGTCTCTTACGAATAAAAAGCGTTCCCTTTATCCACCCTTTACGAATTTTCGTTATCAATAGTGAGAGCGCCAGTGAGAGTGCCGTGCGTAGGCAACGGCCACACACGCGCAGCTACAATTCAGGGAGGATCCGATGAAGCTGGTAAGGTTTGAGGACATCAATGGGAAAGAAACTTTCGTCAACGCCGACCGAGTGAACTTTGTTAGTGATTACGGAAGCGGAACGACCGAAATTAACTTTGGCGGCGAGCAGGCAACGGTCTGCGTGGCGATGGAGGTCTCAAAAGTAGCTTCGACCCTGCTGAAAGCAACCAAACCCTAGCGGACGAATTCCATCAGGCGATTCGAGAACGTTAGCGAGGATCAAGGTTCGGTACCTGTCACGTTAGAGGCTTCTTCTCGGCAAATCCGATTCGAGAACCTTTCCCGGTACCTCCGTAATGCCTCTGCCCTATTTTCTGTGCTATACTGTTTTTGACGCTTTTCTCACGGTTTGCTCGTGACGCGGTGGTCCACGTTGGACCAGATTCATCTCCGCCTTTCCTGCCCGCCGTTTAGTTCCAGCGCCAATTCAAAAAATTAAATGAGAGCGGCATGGCAGCTTCACGCTTGTAGTGTATCGACGCTAAGTACATCGACGTGTGTTTCGACAGGCCCCTCCAGAAAGAACAACTTAGAATGACTCCATTTACAGAACTGCCCTTGTCTGCAGCCTTACAGCAGAAGCTCGCGGCAGGCGAATTCATTACCTTAACGCCGATTCAGGAGCAGGCAATTCCGCCCGCTCTTGAAGGAAAAGACGTAATCGGCACAGCCCAGACCGGCACCGGCAAAACACTCGCCTTCCTGATTCCGGTGATTGAAATGCTCCGCCGCGAGCCTGCGGCCCAAGCCAGCGCCCTGGTGCTCTTGCCCACGCGCGAACTGGCCATGCAGGTCCATGAGGTTTACGAGAGCCTGCGCACCAAGACCATGCCCAAAGCCGCGCTGGTCATTGGCGGTGTCGCCGAGAAGGCTCAGATTCAGGGCTTGCGCGCCGGATCATCCTTAGTCATCGCCACTCCCGGCCGCCTGCAGGATCTTACGGATCGCAAGTTCTGCGACCTGCGCCACATCAAGATTCTCGTCCTCGACGAGGCGGATCGCATGCTCGACATGGGATTTCTCCCCGCCATCCGCCGTATTCTCGCGCTGCTGCCGAAGACCCGGCAGACACTGTGTTTCTCGGCCACGCTCGAGTCCTCCGTCGCCGGACTCGTGCATGAATACATGCGCAACCCGGTCCGCGTCGCTCTCGGTTCGGTTCTGAAGCCCGCCGAAAGCGTCGAACTGAAGGCCTACGAAGTTCGTCCCGGCGAAAAGATCGACGTCCTCCGCCAGCTTCTCTACAACGAAAAAGGACAGACCCTCATCTTCACCCGCACCAAGCGCGGCGCCCAGCGCCTCGCTCAGGAATTGGCCCGCGACGGTTTCAGTGCGACCATGATTCACGGCGACCGTACCCAATCCCAGCGTAATGGTGCCCTGAGCGGATTTCAGGAAGGCCGGTTCCAAGTCTTGGTCGCGACCGACATCGCGTCCCGCGGCCTGCATTGCGACGACGTGGCCCACGTCATCAATTACGACTTGCCGAAAATGGCCGAAGACTTCATCCACCGCGTAGGCCGCACCGGCCGCGCCGGATCGCAAGGCCGCGCCACCACGCTGGTCGCCGGAGTCGAAGTCGTCGAACTCCGCAACATCGAACGCACCTTGAAGCTCCGCATCGAGCGCCTGCAGCCCGATGGATCCGCCGCAGCGCAACCCAAACGCTTCGTGCAAAACACTCTGGCCTCGCGCACGTTAACCGCGCTGCCGGGTGAAGTGTTCGTGTAATGGATTTGTGATCAGGTAGAAACTGGGTGCCCCATGTCTCGCGGCATTTTGCGAGAGATATGGGGTTTTGTTTCAGCAATAAGATCCGGTTGTATTGGTGCAGTCTGCTGTAGCGTGGCGCCAAATTGCTTTGTGATCCTGAGCGAAGGAACCGTGTACTCGACTGCGCAATGGTGAACCCTTTTCGCATCGCGCGCCGTTCATAGCGCGCAATTCATGACGATGACGCTATAGTCCTGCGATTCCGGCCAAGACAAGGTCACCGTTCCAGCTTCCCAAACGGAATCGACACCACCGGCCCTGGCTCATCTTCCGCCCCAATGCGAAACAGTGCTGCTTGCGCCTCCGCATGCTCCCGCAATTCCTGCATTTCGTCGACGACGACGCCGTCTTCCGGTTTGTCCTGTTTGCGCTGTACTCTGCGCTCGGCCTTGTCCCGCTGTTTCTGCTGGCGCGTCTGTTCCTTCTGGCGTTTAGTAAATGTCGATCTTCCTCTTGGCATTCACAATCCCTCCGTCTCGTGGCGTGCTGTACTGGCCTTGCGGGCTGAAAATTTCCGCCCTGGCGCAACCACTGGCTTCGACTGCTGGCTTTGAAAAGGGCGCGGCCTCAGCCGCGCTGCCAGATCAAAATGCGGGCTTTAGCCCCCGTGGTGCGATCTACATCCGCTCAATCGCGAAGGCGCTAATGTCGGCAGTGGTCTTCGAGGTTAAGTATTTCAAGTATACCCTGTTTCGCTCGTGTCCCGCTCTGGGCTACAAAACCCCCACAGCCACGAACTGTTCCGGGACGGCCTCGGATCGACTCTGGACTGCGCAATATGGCTATCGGGCTCACTATCCGGCGCTTCCGGCCAATCCACGCGTAGGGTCCGCTACTGATCCTACCCGTCAAGACGACCCCACATTCCCCCTTGCCAATCCCCTCCCTAACGCGTACGATGTCTCTGTGCGTTAGACCGAGTCGGTCGTGAGCAGCACTTGCCTCAACAGCCAGTACCCTGCGTTTGTAGCCTCCGATATCCCTCCAGCGTAAAATCGATTGACCAAAGGAACACCTAACACCATGGCAGAACAAGGAACAGTAAAGTGGTTCAATGACGCCAAAGGCTACGGCTTTATCAGCCGCCAGTCGGGCGAAGACGTTTTCGTGCATTTCTCTGCGATTCAAGCGGGCGGTTTCAAGAGCCTGCAAGAGGGCCAGACCGTGCAGTTCGACGTGACCAAGGGCCCCAAAGGCTGGCAGGCTGAGAACGTCCAGCCGCTGTAAACCATCCCTTTTTGCAAGAGGCGATCTCCTCGGAGATCGCCTTTTCTGTTTAGCTCGCCCGCAACAGCGCCAGCGTCACGCCCCTCACCGGCATCCCAATCCCCCTATGGCCTCACCTGCCATTAGTAATTTTGTACCTGATGGGTTGGGTCATGGGAAAATGCTTTCCGCACCAGTGGGCCATTGTAGGGCGGTCCATCCAATGGTATGACCTGACGGAAGTTGTAAAAAACTCGAAGGTCTGGCCAGATCTATGAATTCCAAGAGCGTCGTCAACCAGACGGCTCAGAGTTCGGGACGCGTGTGGCGCTTCGCCGGCTGCGAATTCGAAGAACTCAGCCTGCAGCTTCGCGTCAAGGGGCGCCCTGCAGACCTCGAACTCAAGCCGCTTGAGGTTCTTCTGCAACTCCTGCTCCGCGCCGGAGACGTAATTCCGAAGGAAGTGCTGCTGGATTCAGTGTGGCCGGATCTCAACGTCGTCGATGGCTCGCTGGCGACGGCGGTGTCGAAGCTTCGCAAAGCCCTGGGGGACGAAAACTCGGAAGTCATTTTCACCGTCCCACGTGTCGGCTATCGCCTCGCTGTTCCCGTACAGACCGAACAAGTCGCCGCTCCATCCCTGTGGCGAGAAATCGAATTCGATCCCGGCGCCGCGGTTCCAGGTCGCCCGCAGTGGAGGCTCAGTCGACGACTTGATCTTTCCCTCCATAGCGAGGTCTGGCTCGCCGAGCATGGCAAGACTCACGAACTCCGTGTCTTCAAGTTCGCCTCCAACGAAGGGCGTTTGAAGGGATTAAAACGCGAAGTGACGGTCGCCCGCTTTCTTCGCGAAACTCTCGGTGAGAGGGCAGACTTCGTCCGGGTTCTCGAATGGAATCTCGAAAGTCCTCCCTACGTCATCGAAAGCGAATACGGAGGTCTGAATCTCGCCGAGTGGGCGGAACAAAATAAAAGCCTCGCACAAATACCTCTGCCCGTAAGGATCTCGGTCATTGCCGATGTATGCCGAGCCGTAGCCGCCGCCCACGATGTGGGAGTCTTGCATAAAGACCTCAAGCCCGCCAACATCCTGGTCAAGTCTCTCCCGGACGGAACACGTCAAGGAACCTGGCAGGTCAAAGTTGCGGATTTCGGCAGCGCGGCTCTCCTTGACCCATCCCGGCTCGAAGCCCTGGGCATCACCAACCTTGGCCTTACGCAAACTGCCACCATGCAGTCCTCGTCTCTCACCGGAACCTTGAGTTACCTTGCACCCGAAGTTCTTTCGGGTCAGCGGGCCAAAGCCACGGCGGATGTGTATTCACTCGGCGTGATGCTGTACCAGATTGCCACCGGGAACTTCCAGAAGCCGCTGGCGCCGGGCTGGGAGGCCGACATCGATGATCCGCTGCTGCGCGAAGACATCGCCAAAGCCGCCTGCGGCGACCCATCCCGCCGCCTGAAGACCGCCGCGGAACTTGCCGACCGCCTCACGAATCTCGATCGCCGCCGCTCCGAACGCGAACAACAAGCCGAAGCTGCGAGGCGACTGCAAATCGCCGAAACAAAACGCGCCCAAGCCCGCGCCCGCATTCCATGGTTCCTGCTCGGGTTCCTGCTCGCGGCTGTCTTGATAGTAGTGGCAGGCCTTGCACTTCGCGCCCTCCGCAACAAGCCGGTATTGGAGGTCCGAGGCGTCCAGACCGTTGCCGTGCTGCCTTTCCAAAATCTCAGTGCCGAACCCAGGATGGATTTTCTGCGCCTCGTGCTCCCCGATGAGATCGCTACGGCACTGAGCTATGTCCATCCCTTGTCGGTCCGGCCGTCCACGACCACTCGACGGTACGCTGCTCCCAATCTTGACCTGCAAAAGGCGGCGAGCGAGATGGGCGTTTCGGTGGTCATCACCGGCCACTTCCTCACTGAACAGAATCAGTTGCAGATTACCTACGAGGCCGTCGACGTCGCGGACAATCACATTCTCTGGCGCGACACTATCGTCTCTCCGCTGCAAAATCTAATCGACGCCCGTCAAAAGCTGTATCAACAGGCGCAAGGCGGGCTGGCCGTGGCCTTAGGCGCGCGGCCGCCCGATGGTTCCAACCCTACGGCCACGGTTCCAACCAATGAGGAAGCGTATGACCTGTATGCGCGCAGCCTCGCATTTTCCGCAGATGCCGAATCCAATAGCAAGGCTACGGCGATGTTGGAACGCGCCGTTCAACTGGACCCCGGTTTCGCTCCGTACTGGCTTACCTTGGGTGCCCGCTACTATAACGACTCCCACTACATCAAGGGAAAGATGAATGACGAGATGCGAAACAGGGGTTTAGCCGCCGACGAGCGAGCGTCAGCCCTCGATCCACACTATGGCTTCGCTCAGTACGGATTGGCGCTGGAATATGCCGAACGCGGCGACCTGTTGCGCGGATACCAGGTTGCGGCCAACATGCTTCGCGAAAACCCGGGCAGTGAGATTTCACCTTTCGCGCTGGCCTACGTGCTGCGCTATGCCGGCTTGGACAAGGAGGCCGAAACCCAGTGCGAGATCGCGTACTCGTTTGACCGCCGCAATGGAAATCTGCGTTCCTGTGGCGTCGCCTTTCTGGAGCACGGCGACTATGAAAAAGCGCTCGAGTACATTCACCTCACCCCCGACACAAACTGGAGCAACGCTCTGACCATCAATATTCTGTTGCGCGAGGGCAAGGAAAAAGAGGCTTTGCAGATTGGCAATCCGCAAATTTTGGCATGGCCCAGTTACGAGATGCTGCTGGCCTGCGCCGCCCATAAGCCCTCCGGCGAAATCGCAGCCCTGGCCGCCCGCGTACAGCCCGAGGACGATCCGGAGAGCAACTATTTCGCCGCCACCCACCTCGCCTATTGCGGCCAGACCAAAACCGCTCTCGACATGTTGAAGCGGGCGGTGCGGGCCAACTATTGTGGCTATCCCGCCATGGACACTGACCCCATGTTCGCCAGCATCCGCTCGCTACCCGAATACGCCGAGATCCGTTCCATCGGAATGTCCTGTCAAAACACCTTCCTTTCTGAGCGCGCCAAAATCAAGGCGCCCAATTAGGTGATAATGCCCTAATTCCCGGTTAGCAATCGTAGCGCCGCCGTTTGGCGGCTGTCCGGTGGGCATCACGCCCGCCGCGTCGATGCCGCCCTCAGTTACTCCGTGACGGTAAAGGTTCCCTTGCTGGTGCCTGTTCCTCCGGGGGTCGTAATTGCAATGGTTCCGGTTTTCGCTCCGGTGGGCACGACCACCTTCACTTCTGAATCGCTGATGACTTCGAAGCTGGTCGCATCCACGCCATCAAATGCTACTTTGCTGGTTCCGGTAAACGTGGTTCCGGTAATCGTCACATCGCCCCCCACCGCGCCACTCGTAGGCGTAAAGCTGGTGATGTTCGGCTCGACGGCAAACGGTCCTTTGCTCGCCGATCCTCCGGCCGTCTTGATCACGATGTTTTGGGCGTTCTTCGCGCCAGCAGGTACCACGGCTGTCACTTCCGTATCCGAAACAACTTTGAAGGTCGCGGCCTTACCGCCGATGGTCACCGATGAAGTCTGCGTCAAGCTGACTCCGGTCAGCGTTACCGTACTTCCCACCACGCCGCTGGCTGGGCTGAAACTGGTGAACTGCGGCGTGACCTTGAAAATGGTGTTGCTCTTGTAGGTGGTGGCAAAGGTCGTTACTTCAACTGTCCCCGTCAGCGCACCGCTCGGGACGGTCACGGTCATGTAAGTGTTGGAGACGTTGTCGAAGGGGGCCGTCACTCCGTCGAATGTGACTCCAGTCGCGCCGGTGAAACCCTGGCCCAGAATGTCGATGGTTTTGCCAACCGGGCCGTAACTGGTGACGAGTTCCACGAACGCACCCAGGCCGTCTCCAAGGGTGTAAGCGGTGCCTAAGTTCTTGCCTCCCGTTTCAAATTGAGTAAAGCCGACCGGCGTGGCGCCCCAGAATGCTCCGCTGGTGTCCTGCATCAAGCCCCATGGTTGGGCGCCGTCGGTGGTGTCTCCGAATTCGTGAAGTGTGGTCAACACGCCGGCTGGAGTAATCTTGAATACCGTGCCGCAGCCGGATACGCAACCCTCACCGCCGTACGCCGCAGTCCCGTAGAAATTCCCATCGTGGCCCAGAATCACGCCTGAGACTGGATCGGAGCCCAGATTTCCGGCCGTGAAATAATCGAAACTGTGCAGCGTGGTCAGTTTGCCGGAGAGAGTAAGTTCGTAGAAGGTCCCGTCACCGTATGCCCCGCCTCCACTGGCGGTGCCATAAAGGTTGCCATTTGCGCCCTGCACCAGCGGGCCGCCCGGAGCCACGCCATCTGCACAACTGGTTAGCTGACAAAAACCGTAGAACTTGGTTCCGACCCCGGCCGAAGTAATTTTCCAGATGTTGCCCTCGCTGTATCCATATCGCCCATAGTCCGTGAGATAAAAATTGCCATCACTCGCCTGGAACAGATTGACCGGGCCATACACAGCGGACGCGGGATAGTCCCACAACGCGGTCTCTTTGCCAGCCAGACTGATTTTGAAGACAACGTTACCGCCCACACCGTAGAGATAGCCGTTCGTGCCTTGAATCATTGCGCCCCTTGGGTAGCCGCCGTCGGCGCACCCTGACAGGGTGCAAAAGTTGTAGATCGTCGTCAGATCGCCGGCGGGCGTGATCCTGAAGACCGTTCCGTAGCCGTGCGCGCCGCCATTGTAGGTCGTGCCATATAGGTCTCCGCCGATGACCAATGTCAGACCTCCGTTGGGGTGCGAGCCGTCAGGGCAGCCGCTCTCTTTGCAAAAGCTCCACACGGTCGTAAGCGCCCCTGAGGGGCTGATCTTGAAGATGGTCCCGTAGCCGTACGCGCCATCGTTAGCGGTCGTGCCCCAAAGGTTCCCGTCGATGCCCTGGACGAGCGTCAGGTTGGTGGGATTCGCGCCATCAGTTCCATCGAAGGCCACAAGATTCTTGAACGTCACTGACGCCGAAGCCACCGCGGCTGTGGCACAGAGGATAACCAGAGCCAGGGTCCGCATCCGTAAAGAGATTTTGCACTCGATCATGACTTCCCCCATCTTTGAAGTTGTTTTCGGAACGTTGTTCCTACCGGTTCGAAGTGCGCTTACTGCTCAGTGAACCTTGGTGGACAAAACTCCGGGACCGCCGATTCGGAATATGATCCGACCAAAGAGCAACGGCCCAGCGGGCATATCCTGCACGAACACCAGTCAGCTGTCCTGACGGATTTCTAAAGAACTCTAAAGGAGGTGGAACGGCATGGAGCGTGGGCGTTTAGAACCGGTTCCCTGAAATCGGAGTAACTCGGATCCCTTCTTAGTGTGCAGGCTCTTGCATTCCCCGGCGTCACAGAAAGAACTTTCTGCAGGGACCTCCACGGAGGGAAACCGGTTGGGCTCTCCGGCTTGGGCTCTCTGGCTTGGCTTTCAAGAATGTTCGACAACCGTTGTAAAATCATAGTGTTTCGCGCCACTCAACGACCCATTCGCCCGTCCAGTTCCCCAATCCTGCCATTGAATTCATTCTCCGGCTTTTAGCGTCAAAATCGTTGCGTCTCCAAGGGTGGTCTGGTAACCTTTTTGTAGGACTTCTTCTCGAGGCGTCGCCCCGTAGCGGCCGCGTGGATTTCTCCCCAGGTACAAGAGTCCAGAGTCTGCACACCCCCGTGCGATAGCGTGCAACAAGGAGACATAAAACTTGCCATCAAAGAACCGGTATTTGTTCACTTCTGAATCCGTGACCGAAGGCCATCCCGATAAGATCGCCGACCAGATTTCCGATGCCATCCTCGACGCCTGCCTGGCCGAAGATTCTGCCAGCCGCGTCGCCTGCGAGACCCTAACCGCCACCGGGCTGGTCGTCATCGCCGGAGAAATCACAACCAAAGCTTACGTCGATTTCCAGCAGGTCGTCCGCGGCACCGTCCAGTCCATCGGATATGACAATGCCCTCCACGGCTTCGATTGCAACACCTGCGCCGTCATTTCCAGCATCAACAAGCAGTCCGGCGATATCGCCATGGGCGTAGACACCGGCGGCGCCGGCGACCAGGGCATGATGTTTGGCTATGCGGTCGATGAGAACGAGGAGTTGATGCCGACTCCCATCGCTCTCGCCCACAAGCTGACCATGCGGCTCTCGCAGGTTCGCAAGAACGGAACTCTTCCTTACCTTCGTCCTGACGGCAAATCCCAGGTTACAGTCGAATACGACAAGAACGGCAAAGTCCTTCGTGTGGGTGCGGTCGTCATTTCAACCCAGCACTCCGAGAACGTGGGCAACGACGAATTGCGCGCCGGCATTCTGAAGCACGTCATTCAGGCCGTGATCCCCGCGCATCTGCTCGACGCAGACACCCAGTACCACATCAATCCCACGGGACGCTTCGTCATCGGTGGCCCTATGGGCGACACCGGGCTAACTGGCCGCAAGATCATCGTCGATACCTACGGCGGCATGGGACGTCACGGCGGCGGCGCATTCAGCGGCAAGGATCCGACCAAGGTCGACCGCTCGGCTGCGTACATGGCGCGCCACATTGCTAAGAATGTCGTGGCTGGCGGACTGGCCGGCCGTTGCGAGGTGCAGCTGGCTTACGCGATCGGAGTTGCCGATCCAGTCAGCGTGCTGGTTGAGACTTTCGGTACGGCGAAAGTCGATCCGGAAATTATCCCGGACCTGGTTCGCTCGCACTTCAAGCTGACGCCGCGCGGGATTATCGAATCGCTCAATCTGCGCCGCCCGATTTACAAGAAGACCGCCGCCTACGGCCACTTCGGCCGCAGCGACGCCGACTTCACCTGGGAAGCCACCGACAAAGCGGCGAAGCTGGCTAGCGATGCCGGTTTGCGGGAACCGGTAACGGCTCGGAAATAGTTTTCGGAAAATCCCCACTTCTCGCGCCCAGAACGCGCGAGAAATGTGGCACCCAGTTTTAAATGAGATCAAAATCCCCACCCTGTCTCGCCAGAGAACGGCGAGACAAGGATGGGGCACCCCGGGGAACGAAGCGAACCAAAGTGCCATTCCGGGCGTGGGCCGAAAGCTCATGGCCGAAAGCGCGAGAAGTCATCCTGACCGCATCACCGAGTTCGTGTATTCTGCAAAAAACGACAGAGTTTTTTTCATAGGTAAGTAAACTTAAAAGTTTTTCCGCCGCTTCACAGCGCGCCACACAGGAGAATCATGTCAACCGCCGCAATCAACTGCGACATCAAGAACGTAGAACTGGCCGATCTAGGCAAGAAGCGCATCGAGTGGGCTAACCAGTCGATGAAGGTCCTGCAGATTATCCGCAAGGAGTTCATCAAGAACCAGCCCCTGAAGGGCACGCGCATTTCCGCCTGCCTGCACGTCACCGCCGAGACCGCCAACCTGGCCATCTGCCTGCGCGATGGCGGAGCCGAAGTCGTGCTCTGCGCCTCGAACCCCCTGTCCACACAGGACGACGTGGCCGCCAGCCTGGTGCGCGACCACTCGATTCCCGTGTTCGCCATCAAGGGTGAGGACAACGACACCTACTACAATCACATCCTCGCCGCCATTGACCACAAGCCGCACATCACCATGGACGACGGCGCCGACCTGGTGACCCTGCTGCACACCAAGCGTACCGATGCCCTCGACGGCGTAATCGGAGGCACCGAAGAGACCACCACCGGCGTCATTCGCCTCCGCGCGATGGCCAAGGAAGGCGTGCTCAAGTTCCCCATCGTGGCCGTCAACGACGCCGACACGAAGCATCTTTTTGACAATCGTTACGGTACCGGACAGTCGACCATCGACGGCATCATCCGCGCCACGAATTTTCTTCTGGCCGGTTCGAAGTTCGTGGTCGCTGGCTACGGTTGGTGCGGTCGCGGACTCGCCAGCCGCGCCCGAGGCGCCGGAGCTGAAGTCATCGTCACCGAAGTCGATCCCACGAAAGCGCTCGAGGCCGTGATGGACGGCTTCCGCGTCATGTCGATGGCCGAAGCCGCCAAGCTCGGCGACGTGTTCTGCACCGTCACCGGCAACAAGAGCGTGCTGACGAAAGAACACTTCGATCTGATGAAGGACGGCGCCATCATCTCCAACTCGGGCCACTTCAACGTCGAAATCGACATCCCTGCGCTGGATAAGATGTCGTCTTCGAAGCGCACCACCCGCACCTTCGTCGAAGAGTACTCGCTGAAGGACGGACGCAAAATCAACCTGCTCGGCGAAGGCCGCCTCATCAACCTGGCCAGCGCCGAAGGTCACCCCGCTTCCGTGATGGATATGTCCTTCGCCGACCAGGCCCTCTCAGTCGAATACATGGTGAAGAACCACAAGAAGCTGGAGAAGACGGTCTACCGCGTCCCCGACGAACTCGACAAGCGCGTCGCCAAACTGAAGCTGGAGTCGATGAGCATCAAGATCGACAAGCTGACGCCGGAGCAGGAAGAGTATTTGGCGGGCTGGAGCGAAGGAACGTAATTCAGTTGTCAGTAGTTAGTGGTCAGTAATCGGGAGCCCCATTTCTCGCGTCCTTTGCGAGAAGTGGGGTTTTCTATTTTGGGAAGGAAGAAATCACTTTGGCCGCGCAGCATTGGAGTGATTCTTGAGAGTTTTTGAGGGGCGGTACTTTGCCGCCCCTTCTTTATGGTTGTGCGTTGGGGGTGAAACTAACCTTTGAGGATGGACCGCCGCGCTAATAGCGGTCGTCGGCGACCCAGCGACGGACCTGATCTTCCACTGAAAATCTTTCCGCGGCGGGGCGCAGGAATTTCGACGCCAGCGAAAATGCGTGGACTTCCAGCGGCACCGTGAAGTGGGCCTTGGTCTTGATGAAACTGTGCACCCAGAGTTCGGCGTAGCGCTCCAGTCCGAGAACCTGAATCTGGATGGTGTGCACCAGCGCGTGGAACAGCGATCGCTCGGTGAGTTCCTCGTTGAACACGATCACGTCGAGAAAGGTGAGCGAGTCCATGTGGCTGACCTCGGGTGGTTCGAAACCCAGAG
>Ga0209167_10001245_pt1 | contig 15310 bp, 11 predicted proteins | sample Coa_R1_9_FD_187154 | JGI IMG/M metagenome (GOLD analysis project Ga0209167, IMG submission 187154) | Surface soil microbial communities from Centralia Pennsylvania, which are recovering from an underground coalmine fire - Coalmine... | ecosystem: Environmental > Terrestrial > Soil >... | reverse complement strand
CTGCCGAGGTAATCCGTCGGTATTTTAAGCATCAGCATGAGAATCAGTTAGATTTTGATTTTTGATGCCTCGCCGCTCTGCGGCGGGGTCATTCACTTTATAATGATGTCCATATGGGCCGGCGCCGCAATTTAAGAGACGATGGTCCCGGCCTGAGACTTATTAGGCTAAATCGGCGTCCTGGCCGTGATTATCGACCATGAAGCCTGATCGAAGCGCTCTGCGTGAGGTCGATTCAACATTAGAAAGTTTTAATCTTGGATTAACGATGTTCTAATTTTGACGCGATAAGCTTCCTTGGTTTGCGCGATAAGCTTTCTTGCGTTGAATGATATCCTTTCTCCGAATCGCAGCGCCGGGGACTGCCTTCAGCGGTGACAGCACACGATTTCGATGTGGTGAGACGCGCCCGCGGTTTCATGGTGGATCTACGCCGATCGGGAGCCTTGAGGAGGAAGGGTTCGCACCGGTTATATCGGACAGAGATCTAATGACTGGCAAGAACCGCACCGACGGTGATTTATTTGAGGTACTCGCGCGGGTCAGCACCTGCATCATCGCAAGCGCGATTGAAACCATGCACGTGCGCCTACCGAACACGGGCTTTTCTGACCCGAGTATCCGGTGTATTTTCAAGGATCGAGGGCCGATCGCCGGTTACGCGGCGACCCTCCGCATACGAAGTGCTAACCCGCCAATCGAAGGCGGTACCTTCTATGAGAGCCCCGGTTTTTTTTCTCGAACCGACTGGTGGGATTATGTGCTGAGTGTGTCTTCCCCCCGGATTGCGGTCATCGAAGATATCGATCATCCTCCCGGACTCGGAGCCTTCATCGGCGAAGTCCATGCGCACATCTTGCGTGCCATGGGATGCATCGGCCTGGTGACCAACGGAGGCGTGCGCGACTTAGTCGAGCTGGAGCAAATCGGAATCCAAATGTTTGCCGGAAAAATATCCATCTCTCACGCGTATGCTCATGTCGTCGACTTCGGCGGCCCGGTCCGGGTGGGGGGGGTGACGATTCAGCACGGGGATCTCATCCATGGCGACCGCCACGGGATCCAAACCATACCGCCCGAAGTCTCTGAGCGACTTCCGTTCGCGGCCCAGGAGATCGAGCGAAGGCGGCGTCGTTTGATCGAACTTTGCCAAGCGCCCGACTTCTCCGCTGAACGGCTGCGCCAGGGCCTGAAATCCGATTTGCCCGGATGAACCTCCCGGAGCCTCCGGTGCATTCAGGAAATAGATCGGAAGGCCGGGGCGATCCTGATATGGTAGTATCTATACTGAGAAGAAAAAGAAAGAAAGAACGTTCCCACGGGGTTGACCCATCCCGATTTGGCACATCCGAGGCGTCAGCAGAAAATGAATGGTGATCGATCGAGTCGGGATGATTGCCTCAAAAGAATCTGGCGGTTCTTCCCGATCCTGTTCCTCGGGGGAGTTCTCTTCGGCTGTGAATCGTCCCGCGCACCCGCTGCTGCGCCGAACGTGGCGGTCGTTAAGGTTGAGCGTCGGGATCTCTCGAGCCAGTTGGAGATCGCCTCCGAGCTTCTCCCTTTTCAGGAAATCGAGGTCTACGCCAAGGTTTCCGGCTATATCAAGAAATTGTACATCGATTGGGGAACGCACGTTAAGGAAGGAGCGCTGCTGGCGGTCTTGGAAATTCCTGAACTGCAGCAGCAGCTCCTTCAGGATCAGGCCTCCGTGCGTGGATACGAACGGGAGCTGGAGCGCTCGCGCGAGGACCTGAAACGCGCCGAGTCGGTTTACGCGGTCGCGCATCTGACCTACATACGGCTCGCTGACGTCCAAAAGACGCGGCCCGAGCTGATCGCCCAGGAAGAGATTGACGTCGTCCAGGGGAAGGAGCTGGAAGCGAAGGCCGGTGTTTCCGCCGCCAAGGCGTCGCAGTCCGTCGCCGAGCAGGCCCTTGAGGGCGCAAAAGCGTTATTGGAAAAAGACAGGGCCGTCTATGAATATTCAAGAATCTCCGCTCCCTTCGATGGCGTTGTCACCTATATCAATGCATATACCGGAGCACTGCTGCCGGCCGGAACCACCTCCAACATCGGAAGTTCGGCGCTCTGCCGTCTTTCGCAGAATAACCTGTTGCGGCTGCTCATCCCCGTACCTGAGCGTGTGGCGGCCGATGTTCATCTAGGGGAGAGCGTTTCTGTTCAAGTCAGCACATTAAAGAAGACCTTTCAGGGAAAGATCGTCCGGTTCTCGGGTCAATTCGACCGGGACACCCGCACGATGCACACCGAGGTTGATGTCCCGAATTCCGACTATGTCCTTGTGCCTGGAATGTATGCGACCGTTCAAATCCCGCTTCACACCGCCCACAACGTATTGACGGTCCCGATCCAGGCCGTGCAGGCCTCCGACGCGGAGCATGCCTCGGTCCTGGTCGTCAATAGCGAGAACAGGATCGAGCGGCGCGCCGTGACGGTCGGTCTGCAATCGCCGAGGCGAGACGAAATCGTCTCCGGCCTGGAAGAGAACGAACGGATCCTCTTCGGGGAACAGTCGCAGTACAAACCGGGTCAACTGGTTATTCCAAAGTCGGTCGAACCCCTGGAACTTCAGTAAGGACCTGACATGCCCTCCTTTTCGCTGCGACACCCCTATTTCATCATCGTGGTTTGCCTCTTCGTCTGTGTGCTGGGCCTCACCAGCGTGGTGCAGATGCCGGTGGATATGTTTCCGCCGATCAACATGCCGGTGGTGATGGTTGCGACCTTTTACAGCGGGATGCCCCCCGAACAGATCGAAGCCGACATCACCGATACGTTTGAACGCTTCTTTACCCTGGGGAGCGGCATTGATCATATGGAGTCTCGTTCGATTCCCGGCGTCAGTTTGATCAAGATCTATTTTCAACCGGGCACCGACGCGAACGCCGATGTGACGCAAATCTCCAATCTGGCCATGGCCGATCTGAGACGGCTTCCCCAGGGAACGCTCCCTCCGGTCGTCATGAAGATCGATGCGTCGAGCCTCCCGGTCAACCTGCTCACCGTCGAAGGTGAAGGAATCAACGAAACGCAGCTCCACGACTACCTACAGTTTCAAATCCGAAATCAGATCGCCGGCGTGCCGGGAGCCACGGTCCCTCCTCCGTATGGAGGCCGGTACCGCCAAATCATGGTCTATGTCGATCCCCTAAAACTGCAGGCCCATCAATTGAGCCCGATGGATGTCGTGCACAGCATCAACCTTTCTAATTTGATCCTCCCGGCAGGTGATGTGCGCATCGGCCCGTTCGATTATAACCTTTACACCAACGCGCAGGTGCCGGATGCAAAGGCGCTGAATGATGTGCCTCTCAAAACCGAGAGGGAGCGTTCGGTTTTTCTCTCCGACGTGGGCACGGCGGTCGACGGATCCGCGCTGCAATACAATATCGTCCGCGTGAACGGACAGAGATCGGTCTATGTCCCTATCCTGAAGCAGGGAGGCAACACCAATACGATTTCGGTGGTCAACGGGATCCGAGAGTCGATTAAGAGATTGCGCGATATCCCTCCCCAACTCAAGACCCACGTCGTCTTCGATCAATCGGAGTTCGTCAAGCAGGCGATTTCGACGGTGTTACGAGAGGGCGGGGTCGGCCTGGTCCTCACCGCGCTGATGATTTTGCTCTTCCTCGGCAGCCCTCGAGCGACCTCGGCCGTTTTTCTCTCGATTCCGCTCTCCGTCATGGCGCTCTTTTTCATTCTTCATCTGTTCGATCTATCGATCAACAGCATGGTGCTCAGCGGGTTGGCCCTGGCCTTTTCTAGACTGATTGACGATTGCGTGGTGGTCCTGGAGAACATCTTTCGCCATCTTGAGATCGGGGAAGAGCCGGCCGTCGCTGCGGAGAAGGGGGCGAATGAGGTAGCCCTGGCGGTGTTGGCCATCGTGTTGGTTGCCAACGTCGTTTTTTTTCCGGTGACGTTGCTCTACGGTGTGAGCAAGTTTTTATTTACCGCATTGGCGCTCGGCGTGGTGATTTCAATGTTCGCCTCCTACTTTGTGGCGATGTCCGTGGTGCCACTCTACTGCGCACATGTTCTCAAGGGTATCGTGCACCCTCCGGAAGGCTCCGGGAAAAAGTCGTTGGGAGCGCGGTTCCACGTCGGGTTCAACGCCCGATTTGAGCGGATGCTGGACCTCTATCAGCGCGGACTCGATCGGGCGCTCAATTGGCCCAAGGCCGTAGTGTTCGGTTTTCTCGCCGTGCTCGCCCTGAGTTTCGGTCTCTATCCCTGGGTGGGTCTTTCGTTCTTCCCTCGCACGGACGCGGGGCAGTTCCTGATCAATGTCAAGGCGATCACCGGGACCCGCCTGGAGCTCACCGAGGGGTATATCCAGAAGGTGGAGCAGATTGTGCGCGCGGTGGTTCACCCAGAGGATCTCAACACCGTGGTCTCCAACATCGGGGCGACCTCGGATCTATCGGCTCTCTTCACCCCGAACTCCGCAATGCATACCGCCTTCGTCCAGGTCGGCCTCAACGGGGAGCACAAGACCAGCAGTTTTGTCTATATGGATCAGGTCCGCGCACGGATCGCAGCGGAGCTTCCGGAGCTACGCACCTATTTTCAATCGGGGGGTCTGATCGATTCCGTTCTGAACCAAGGGATGCCGGCCCCCATTGACGTTCAGGTGAGTGGACTTAACCTGGCGCGTGCGAACTCCGTTGCGATGGAACTGGCGACAAAGATCAGGTCTCTGGCGGGCGTGGCGGATGTCTATATTCCGCAGGATATGGACTATCCCGCGTTGAAATTGGATGTCGACCGCGTGCGTGCGAACGAGCTTGGACTCAATCCCCAGATCGTGATTGATAACGTGATTACCGCCTTGACGTCAAACGCGATGATTGCTCCGAGCTACTGGGTCGATCCGAAGACCGGGAACAACTACTTTGTCACGATCCAGTATCCGGAGAATCAAGTGAAATCGATCCAGGATCTGCATACGATGCCTTTACGCGCGGCCAATTCGAAGCGTCCGACCTACCTGAACCAAGTCGCCGATATCTCTTCGATCCTGACACCCACTGAAGTGGATCACTATCAGCTGCAGAGAACCATCGACATCTACGTGGCGCCGCTGGGAGAAGATCTCGGAAAACCTGCCGATGCGATATCGAAGATCGTTGCGGCCGCGGACCTTCCCCCCGGTATCCGTGTCGACATCCGGGGTCTGGTGAGAACGATGCAGTCTTCGTTCCGCAGCTTTGGATTCGGTCTGTTGCTCTCTGTCCTATTGGTTTACCTCATTCTGATCGCTCAATTTGCCTCCTTTGTTGATCCTTTTCTGATTATCCTCGCCGTACCGACCGGCCTCCTCGGCGTGATCTTGACCCTGGCGTTTACCGATACGACCCTCAACGTTCAATCGCTGATGGGGATCGTGATGCTGACGGGAATGGTCGTCTCGAACAGCATTCTGATTGTGGATTTCGCCAACCGGCTTCGCGCCGAGGGCCACGAGGTGCGCTCCGCGGTCACCCTTTCTTGCCGGATCCGATTAAGACCGATCTTGATGACCTCCTTAGCCACGATGGTCGGACTGCTGCCGATGGCCCTGAAGTTCGAGACGGGGAGTGAAGCCTACGCGCCCCTGGCGCGCGTGATCATCGGCGGCCTGAGTGTTTCGGTGATACTGATGATCTTCATCGTTCCAGCTGCGTACCTCTTAATGTATCAACATCGGATGATTCAACCTCCACCCCCTACAGAGGCGCCGAAAGCCCCGTGAAACGACACCTTTACCCCTTAATCTTGTTTCTCCTGATCGCGCGGATCTCGATGTCGGCGTTCGCAGAGCCCACGGAGGATCTGACCCTGGGAGAGGCCGAAAAGATCGCCCTTCAGAACCACCCGAAGATCCGGGCTGCAATCCATTTGGCCGCTGCGGCGGAGGCCCGAGTGACGGAGAGCCGCTCGGCCTACTTCCCGTTCCTGTACGGCAGCCTGACGGGAGTCGAAGCCGAGACCAATAGCCGCGTGGCGGCCGGATCCTTAAATAATCCCATTGTTTATGATCGTTACGCCAATGGCATTTCCCTAAACCAGCTCGTGACGGATTTTGGACGGACCCACGAACTGGTCAAGAGCTCGAATTCTCATGCGCAGGCCCAGCGAGAAAACGTCGTCGCCTCACGCGCAGATGTTCTGTTGGAGGTTGACCGGGCTTTCTTCTCGGTCCTGAGAGCGCAAGCCGTCCTGACCGTGGCCGAGCAGACGGTCAAAGATCGCCAGCTCATCTCCGATCAAGTCCGGGAACTGCAGAAGAACAAAATCAAATCGGAACTGGATGTCAGTTTTGTGAACGTTGCGCTCGAGCAGGCGCAGCTCCTCTTGATCCAGGCTCAAAATGATCTCCAGGCATCTTTTGCAGATCTCTCGGTCGCCCTGGGATTCGCCGATCGGAGAACCTTTCACCTGTCCGAGGAACCTCTGCCTCCCGCCCCGCCGGTTGACGTCAATGTCCTTATCCAACAAGCCCTGAGCCATCGGCCGGAACTGATCAGCGAGCGTTTAGAAGCCGATTCCGCTCAGAGCTATACCTTGGCGCAGCGCGATCTTTGGTTTCCGACCGTTTCAGCCTTCGCCACCGCAGGGCTGGTCCCTGTCGGCCAGGAACCGCTCGCCCCGCGCTATGCCGCCGCGGGGATCAATATCAACATCCCCCTTTTTAACGGATTTCTCTTCGGATCGTTGCGAGCGGAGGCCAATTCGCAGGCCGAAGCCCAGAGGCAGAACGTTCGAGATCTTCAAAACCGGATCACTCGCGATGTCATGACGGCCTGGCTCAGCGCGGTTTCTTCGTACCGCCGCCTTGAGGTGACCGATCAGCTGTTGAAACAGGCCAACCAAGCCCTCGATCTCGCGCAATCGCGTTATGGCCTTGGGTTAAGCTCGGTCGTGGAGCTCAGCCAGGCCCAACTGAACCAAACCCAGGCCCAAATCGAGCAGGCGAGCGCGAAATACGACTTCTCGGCCCGGACTTCTGCCCTGAACTATCAGCTGGGGAACTTGCGTTAATTCCCGGATCGGTGCGGGAGATTTGTCGCAGCGCATGAGGGCCTGACGGGCAGGGATCCATCCGCCCATCAGGGAAAGCATCAGCGCCGACGGAAGGGTCACTAAAAGGAGAAACCCAACCCGTCCCAAGATCTTTTCGAAGCGCCCCAGGGTACTGCAGGACAGGGACCCCGTCTCCGTGGCGAATGACGGGAAACGTCAAGATCCGGACTGATTTCGGTCCTCTCCCCAAGAGGTCTAGAAGGTCATCTCCCCCTTGAGGGCGTTCTCGAAGGCGGCGGGAGCCGAGGAAGGGGTGTTCTTCGGAGTGTTTGAGCGTATGCCGGGACTCACCGAGAGGATCACCGGTTCTGGGCCAGGATGTCGGGATCCCTTCCGGGAAAAAGAGAACTCCATCCGTTTAGAGGAGCTGAACAGCGCCTCGGCAGTAACACGCAGAGAAGAGTCGAGGTCTACTTGGAGATTCTTCGAAAGATAAAGTTCTCCTGTCTGCCCCGTCATAAAAAACATGATCGATCCTGAATAGATCGCCAAGCCCCCACCTGATCCGAAAAAGTAGATCCCAAGCGGGATCGCCGTGGACCGCACTATTTTTGCGAGGATGAGTGCTTGTTCTTCTTTAGAGTTTCAGGAGCTGCACGAGAGCATCGAGCACCCGGCCCTTGAGCGAGCCCAATCGGGGCGTTTTTTCGCAAAGCGCTCTTTTTCAGGCTGTTCTTCGTAAGGACGGCGTAGCACATCGAGTAATTCGTTGACCATGGAAGAGTCGCCCTGTTCGGCCTTGTCAATGGCGAGTTGGGCGAGGTAATTTCTCAAAACGTATTTCGGGTTGACGGCGTCCATCCGTCTGCGCCGGGTTTCGTTGTCGGTTCCCTCCGCACGCACGCGGGAGAGATAGCGGCGTATCCAGTCTCCGACACGGGATTTATGATCGGGGGTCAACTGCTCCGGAACGTAATAAGCCTCCCTGAGAGGGGCCATCAATCTCTCATCGGAGAGATCTTGAAGGGACTCATTGCTTAAAGGGATCCTGGACAAATTTCGGTAGAAAAGGGTCATGTCGGTTTCAACCAACTGCAGGATCGACATTAGATCCTTCGTTAATGCTCCGTCCGATTCAGCCCGGAAGGCATCGAGGCCCAGCTTTTGGGCCATCATCGATTCCCATCCCCGTTCGTACTCCTGTGAAAACTCATTGAGCGCCTTTTCGAATGGCCCTGTCCGTTCAATCAAGGGGTAAAGGGCATAGGCGAGTTGAAGCAGGTTCCACTGCGCGATTCGGGGTTGGTTGCCGAAGCAATACCGGCGGCTTTGGGCGTCGGTGGTATTGGGCGTCCAGCCGGGATCATAGTCTTCTAACCAGCCGTAGGGACCGTAGTCGACGGTCAAGCCCAGAATCGACATGTTGTCTGTATTCATGACGCCGTGGACGAAACCGACCCGCATCCAGTCCACGACCAGTTCGGCCGTTCTCGTGCAGACTTCTTTGAACCACGCAATGTAGGAGTCTACCGATGGCTCGCCGAGATGAGGGAAATCCACACGGAGGGTATAATCCACCAGCCGTTTCAGGAGATGGATCTCTCCGCGAGAGAAGAATATTTGAAAATGGCCAAAACGGGTAAAGGACGGGGCAACCCGACAGACCACCGCCCCCGGTTCTTGCTTTGGCCGGCCGTCGTAAAACATATCCCGAGTGACCTGACCTCCGGTCAGAAGCAGGCTCAATGCGCGGGTGGTGGGGATCCCGAGATGAAACATCGCTTCGCTGCAGAGAAATTCCCGTATGGACGACCGCAGTACCGCAAGGCCATCCGCCATCCGAGAATAAGGGGTCGGGCCGGCGCCCTTTAGCTGCAGGACCCACCGCCGACCCTGATGATTGACGACCTCACCGAGGTTGATCACGCGACCATCGCCCAATTGCCCCGCCCAAGTTCCGAACTGATGTCCGCCGTAACAAGTTGCAAAGGGATCCATTCCGGATAGCTGGCGATTCCCCGAAAAAACCTGGGAAAATTCCGCCGATTCGCAGACTTCTGCTTCAAGATCAAGGGCTTCGGCGACCTCCCGAGCATAGGCGACCAACCTCGGCCGAGGCACTTTTTGGGGCAAAATTCGCGAGTAACAGGCCCCCAAGACCTCACGACAGAAATTCGCGCTCTCGGGATCCGCAGGGAGTTCACGGGTAAAGCGATTGTCGAACCTCAGCGAATCCAGAGTCTTACCGACCGCCTTTGAGTCCATCACCAGACATTTCCTTTCCCGAGGATCCGATCCTCGGATGAACCGTGGGTCGTCGCCCTGAGGCGACAGCGTGAAAATCCTTGAGAACCATTATAAAACAGATCGGGCCGCGACGTCTCCATTTTTCGTGCCGAAGAACCCGGGGGAGTCCCGGTTTTTGGGCTGGTTTGAGCTGGGGACCGGGTTCGACCGGAATACATTCTCTGATGGATACATCGTATCATTATTTCGTATCCAAAAGGATCCGAGAAAAGGGGGCCGCGCCACCGCGTTCGCGGTCTCTGACCTGTTTGATTTGCAAGGGATCTCTCACGAGTGCTGAACTTGGCGCTTTGTTTGCATTGGGTGAATCCGCATGGTGAGAGGCGCCACGTCCGGGAAGGACGCTCCTGAAGGCCGAGGGGTCGGCTCGATAATTTACATCTATTTAATCCCCCTTTGACAGTACGGAAACTCAGTCGGTTTAGTCTTACAGGTAGGCACTTTCTTGAGCGACGATCGGCGATCGGGAAAAGGGATTACCGGCACCCTCGTCACGTTCAAGGCGGCGCCGCTTTGAAGCCGATCTCTCTTGTCTCTGGAGTCAGTCCGACTCGAAACCTTTCAACGAGAGGTTGAGATGGAAACTCTCTGCCCGGTCAGAAGATCAAAGGAGGTCCGCCGGAGCCTCGGCAAGCACCAGCTATCGGTGTTGAAGCGCCTCCAGGCATTGGCTGAACCCGATCTGCGATCCCCGGAGATCGGATCTTCGGCGGGAAAGATCCTCGAGGTTCTCCATGACTCGGTCGGGTTTGACGCCGCCTGGGTACTTCGGTCTGATCTCTCCTCCTCGCAGATCGTCGACATCCATCTGCACCGGTTCTGCCAGCACTCCTTTTCAAGATACTTGAATGAGTTCTATAGCCGTACCCCCCTTCCCACTGCAGAACAGATTGTCGGTCGAGCTTTTGGATCAAAACGCGGTTCGGATCTGGTTGATGAGATGGAGTGGAAACAGAGCGCATTCTACCGGGAAGTCCTCGAGCCGCTCGGTCTGCATTTTTTCTTGGCGGGCGCGGGTATCGATCGACGCAGCGGCGCGACTGTTCTGATCGTGTTGTGGAGATCCAGGCACCGGTCGGACTTTTCGACTCGGGATCGGCTCCTGCTGGAAGAGGCGTCCTCTGCCTCCGCGACGGTTCTGTGCCGCAGGGCCTGTTTCCGATCGCCTTCAGAAAACGCGGAAATGTTGGACTGGGTTGCCCACCGCTCCCGGCCGGGGATCCTTGTGTTGGGAGAAGAGAATAAAATCTTACTCAGCAATCAGGAAGGAAAAGAGTTCTTAACGATGGTCTCCAGTGGTCGAGAGTACCTAGCGAGCCCCGAGCGGGACCTCTTCTTTCGCAAACTGAAGCGTGTTCGTTCTTCGGCCGTCAGGGAATCGACCGTTTCCGAGCAAAACTCCGGGAGAAACGCGTCTTTTGAGGTCTTTCCCTTTCGCGGAACGGTTTTTTCTTTGAGGGGAATTCCGATGGATCTGAGGAAGAGCAAAGAGAAGGTGATGGTCCTCATCGAGGCGGTCAAAGAAGCCTCCGGCTTCTGGCCCTCCGCCAGCGGTCCTCTCCCCCAGTTTACGGCCCGTGAAACGGCTGTCGCCAAGTGGATGGGGCAGGGCCTCACGAATAAGGAAATCGCCGCGCAAATGGAGATCGGTATCTATACGGTCAAGGATCACATTAAAAACATTATGCGAAAGCTCAACACGAACACCCGATCCGGTGTCGTCGCAAAGACGATGGCGATCTCGTCGCCGAACCTTCTGGAAGGTGAATGATCCCACCACAATTTCCTACCTGGAGTTCACCCAGATGAAAGATCCTGCCGAGGGTCTCGATCCGGGAGCCTGACAGGGTATTTCTCCGGCGAACTTGATCTCCCGGGAGACCCCGGGTATAATTCGGACGTCTGGGCACAATGTGGGATCACTCCCACCGCGACGTTCATCCGATCCAGCCCCGTTTTTATGAAAGGCGTTCCCCGCCGGAAACGGGACGGTTCGGCGGATCCAGGCGGCGCAGCTCGGCTTCTGACCGGCTCGTCTCGCGGTGGGTGGAATCGTTCGTCGTTGGGAAGGAGACTCCATGAGAACTGTTTTGCTGGCCACCGCTGCCGGCCTGATGCTGATGGCGGCGGCCTTGGCCTCTGCGGAAAGAGTCCGGGACTGGAGGGACCTCGACAAGGTTCATCGTCATATCAAAGAGGCGATCCATGAGATGGAGCGCGCCCGTGCTGCGAACCATTATGATATGGGTGGACATGGTGTAAAGGCCGAGGAGTTTTTACGCAAAGCCGAATTTGAATTGCATGAGGCGGTTGAGGCCGCGAGACAGGGAGGATAGGGCCGCCCTGAAGTGTTTCCGCTCGGCCTCTCCCGGGATCCGCTGAATTGATTCTGATCGGATCGGTTTCGTCGTCCGACCGGGACTCGGGACGCCCGACGAGCTGAGGCCGCCGATGCCCATTGCAAGAGTATGGAAGCGATCCATCTTACCGGCGCCGAATGGATCCCTCCCGTGTTCATGCCCGAACACCCCGTCCTGGACCCTTTTCTCGCGCCGGTCCAGGAGAAGATGATGTCGCCCTCCGCCCGCCGTGGTCGTTCCGGTCGGTAATCCGATTCTCGGCCCGCTCAGGCGAATGACCTGGTTTTTTCGAATGACCTGGCTTTGTTTCGCGCGGAGGAGTCCTTTGGTGGAGAGGACGTTGGTAAATCGGCGTCTTTTAAGAAGATGACGATCCTGAAGGATGAACGGGGAGTAACCGGAGACACGGCGTTGCGATTGGGGACATTCTTCAAGACATCGCCGGAGTTTTGCATGAACCTCCAAATGACGTATGACTTGAGCAAGGCCGGGAAGGCGGGGTCGGCGACTGTGAAAAAGAGTATTGAAGGCATCGTTCTGTTTTTGGAAAAGTGCTTGCCTGGTGATCATCTGGGGGGCCGGTATGTCCCCACGAGAGTTTGGAATTCCGAAAAAAGCAATGCACGACGTTTTATAAAAAATCCCTGTTGAATACCCTCCTGGAGCCGAAATACCGAATGAGCGTTTCCCTCCGCCGGTACCGCTTGCCAATTCGGGATAGACTCCAGGTTGTTGCAGATATACGCCGAACTCCCGATCACCTCGAGGCAGCCCTCCTTGTGGCCTGCCCGCACGTTGGCGCCATCCAGCCCCGCCGCTTATCGAGAATCTTGCCAGCCGCATTACGAACCGAGTCCGATTGACTGGCGACGGTCACAAGGGTTATCTTGAGGCCATCGAGGGGGCCTCCGGTTGCGAGATGGATGATGCGATATTCATCAAGCTCTACACGACCGATCCGAAGCGTGAAGAAAAATACAGCCCGGGGAAATGCTGCCGGACGCGGACCCAGAGATTCCCCGTAATAACTTGGAGATGACTCTGGATATTTCACATGCGCTGATTGCTTTTATCGCGGCCTTTATGGCCGGTCTCATTAACTCGGTGGCGGGAGGCGGGACGCTGATCTCTTTTCCGACCCTCATCTGGCTCGGGCTATCGTCGGTGAATTCAAACGCGACGAACACGGTGGCCCTTTGGCCGGGATCGCTCGGGGGGGCCTGGGGATACCGGCGGGATCTTCGTCGGGTCGAATCGAGGCTGCTCGCATTCATCATCCCGAGCGTGCTCGGCGGGATGGCCGGAGCGCTTCTGCTGGCCCAGACTCCACCCGACGTTTTTGATCGGCTGGTCCCCGCCTTGGTCCTCTTTGCGACGTTCTTATTCATGTTTCGTGGTCTCCTGCAGAGTCGATTTAATCCCGCCTCGGGGCATGCAGAACTCTCAGCGCCCTGGCCGGTCGCCGCGCCCCTGATCCAATTTGGGGTGGCGCTCTATGGCGGCTATTTCGGTGCCGGGATCGGGATTCTCATGCTTGCCGCACTGAGTCTGTTGGGGATGAATGATATTCACCAGATGAACGGTTTAAAGAATCTCTTGGCCCTTTGTATTAATGCCAGCGCCTCGCTATACTTCGCCTGGGCACAGATGGTCTATTGGCCCTATGCCGTCATCATGGCCGTGGGAGCCGTCGCCGGCGGATATTCCTGCGCCGGCATCGCATACCGGCTCGGTGCCCGGGCTGTGCAGCGGATCGTGGTGGTCATAGGATTCGTCATGGCGTTCTCGCTGTTTCTAAGGCATTAGTTCGATCCGGCTTCCTTCCCGATTCTTTCTTGACGATGACAACAGATTTCAGGTATTTTGAGCGGGGCCAGGACGAGATTGGCTTGAAGATATCGTCCAGAAAAAGGGCCGAAGGCCTCCGACCGCGCGAGTCTCGGGCGGATGAACGGGACGATTTGATACCCCGGGTAGAGTTGCGGAGCTTGCCGACGGTGGGGCCCCAAGAGGAGAGGTTCCGATGCGGTCGGGAGAGGGACGATGAAGGGAAGGGGAAGTCTGCTCTGGCTGGTTCTGATGGGGGTCGCCGTCGGGGCGTGCGGGGGCTCGGGCAGCTCGGGCGGCTCGGGGTTGGTCTCCAAGGTTTCGGGTACGGTGATGGGCGGGGGATCACCGATTTCGGGGTCGACCATCAGTGTCAATACTGCGGGAAACAAGACAGGAGGAAGCTCTCTTCAGCTAGCATCCACGACCACCGATGCCCAAGGGAAATTCGTAATCTCATTTCCCAACCCCGGGGGAACCAATATCCTCTATCTATTGGCCGCGGGGGGCGATGCAGGCAACGGCCCGAATTCCTCGATACGGCTCGCGCTCATGCTCGGCCCGGCAGGGAGTCTGTCCACCGTTCCGCTCGTCGTGAACGAGGTGAGCAGCGCGACCCTGGTCTATCCGATGCTCTATTTTATCCAGACCTCGAGCGATCAATCCCTATCGGGAAGCTCCCCCTCACTTCAAGGGGCGGCGGCCACCTCGCTAAGCCTGCTGAATCCCGCCGCGGGCGCCGTGCAATCGTCGCTCGATTCGAACGCCCAGGCGATGATCAACGGGTTGGCGGATATTCAGGCCTTTTGCGTCGCCGGAACGGCCTCCTCCTGTTTGACTTTTTTCCCCGCCGCCGCGCCTCCTGCGGGGTCCCCGCCGCCCAATAGCCTGGCCGCGCTCGTCGATATGGCGGAGAATGTGACGAACAATGTAGCCCCGCTTTGGAATCTCATATCGACCAACTCTCCCTATCCAACCACCACAACGGTCCCGACGAGCCTGTCGGTCACGTTGACCTTTACGGGGGGGGGCCTGGATCTTCCCTCCGGAATTGCCGTCGATGCCGCCGGAAATCTTTGGGCGACGAACTTCTTGGGCGCGAGCGTGACAAAAATTCCGAAGGGATCTACCTCCTGCAGCCAGGGCTGCATCAACTTTGGGGTCGGAGGGCTCAGCAGCGGTCCGATCGCGATCGCGGTCGACCGCCCGGGGAATCTCTGGATTGCGAACTTCAATAATAACAGCGTGACCCTGGTTCCGAACGGGGCAACATCCTGCGCCTTGGGGTGCATCAACATCACCGGGGGCGGGATCAACGCGCCCGCCGGAATTGCCGTCGATTCATCCGGCAACGTCTGGGTCTCCAACTTCGGAAACAACAGCGTGACGAAAATTTCAAAGGGAACGACCTCTTGTGTTTCGGGCTGTACGAATTTCTCCGACAGCCAGATGGCCGCACCGGTCGGGATTGCGGTGGACGGATTAGGAAACGTCTGGCTCGCCAATTCCGGCAACGGGAGCGTCACCGAGATTCCCGCGGGATCCCCCGCGTGCAGTCCGGGTTGCCCGAATTTCGCGGGGGGGAATTTCGCCGCTCCGATCGGCGTCGCCGTCGACGGCTCAGAGAATATCTGGGTCGCGAATTCCAGCAACGGGAGCGTCACGGAAATTCCTGCAGGGTCGAGCGCCTGCACGTCGAACTGTCCGACGTTCACCGGAGGGGGACTCCTGCATCCCGAAGGGATCGCGGCCGATGCCTCGGGCAACATTTGGGTGGGGAATCTCGG
>Ga0209167_10001244_pt1 | contig 15322 bp, 9 predicted proteins | sample Coa_R1_9_FD_187154 | JGI IMG/M metagenome (GOLD analysis project Ga0209167, IMG submission 187154) | Surface soil microbial communities from Centralia Pennsylvania, which are recovering from an underground coalmine fire - Coalmine... | ecosystem: Environmental > Terrestrial > Soil > Unclassified... | reverse complement strand
GAGAAGCACGGCGTTATGGTGAGCAGCGTGCTCGAAGGCTCCTTCTCCGACGATGTTGAAATGGAGAAAGGGGATATCATCACGGCCATCAACCGGCGTCCGGTGAGTTCGGTGGACGACGTGCGGAAGATCGCGGCCTCGCTGAAGTCGGGCGACGCGGTGGCCTTCCTGGTGGTGCGCCCGGCGCCGGAAGTGACCCGCGCCCAGCAGATTCAAGGTGGATCTGGAGCCCGCGGAGGCCGGCGCGGCTCGGCGAGCCAGCCTGCTTCGGCCGCGCAGGAGATGCCGGAACCGATGTACCTGTCCGGCCGGCTGCCGTAAGGCACGCCGCGCTGCGGAAAGTTCGACAACCGCTCCCTTACGGTCGAGGTTCAGCGTGATCGCAAGCGGTTGGCGGGACACCGTGGTGATATCCTGGGAACATCGTGCGCACCCTTATTGCTATCGCTCTTACGCTGGTTCCGGCGTCCAACTGCGCTTTTGCGCAAAGTCCGCTCACCAAGGTTCTGCTGGATGAGCTGACCCGCAACTTCACCATCCTGAAGCAAAAGGGCGATCCGCCGCCGTACTTCATGGGCTACTCGGTGACCGAAACCGAGGCGGACGCGGTGGAGGCAAGCGGGGGATCGATTGATGCAGAGAATCACGGTCAAGTGCGCGCTTTGGACGTCACGGTGCGGACCGGCGATCCGGCTTTCGACAATTACCGCCGGGTCGGCACGGACCAGCCGCGCTTCACCACCGGAGTTTCTCTGGCTCTGGACGATAATCCGGCCGCCATCAAACAAACCGTGTGGCTGGCTACCGACAGGGTGTACCGGGGCGCTTCCCAGCGGCTGATCCGTTTGAAATCCGACGACAAGCTGCGTGCCGCTCCGCAGGACGCCTCCGGCGATTTTTCGACGGTCGAGCCGCAGGTTCATTTCAGTGCCGCGCCCAAGCTGAAGTTCAACATGCCGGAGTGGGAAGCGCGGTTGCGCAAGCTTTCCGCCGAGTTCAATAAGTATCCAGGGGCGATTAATGCCAACGTGGCGGTGGAGTCGCAACGCGTCTCCAAAACGATGGTGAACACCGAGGGCACCCAGATCGAGGAGGGCCGGCTGTTCTCGCGCCTGATGATTACCGCCAACGGCAAGGCCGCCGACGGCATGGACCTTTCCACGATGGAGACGTTTGAGGCGGACGATCCCGCCAAGCTTCCCAAGGATGCGCAGATTCTGGCGGCGGTGCAGAAGTCCGGCGCCATGTTGCAGGATCTGCTGAAGGCCCCTCCCGCCGACCCGTTCGTGGGACCTGCGATTCTCTCCGGCCGCGCCGCGGGAGTGTTTTTTCACGAAATCTTCGGCCATCGCGTGGAGGGCCACCGGCAGAAGGATGAGAACGAGGGTCAAACGTTCACCAAGAGCGTCGGCATGCCGGTGCTGCCGGACTTCCTTTCCGTCATCTTCGATCCGACCATCAACGAGTTCCAGGGCACGCCCCTCAACGGCGCTTATCAATACGACGACGAGGGGGTAAAGGCGCAGCGGCTGACGGTGGTGGACAAGGGGATTTTGAAGACGTTCCTGATGTCGCGCTCCCCCATCGACGGCTTCCCGCAATCGAACGGACACGGGCGGCGCGCGCCCGGCTATGAGATCGTGTCGCGGCAATCGAACCTGTTCGTTGAGTCCGGCAATAAGGTGAGCGACGCGGACCTGCGCAAGATGTTGATCGAGGAGATCAAACGCCAGGGCAAACCCTACGGACTGTACTTCGACCAGGTGACCTCGGGCTACACCACCACGGCGCGAGCCGGGTTGCAGGCTTTCACGGTGGTTCCGCTGACGGTCTACCGGGTGTACGCGGACGGACGGCCGGACGAACTGATTCGCGGCGTGGACATTGTGGGAACGCCGCTGGCGAGCTTCGCCAAGATCATGGCGACCTCGGACAAGATGGATATTTTCAACGGCTATTGCGGAGCCGAATCGGGCTATGTTCCTGTGGCCGCGATCGCGCCGGCCCTGCTGGTGCGGGAGATCGAGATCCAGCGCAAAGAGCGTTCGCAAGACCGTCCGCCGTATCTGTCGCGGCCGTCGGTGGACCTCCAGGGAGCCAAACCGTGACGTCGCGGGTGATGCTGCTGGCTGGCGGAGCGGCCGCCGGAGCGTTGCTGCTGCTTTCGCAAGCGGGGGTTGCCCAAAACGCAGCTCAAAGCGGCGCGCAGATTCTTGCCGCCATTCCCGTCGACGACGATGTGGTGCTCAAAGCGATGCGGGACGAGATGGACCGCTCCCGCCAGCTCCGCGTCGCGGGAGGACAGGACACGCCGTACTTTTTCAGCTACGATCTGACCGATTCGGAAGACTTCCACGTGGTGGCGACGCTGGGGTCGCCCGTGTCGGTGTCGCGGCGGCACTTGCGCAATCCGGGCGCGGAAGTGCGCGTGGGCGGTTACGATTTCGACAACACCGGCCACATCCTCTCCGGCCGGTACAGCGGCTCACGCTACGACGGGAACTGGCCCATGGACGATAATTACGCATTGTTGCGCGAGGGCTATTGGCTGCTGACGGACCGGACGTTTAAGGCCGCGGAGGAATCCATCGGGCGGAAGCGGGCATCGCTCAAAAACACGTCCTCCACCACCGAGCAGATCCCCGATTTTTCCAAAGCCGATGCGGTGGTGAGCCTGCCCAAGGTGGCGCACAAGAAGATCGACGACGCGGCGCTGACGCAGCGCATCGCCAAGCTATCGTCGGTTTTCGCGGCCTATCCCGAGACGCTCAGCTCCGTAGTGGAGCTTCAGGTCATCGACGGAGTTACCGATCTGCTGAACTCCGAAGGCACCGCGATCCGCTATGCGGACCGGGTGAACTGGGTGGTCGCGCGGGCGGAGGGGCAAGCCCCGGACGGCATGCTGATGCGCGACGCGGTTTCGATTCAATCCCTGGATCTGGACAAACTGCCGGGCGACGCGGATCTGCGCAAGCAGGTCGCGGAGGTGGCTGAGCATGTCCGCGACCTGGTCAAGGCTCCGCTGGGCGAGTCGTTCACCGGTCCGGTGTTGTTTGAGCCGCAGGCCGCGGCGCAACTTCTGGCGCAGATGATCGGCGACAATCTGTTCGTGCCGCGCAAGCCTCTGTCCGACCCTGGCCGCAACGTAAACTTCCTGCCTAGCGAATTCGAAACCAAGATCGGCTCGCGCGTGCTGCCCGAATGGATGGACGTCACCGACGATCCCTCGCAAGCCACCTGGAACGGCAAGCCGCTGGTGGGCTACTATCAGTTCGATGTCGAGGGCGTGCCGCCCAAGCCCGTGGCCGTGATCGAGAAGGGAATCCTCAAGAGCTTCCTGATGACGCGGCAGCCGGTGAAGGGATTCGCTGCCTCCAACGGCCATGCGCGGCTGCTGGGTAGCTACGGAGCCAGCCGGGCTGCCATCGGCAATCTGTTCGTGAAGACCAGCCAGTCTACGCCGCTCGCGGATCTGAAGAAGAAGTTGATCCAGATGACGCAGGATCGCGGCAAGCCATATGGCTTGCTGGTGCGGAAGCTGAACTATCCCTATGCCGCGACCGCCAACGACCTGGCCGCGCTGGCGCAGGCCAGCCAGCAATCCGGCGGCTCGACTCGGCCCCTCAGCCCGCCGGTTTTAATCTACCGCGTCTATCCGGATGGACGCGAAGAACTGGTGCGCGGCTTGCGCTTCCGCGGCGTCTCTACCCGCACGTTGCGCGAAATTACGGCGGCGTCCCAGGAGACGGCTTTGTTCGAATTCGTCAATAACAGCGCGCCGCTGGCGTTTTTGGGCGAGGGTGGATATGTCGCCGCCACCTCCGTGGTCGCTCCGGGATTGCTGTTCGAGGAGCTGGAAGTGGAACTTCCCCAGGAGCCCTTGCAGAAGCGCCCCGTCGTCCCGCCGCCTGGCGCGGCCAGCCAGTAGACAGGCTGCCCTCAAGATAGAACGCGTCGACGTCGGACATCGTTATGCGCTTGCTGAGCCGCACCATCTTCCGGGAAAATTTTTCGAGCGCGGCCCTGGGTGTCGTGCTGTTCACTTCGGTGCTGTTTCTGCCGCTGGCGAAGGATCTCTTCGAATACCTGGTGCGCAGCTCGGGTCCGCCCCGGACGGTGGCTTATTTGTTCGCGCTGGTGTTGCCGCAAGCGTTACCCTTCGCTATCCCTCTGGGAGTGCTGGTAGGAACGCTGCTGACGCTGAGCCGCATGTCCGCCGACGGCGAGATCACGGCGATGCGCGCCGCGGGAATCCCGGGGCGGAAGGCCGCGCCCCCGATACTCGCCGTGGGATTCCTGGCGATGCTGGTGACCGCGGCGGCGTCGCTGTGGCTGACGCCATGGTCCATCGGCGAACGCTACCGTATCGCCAACCAACTGGCGGCAAGCCAGCTTACCGCGGACGTGCAGCCGCGCGTCTTTGCCGAGCAGTTTCCGGACAGGCTGCTGTACGTACAGGAGGTGAGCAATCCGGGCGGAGGCCGCGTCAGCCGTTGGACGCACGTGTTTATCGCGGATGTGACGCCGATTGAGAACCGTGCGCCGGGACAAGCCGACCGGGGCGACACGCCGCTCGTGACGCTGGCTCCGGACGCTCTGGCCGTGGCGGACGTGCCCAACAACCGCATCCAGCTCTCCATGCGCGACGGCAACACCTACGAGGTCGGCAAGGATAACAACTACAGTACCTTTACGTCGCCGTTCGACAGCAAAGGATTGCAGGCGCAGAGGCCCGCCGAAAGAAGCCCGTCCCGCACGACGAGTGAATTGCCCACCTTCCCGCTGTACCGTCTGGCCTATCGCAGCCATGGAGAGGATCCGGCCAAAGTGCTGGAAGCTCGCGTGGAGCTGCAACAACGCTTGGCGTTTCCTTTGGCGTGCCTGCTGCTGACGCTGGCGGGCATTCCCCTGGGAATCACTTCGAAACGGGGCGGCAAATCCTCCGCCGTGGTTCTAACCTTCGCCATCGCGTTCGTGTATTTCATCGCCATGGGGGGCCTGAACAAGATGGCGCGGCAGGGCACGCTTCCGGCCGAGATCGCGGTCTGGACGCCGAATCTTTTCTTTACCGTGCTGGGGTTGGCCATGATGGCGCGCCTGGAATTGCCAGGCGATCGCGACTATCTCGGACGGCTGACCGCCTTTGTCCGCCGAACCGTATTGGGGCGGCGCCAACAATATGCCCCGCGTGGCCTCGGGAGGTTGAAACAGCGCTCCTGGGGGTTGCGTATTCCGGTACTGGTGCAGATCATCGACACCTACATTTTGACCGGGTTTCTTTTCTATTTCGTGCTGTTGCTGGTGAGCTTCGTGCTCATGTACCACTTCTTCCAGTTCTTTACGCTGCTCAGCGACATGATCAAGAACAACATTCCGATGAGCCACATGCTGAGCTACCACTTCTTCCTGACGCCTCGCCTGGTGTACCAGTTCGCGCCCGTGGCCGTATTGGTGGCGGTGCTGGTGGTATTCGGCGTGATGGCCAAGAACAACGAAGTGACCGCCTTCAAGGCCTGCGGCATCAGCCTCTACCGGCTGGCGGCGCCGGTATTGCTCGGAGGGTTGTTCCTGAGCGGCAGCTTGTTCGCCTTCGATTATTACTGGCTGCCGGCGGCGGACCGGCGTCAGGACCAGCTCTATAGTGAGATCAAGAACAAGGCTCCGCAAACCTACCTGCGGCCCGACCACAAATGGGTCTACGGACTGCATGACCGCGTGTATTACTACAAATACTTCCTACAGGCCGAAAACGCCATGCTGAGCGTCAACGTGTATGAGATCGATCCGGTGCATTTCCGGCTGACCCGGCACATCTCCGCGGAGAAGGCGCGCTGGGAGCCGAACCTGAATAAATGGGTGTTCGAGAACGGCTGGAGCCGCGACTTCAAGGGGGACCGCGTGGGAGCGTTCGACTCCTTCGCGGGCGGAACGCGCACCTTCAACGAACTGGAGGAGAAACCCGAATATTTCATGAAGGAGAAGACCCAGCCGCTGCAAATGAATTTTCACGAGCTCCAGGCCGAGATCGCCGATTTGAAGCAGAGCGGCTTTGTCGACACCATCGCCCTGCAAGTCCAGTTGCAGAAGAAGTTTTCGACGCCGCTGTTCGCGCTGATCCTGGCGATCGTGTCGGTGCCGTTCGCGTTTAAAGGCGGCAACCGCGGCGCGATGGGAGGAGTCGGCGTCAGCATCGCCATCTACATCGCTTACTCGGGCCTGGACTATTTGTTCGAGCAGGTGGGGAACCTGAACCAGTTGTCTCCGGCCATGGCGGCGTGGTCGCCGGGTGTCATCTTCTCGCTGGTCGGGCTGTACTTCATGGCGCGCATGCGGACGTGAGGCCGGTAGAATGGAAGAATGCATCGTTTTCTGCTCTACAACGGTGAGATCCGCGACACCTCCCAGCGCTTCCTTTCACCCGGCCAGACCGGTCTCGTAAACGGCTGGGGCGTGTTTTCCACCCTGCGCGTCTATGACGGCGTGCCCTTCTGCTGGGAGCGGCACTGGCCTCGCATGTGCCACGACGCCGCGCGCTTGCGCATCCCCATGCCTCCCGACGGGGCGGCTGTCGCGGCGGATCTGCGCCGGCTGATCGAGGCCAACGACGCATGGAATAGCGTGCTGCGCGTCATGGTGGTGCGGAATCGCGGCGGCATGTTCGAGGGCCCCGCCGTCACCAACGATTTCGACGTGATCGCGTTCAGCACCAATGTTCCGCCCTGGGGCAAGGCCATGAAGCTGGGCGTGGTTCCGAACGGACGCCACGCCGCCAGCGAGTTTGCCGGCGCGAAGATCCTGTCCTGGTCGGAGAATCTGACCCGGTATGAGCGCGCGCGCGAGCAGGGCCTGGACGAAGTGGTGCTGCTCAACGAACGCGGCGAAGTCTCCGAGTGCACCTCCGCCAACATGTTCACGGTGCGGGAAGCTGCCTCGAACCAGGTACGAGTCCTGACGCCGCCGCTGAGCTCGGGTTGCTTGCCGGGCGTGACGCGGGCGGTGCTGCTCGAGGAGCTTCGCGTTTCCCGAATCATTGTACAGGAGCAGGTGCTGTTTCCCTCGGATCTGGAAGCGGCGGACGAGGTTTTTCTCGCCTCCACCACCCGCGAGCTTTTGCCCGTGGCGTCTGTAGAAGGATTGAAAATCCGCTCCACGCAGTTTATCCGCGACCGCTTACAGAAGGCTTTTAGCGCGTATATCGAATCCTATACTTCGGCTCGAAGAGGTCCGGTCCCTGCAGCCTGACGCTGGCCGTCATATAATTGTTGGGATACACGCAGTAAAAGGCTGGGGGGAATGCAACTTTCTTGCCCGAAATGCGGCAGCCGCGAAGCGCGGGTGTCGCATCGGCGAACGGTGGCGGAGGTGCTCCGCAGCCTCGTCGGCATTTATCCCCTCCGTTGCCGCCGGTGCCATCATCGCTGGGAAACCAGCGCGTGGGCCGAGGGCGCATGGAGGTATGCGCGCTGCCCGCGTTGCTACCGTCAGGAACTTACCACGTGGAGCGAGCAGTATTATCATCCGCCGCGCTGGACCACGTTTCTTCTGCGCATTGGCGCGACCCCTTACCGCTGCGCTGCCTGCCGCTGTAACTTCGCCAGCTTCCGGCGGTGCAAGGAACGCTTCACCTGGCGTCACAAGACTCGCGTGGAAACCGCGGCGCCGGCGACGGAAAATAGCGAAGCAGGACCAGTGCAACCGGTAGCGGGGGAAGCGCCTGAAGCGTCAGGGTTGAAATGACCAGCGGGGCGGGCGAAATAGAAAATGGTTCCAAGTGACCCGAAATGACAGCTTGTTCCCCGCCGGCATGCACGGCTAGAACTTGGCATTCGGAAACGGCGTGGCGTAGGCCCTTTGCTCCCCGCGACCGGTTTTGCCCGCCGCGGATCAGTGCGCTGGTGCACGCCTGCAAATACCTTTTCCGATAGAAGCCCGCCTTTCGATGCAGCCTTTCACTCTCCGGCGGCGAGGGCCAGTCTTGCGACCAGTTCCCGCAACCGGGTCGACGCTCCCGGCCTACATCTTCAAAGCGATCCGCAAACTTTCCCCAGCCCGTTCGGTTTCAAACTCCCGTTCCCGTCCAGCCTTTTCTTGCCTCGCGGGATACGATCAACGCCTGCAACCCGTTGCTGCGGTCAACTTGCGGACTCCCCGCCTGTCTTCGAGCCGCCACTCCCCTCCAGGACATTTCTATCCTTCGGGATCAAAGCCCTCAGCTCGACTCCATTCGGGAATGCTTGCCTTTCAGGTCGCCCGATCTTCCTTCGCTCCCCGCCTCGCGAAATATTTGACTATCGCCGCGCGACGGATCAACGTTCCAGATCCGCTACTTCCCGTCAAGCTCGCTGTTCCTCGAACCTCTTGGAACCATCTACATAATGCACCCGGGCAGTCCCGCGGTCAATATGAAAATTACGTTTCCAACAGACAATATTTGTTTTTAAGACAACAACTTGCGGGTGTCTCCCTGTGGATGTGTTGTGTATAAAACAGGTTACAAGCAACCTGTTTGATATCATTCCCTAATGAAAATCGCGATTCTTCCCGGCGACGGGATCGGCAGAGAAGTGACGGCGCAAGGGGTGAAGGCGCTGGAGGCAGCGCTGGAGGGGATCTCCTACGAGCTTACAGAAGCGCCGATCGGCGGAGCCGGCTACGAAGCCGTGGGCGACCCCCTGCCGCCCGCGACACTCGAACTCTGCCGCAAGTGCGATGCAATTCTGCACGGGGCATCCGGTGTTCCCGAAGACGAGCACAGACCGCCCCAGCAACAAGCCGGCTTCGCGTTACTGGGCCTACGCAAGGATCTGAATCTTTTCGCCAACTTCCGGCCGGTGTTCCTATTCCCCGAGCTCATCGGCGCGTCCACCTTAAAGCCCGAAGTCATCGAAGGTCTCGACCTGATCATCCTGCGCGAGTTGAATGGCGGCCTGTATTACGGCGAACCGCGTGGGATCGCGGCCGACAGCGCCGGAGTCCGGCGCGGCTTTAACACCATGTGCTACACCGAATCCGAAGTGGAGCGAATCGGCCACATCGCGTTTCACGCGGCTCGCAAGCGGCGTAAGAAGGTCTGCTCCGTGGACAAATCGAACGTGCTCGAGACCAGCGCGCTGTGGCGCGAAGTGATGATCCGGGTGGGACGCAAGTATCCCGACGTCCAGCTCACGCATCTCCTTGTCGACGCGGCGGCCATGGCGCTGGTTCGCAATCCGCGGCAGTTCGACGTCATGGTCATGGAGAACACCTTCGGCGATATTCTTTCGGATGAGGCGGCCATGCTGACCGGATCCATAGGAATGCTGCCTTCGTCATCGGTGGGGCCCGGCAAGAAGGGTTTGTATGAGCCGGTGCACGGCTCCGCGCCGGATATCGCGGGCCAGGACCTGGCCAATCCATTAGCGTCGATTTTGTCGGTGGCCATGATGTTGCGCCATTCCTTCGATCTGGAGGGGCCGGCGGCGCGAGTCGAGCAGGCAGTTCGCGCCGTTCTGCGGGAAGGCTATCGCACCCCCGATATCTTCGAGCCGGGCGCCCTGCGCGTCGGCACCGAGGAGATGGGCGAGCGGGTAGCACGGACGATTCGCAATAACATACACTGAACCGATGTCCCAGACAGAGGCCCGGCCCGTTGGGCCGCCAGGGGGCGGGTTCGAGGGCCGGATCGCAGCACGGCTCGACCGCCTGCCCTTCTCGCGATCCCTGTGGAAGCTGGTTGTGCTGATTTCGCTCGGCGGCGCCTTCGAGCTCTACGACATCTTCCTCAGCACCTACATCACTCCCGGGCTGGTGGCCAGCGGCCTGTTCACCACCAGCGCCCCTGGATTTTTCTCGCTCAACTCGGTGGGCTTTTTCATCTCGTGCAATTTCGCGGGTATGTTCCTGGGCTGCGTCGGCTTCGGCTACGTCGCGGACCGGCTGGGACGGCGCTCGATCTTCGTCTTCTCGCTACTGTGGTCTGGGATCTGCACCGCCATCATGGCCTTTCAAACTACGGCCGGGGGCGTCGATCTGTGGCGCTTCATCGCCGGCATCGGAGTTGGCCTGGAACAAGTGACCATCGATACGTTTCTCCCGGAAATCGTTCCGCCGCAAGGGCGCGGCAGGGCGTTCGCGTTCTATCAATTCGTGGAATTCTGCGCCGTGCCGCTGGTGGCGCTATTCGGCTGGTTATTGGTGCGGAGACAGGTGTTCGGCATGGATGGCTGGCGCTTGGTGACGCTGATCGGGTCGCTGGGCGCGATTGTAGTATGGTGGCTGCGGCGCGGAGTTCCGGAAAGTCCGCGCTGGCTGGCCGTGCATGGCCGCGAGGCGGAGGCGGAGCGCGTGATGGCGGATCTGGAGGCTCGCGCCGTTCGCGATATCGGCGGGCCACTGCCGGAGCCGGGCCCACCCGCCGAGGTCAGCGTGGGCCAAGGTGCCTTCCGCGAGATTCTACAGCCGCCCTACGCCAGGCGCACGCTGGTGCTCTCTATCTTCAACTTGATGCAGACCGTCGCATTCTACGGGTTCGGTTCCTGGGTGCCCACGTTGCTGATCGCCAAGGGCATTCTGATCACCACCAGCCAGAAATATGCGTTCATTATCGCCCTCGCCAATCCGGTGGGGCCGCTGCTGGGGATGCTGGTGGCGGACCGCATGGAGCGCAAGTGGCAGATCGTATCGGCCGGCGTTGGCATCGGCGTATTTTCACTGTTGTTCGCGAACCAAGCCGATCCGGCGCTCGTGATTGCATTGGGCGTGGCCGTGACGCTGGCGAACAACTGGATGTCCTTCGCCTTCCACAACTATCAGGGTGAGCTGTTCCCGACGCGCATTCGCGCCCGCGCCGTGGGCTTCGTCTATAGCTGGAGCCGTGTGAGCGCCGCCTGCGCCAGCCTGATGATCAACTTCCTCCTGGTGCGGGGCGGAGCTCCGGCGGTAGCCTCGTTCATCGCCGCTGCGATGATCGTGATGACGGTTACCATCGGCGGATTCGGGCCCAAGACCAGGCGGCTGGCACTCGAAGAGATTTCAAGATAGGCGCGACGTGATGTTAACTATCCGCGTATTGAAACGTCAGGATACAATGAGACTGCAATGACCCGAAAGGTGAGCGCTGGCGGACGCACTGTTTTGTTGGTCGCGGGAGTACTGCTGTGCGCGGCCGCGATGCTGGCGCAGAGAGGACGAGGGGGCGGTTTCGGCGGTGGGGGTTTTGGCGGCGATTTCGGACGCGGCGAAAGCTTCACGCCGGATTTCCCCAAGGACGGCGACTTCCATTTCATCCGCACCGAATACGTCGACCTGCCGGGGTATGGGCGCGGCTTCAATCGAGCCGTGTCGCGCAGCGGTCGCGCCAGCGGCTGGTGGGCCCAGGACTGGCCCGACGCCGACAACCACTTTTCCTTCGGCCTCCAGCGCCTGACCCGGCTTCAGGTGGGAGAACCCAGGCACGTGGACCTCACCGACGATCGTCTGTTTGACTACCCATGGATCTACGCCACCCAGGTCGGTTATTGGGATCTAAGCGAAAAGGAATGTCTGAAGCTGCGCGAATACCTGAATCGCGGCGGCTTCCTGATGGTGGACGATTTCTGGGGACCCAACTCCTCCGAATGGGACGTATTTCAGGAAACCATGGAGCGCGTGATGCCGGGCCATCCCATCACCTCCATCCGGCTGACGGATTCCGTGATGCATGTCCTCTATGACATCGAACAGAAGGACCTTACGTACATCCCCGGCACTCGCCATCTCTACCGGGGGCAGCCCGCCGGCACGTCGCCGCAATGGGACGCCATCAACGACGACAAGGATCGCATGGTGGTCGCGGTCAACTACAACACCGACATCGGCGATGCCTGGGAATACGCCGACGCGCCGGAGTATCCCGCGGACATGACCACGCTCGCGTACCGCTACGGAATTAACTACATCATGTACGCGCTCACACATTAGCGCGGGAGGACAGACATGAATAAACGCTCGATTCTTGCAGCGGTCTGTGCCGCAGTATTGGCGCGCGGGGCAGCGCCGCCGGAATTCGACGTTGCATCAGTACGGCCCGCCGCGCACGATGGGATGATTGAAAACCGCCTCCCGAGTCTCAACGTCGAGCCGGGCCGGAACCTCAACTTCGCGAATATATCCGTGCGAGACCTCATCATGCTGGCGTACAAGGTCGGGGCTCCGCAGATATCGGGACCGGATTGGCTGACCAATCGCTACGACATTGTCGCCAAAGTGCCGGCGGATGCAACCAAGGATCAGATTCCTCAAATGTTGCAAACGCTTTTGGCGCAGCGCTTCAAGCTCACGCTGCATCACGATCAAAAGGTCATGCAGATCTATGCGCTGGAAGTGGCCAAGGGCGGCCCGAAAATGAAGGACTCGCCTGAGGGCGACACCGGCGCGCCGGGATGCAATCGATCGTTCGCGGAGACCGCAGGGGCGACGCTTGCCGCCGTCTGCAACCGCATGACCTCAGCAGATATCGCCCAGCAGGTTCAGGCTCTGGCTCCGGGCTACTTCAGAGACGGGCCGATCATCGATTTGACCGGGCTGAAGGGCACCTACGATTTCAAGCTGGAATGGATCACTCGCGTCGAGGTGAATGCCGGCAGCGACGGCCCGACCATCTTCGACGCCGTACAGAAGCAACTCGGGCTCAGGCTGGAGTCTCGAAAGCAGTCGATGGACATTCTCGCGATCGACCATCTCGAGAAGGAACCGACGGAGAATTAAACTGCTCCCTCCTTAATGCGTAATCGGGATGACCACGGGACCCGGCGGAGCAGAGTTAACCGTCGCCGGTGACGAAACTCCGTTCACCGAGATCGAGATCGGGTACGAGGCCGCGGGCATATTCGCGAACTGCTGTGGCACGGTGAAATTGATCTGGAATTCGCCGACCGCGACAAGCGCCGCGAAATCCGCGGGGAACGTGACGGTCCCGATGGTGACCGTGACGCCGCTGACCCCCGTTTGTGTGACCAGCACGCCGGCGGGCGCAGTCGTCAGGGCGGTCGCAAAGAGCTGGATTACATCGCCGGGCTTGGCGTTGCGGAACGCGGAACCGGCGGATGGGTCACCGATATATTTGTTGTCGCTGGCGAAGACCCCGCCGGCGTAGTTGACTCCATTTACGATCACCGGGAAAATACCGGGAGAACTGCTCGAGCTCGCGCCGGTCACGGTGTTGCTGGCAATGCCATTGACGGTCACCTGCACCGAAGCGGTTCCCGATACTCCAGCGGGAACCTGAAAATTAACCTGGGCGGGATCGACGTAGTACAGCGCCGCGGGAAGGTTGTTCACCGTCACCGAGGTTCCTTGTAATTTCGTCGGCAGGTTATTGCCCAGCCCCAAAAAATCCGCAGCCTGCCAGACGTAGTTTTTAACTGTGGCGAGGTTCGATCCCTTCACCTGCGCCCACGAGCCCGGCACCAGGCCCCCCGCGAAGTAGGTCGCGCCGTTCGCCACCGTTCCCCCGGTGAGCGCCGGAGACGTAGACGCGGCGGTTTGGTTGAGAAGAACTTGAGCGTTGCCGATAGGGAGTTGTCCAATCACCTGGCTGACAAGCGAAGTGAGATCGGTGGTGATCATGAGGCCGGCTATGGCGGCCGCAGGCACCGAAGCGGCGGTGATGTCAGGGCGCCCGTCGCCATTGAGGTCGGCCACTGAAACATCCGTGGGGACGGTGGAGGTGGGGAAGGAAAGTGCGATTGGACTCCCGAACGTGCCGTCGCCCTTGCCCGGCCGGATCTCGATCGCCCCGGTCGGGACCCCTCCCGCGAGAAGATCCCCTTCAATCAGGGTCTCGACGAGATCGAGATTGCCCGTGCCGAGTACGTTGGCCAGCGCCGCGCCCGACATGTACACGGCTTCCGCACCGTTGAAATTCTCTTTGAAACCGCCCTTGCCGTCGCCGAGCAACACCGTCACATCGGACTCCGCAATACCCGAAAGGTTCAACAAGTTTCCGAGGTTGGTGAAAAGCGAGCCGCCGGCGAATACCAGGTCAAGCTTGCCGTCGCCATTGATATCCACCGGCAGAGCCAGCGATCCGATGGACCCCGGCGCATTGATCATCGTAGGAGCCTGGAAGGTCCCGTCGCCATTGCCCGCCGCAAACTCGAGGCTGGGAACGCCGGAGGTGCTGGTTGAGGAGGCGACGACCACCAGATCCATTTTGCCGTCGCCGTTAAAATCGCCGGCCGCAAGCGAGAGCGAAATAGCGCCTGTAAAAGGAAGCGGAGTAGGGGATTGGAAGGAGCCGTTCCCCTTGCCGAGCAGCAGGTACCAACCCGCCGTAGCCGTGGTTATGTCGAACCCATAGGTAGGAATCGCGAGATCGAGATGTCCATCCCCGTTGAAGTCCGCGATCGCCGGGTGGACGTCGCCCAGCATCAGGTTGCCGACAAAAGCAGGGGCCGGCAGCGCTGTCGAAATCGGCGCGCCGAAGGTTCCGCTTCCTGTATTCGGCAACACCACAACCCCGCCCAGCGCGCAAACTGTAAACAGATCCGGCGATGGCGCGCCGGTAATCTTTGCGGCGGCGAGATATGCCGCCGTGCAACTCGAAGGCAGATTGACCGGCGTGGCGGCCGAAAACTTACCAGCGCCGGTGCCCAGGTAAATCGAAACGGAATTGGCGCCGGTATTGGCCACGGCGATGTCCAGGAATCCATCGCCATTGAAGTCGGCCGTGGCGACCGCCAAGGATGCTTTCTGCGCCGCCAACGAAAGGAGCGGGCCGAACGCGGGAGTCTGTGCGAAGGCGCCCGCCGCAAGCGGCAGGCAAAGGAAAATGCGGGCCGTGAATCGAGTCATGACTTTGTACGCAGTATAGACTAACTGCGCCGGACGCGGTACAGGGTCTCTCCGGCGTGCGGCACGACAAACCATCCTTCCTTGGCCCACTTCACTGCATCGACGGTCGCGGGATCGCGATAACCCAGATTCAGGCGGTGGCAGCGCTCCTCGGGAATACCGGTCGCCAGCGTAACCCGAATGCGCGGCGTCTCGACCCCGGTCCGCGCGTCGTAGACGCCCTTGCCCCTGAGGTGCGTGGAATGCGCCAGAATGCCTCCCGGATAATCGCGGAAGCGGTCCCACTGCGCCAGGAAATAATCGCGGCAATGGTAGCCGATCTCGTCGATCAGGCGTCCATGCACGTAGCTGACTTCGCGGATGTGGGGCGCGTAGACCACCACTTCGCCTCCATCGGTGATCAGCGGTTCCGTCTTATACATGCCCTTCGCGCCGGTCCACAAATCGTCGTACATGGCGGGAAGAACCGAAAGAACGCGATCCACAGGCCGGTCCAGCCATACAATGTGGC
>Ga0209167_10001242_pt1 | contig 15338 bp, 11 predicted proteins | sample Coa_R1_9_FD_187154 | JGI IMG/M metagenome (GOLD analysis project Ga0209167, IMG submission 187154) | Surface soil microbial communities from Centralia Pennsylvania, which are recovering from an underground coalmine fire - Coalmine... | ecosystem: Environmental > Terrestrial > Soil >... | reverse complement strand
CCAGTCGAAAGTGAACAGCTTCCAGGAAAACCGGGTATTGGCTTTATCCAGCGCGGCGGACTGCCAGGGTCCTTCGTCGACGCTCACCTCGACTGATTTGAGGGGCGTCCCGTCATTCAGCACGAATCCGAAAACCTTGTAACTTCCATTTGTTCCGGCGCTCTTACGCACGCGGTAGAGGACGGACTTCGGATGCATGCGGGTGACTTCGTTCTCCACCCATTGCGTTGCAGGATCCGCGTCCTCTCCCGTGCCTCCCACGCCGCGGAGGGTGCGGTACCACCGGGCCTGGAAGTTGCCCAGAAAACGCTCTTCCTGTAAATGAACTTCTGCCAGCCACTTCACGTTGGCCACGCCGTACCAACCCGGCATGATGAGGCGAAGCGGGAAGCCATTATCCCGCTTGAGCGGCTCGCCGTTCAACGCATAAGCCAACAGCGGCTCGGGCTTCATCGCATGTTCGAGCGTGATGCTGCGGGCAAACTGCTGGTCGAGCTTGTAAGTCTGCTGGCGAAACACGATTTCCTGATTGCCGCGATCGTTGCCGAAAAAGACGACCTCGCGGGCATCGGCGCCTACGCCAACCTCCTTCAATAACCTGTTCAGCGGCACGCCCGTAAACCGGCCGCACGACGAAAGCCCCTCAAAAGTACGCGCGCTGTTGCCGGAACATTCATAGCCGTTGACGATGTCGGTGGATCTCATGGCTTTGATATCAGCCAGTGAAAACTCGGCCGGCTTGTTTACCAATCCGGTGAACTTCAGCCGGTACGAACCGGGGTCGACCTCAGGCCGGTTGTAGTGCTGGGTAAAAAAGAACTGGTCGGACGGGGTGGTATACCCGTCGATCGTGCGGATATCCAGCAAGTGGTTCGTCGCGGCGGGATTGCTGTTCGGTTTGTAGCTCGCCGGGTAATCGGTGAAGGGGATATCCGTCTCACCCTCGGCCCGCGCAGGCACGGCCCATTCCGGAATCAGCGCCAATAAACTTGTGGCGGCCAATCCTCGCTTCAATGTCTCTCTGCGACTGATTTGTTCCGGCACGATCTGCTCCTGCATGGGAATCTCCTGTTTTGCGTTCTTCAGACTCTTATAGTACGCCTGAAAGCCACTTCGGTGCGGTGCCGGGCTGTTCGAGCGGGTTCCGAATTATTCAATCTCGAATGCGGCGTAACGGATCTGCCCGTGACGCTCGATCTGCAGCGCGACGGCGTCTCCGCGGTGGAACAGATTGATACGCTCGCGAAAGACGGCGAGCGAAGCGATGGGAAGATTATTGAGTTCGTGAATGACGTCGCCCGGCTTGAAGTCCAGATACTGCGACTGGCTCTGGGAAGACCGCGCCACCACGACCAGGCCGTATTGCGTACGAAGATCGGGCAGCGATTCCGCAACCTTCTGGTCGATCTCGATGCAGAAAATACCAAGCCGGGAAACCAGGTTGTCATCGAGCGTGCCGGTGATCGACAGGGGATTGGCCGGCGGTGAGTGTTTGTCGACATCCGCGGTCAGAGAAAAGATTTCCTGCCCTCTTTGGACATTCAGCCTGACTTTTTCCCCGCCGTGCCGCCTGTAAATCGCTTCGTTGAACTGCCTCGCCGTCTGGATTGGCGCTTCATCGAGACTGAGAATCACATCCTTGCGCTGCAGGCCGGATGAAGATCCGGAACCCTCCTTATCCAGATCCGTCACCAGGGCTCCGTGCTGAACGTCAAGCGAGAGACCCCGGGCCAGCACCGGAGTGACGTTCTGGACAGTGACGCCGAGCGATCCACGGGAGACGGTTCCACTGTCGCGGAGCTGCTGGTAGACAAAACGAACCAGATTACTGGGAATCGCGAAGCCGATCCCTTCGTTTCCTCCCGACTTACTGAGAATGGAAGTGCTCAGGCCGATCAAACGTCCGTTGATATCGATCAGCGCCCCTCCGCTTGCGCCGGGATTGAGGGACGCGTCCGTCTGAATATAGAGGACCGGATCGTCTTCGTTCATGGCTCGGGCCGGAGCGCTCACCACTCCCATCGACAGAGAATTGCGGAGAAGCATGGGACTCCCGATCGCCAGCACGACGTCGCCCTGCGCAACGGCGTCGGAGTCGCCGAACTCGAGCGCCGGAAGATCGGCTGAGTCGATCTTCAGGAGCGCCAGGTCCGTATCCTCATCCACGCCCACCAACCGGGCGTCCAGCCTGCGTGCAGGCGCGGATTCGAGCGCCGCGGACCGCGAACCGTCGTTGGCAGTCCCGATGACGACCTTCAGCGCGATGGCGCGGTCGACCACATGCGCGTTGGTCATAATGTAGCCGGCGGGGTCCACCACTACGCCGGAGCCGCTGCTGTGCTGCCGCGACAGCTGCTCGGAAGTGCGCTGGCCGCCGTCGGGCTCGGATCCGTCCGGGGCGCCGTATCCCGTGACCGTTATTTCCACGACGGCTGGCGAAGCGCGGCGAGTCAGCCCCCGGATCGAGTCATTAAACTGCGCCAGAGCTCTTGCCGACTGAGCGAATCCGGCCGGGGAGCTCGACACGAGTACGAGCAACGCTATAGTCCTGGGTTTTGGCACTCGACGGCTCCTTTCCTGGGCTTAGTCCCCACGATAGGTTCATTCCGAGTCCGGTGCCATACAGAATCAGGAGGATTTTCGGGCAAACATTGCCTTAACCTCTAGATGTCGGTGGGAGTGGGCAGGGACAGCCAGGCAAATCGGAACGTTCTCTCCAACTGCTCGGAATTCGCCGCCCTATCGACCACGTCGTAGCCGCGACGCCGGAGTACGTTTTCCCACAATTCTTCGTCAATCGACGGTGCCGCAAGCAGTATCCGCGGGCGACTCGGCACAGCGCTCAGCCGGTCGAATGCGCATCTCCAGTCGACACCCGGGAGATTGCTGTCGAAGATCACGATGGGCGGCGACTTCAATCTGCATATCTCGACCGCTCGATTCAACGTGCGCGCCCAATCCGTTCGCCACCGTGCCGAACTGGCTGCGCTCAGGACTCCGGAATAGAAGCAGAGATCGGCCGTAACAGCCAGTACTCGGGGCCGGCGAATTCTATTTTCAGAGATTTGCGTGATTGCTTCGGCGGTGGGCGGGGCAAGCAGGCGTTGTATGAGATCGAGCATGGAGTGACTCTTACGATACCTTCGTGCAGGACTCGCGCCAATACTGTTGATCGAGGATTTTTCCGCAATCGGGGACGTAGCGCGCCATCTCCGGAAGCGCTGAGTTCACGGACGAGGGAGCCCAAATTACCGTGATGCCCGTATGGCGATATTCCCTGCCCGGCAATAGAGTGGGATGCATGAGGCGCTCTCAAACCGGACACCACCTGTCCCATGAATGCCTCGATGCCTGCAGATTCAAGCTGACGGCGGTTTTGGCCCGTCTCACAACCGGTACGCTGAACGGGGAAGTCCCTGCCGTCAGGCGCGTCGCCGAAGCGCCCGTGGGCGAATCGACGATCGAGCTGGCTCTTTTTTGCAGGAGATATCTGGCGGCGAATCGAATGGAGTGGAGTTCATTCCTGATCCGTCAGGTGTCGGCAGCACTGGAGCGGGTCGATAACGGCGGCTATGGACTTTGCCTGCAATGTGGGGAGCCCATTTCGGCCACGCGCCTGACAGCGCTGCCTTGGGTGGAACTTTGCACCGGCTGTCAGGAAGGGAAGTCCGAACACAGCGCAATGTAAGCGCAAACGGAGCAGAAACACATGAACTTCAGACCATGGGGCGTCGTTCTCGCCGGCGGCGACGGTACGCGGCTGAAAGCAGTGAGCCGGCTGGTTTCGGGAGACAATCGCCCAAAACAGTTTTGCACTCTGTTCGGGACCAGATCGCTTCTGGCGCGCACTCGGGGGAGGCTGACGCCCGCAATCTCTCCGGATCGAATGATATTCGCGGTTGTCAAGGACCACGAGCCCTTCTATCGGCCCGAACTGGCCGACGTCGAGGAGTCGAGGATCGTGGTGCAACCGGCGAACCGGGGGACGACGGCGGCCATTATTTACAGTCTCCTGAGACTGAACCGCCTCGAAAAAGAGCCCCTTGTGGCGTTTTTTCCGGCGGATCATCATTTTGAGGATGAGATGCAGTTCGCGCGCGCTGTGGACGCGGCGTTCAGAGTAGTACACAGACATCCGCAGTCCTTGGTTTTGTTGGGGGCGCGGGCAGAGAAGGCGGATGTGGAATACGGATGGATCGAGCCGGGGCGGCGGGTGGATCCGGCGGAGGACGGCCGCAACAGCTCGGACAGCCGCAGCGTTTCGCCCAGCGTTTTTCGTGTCAATCGATTTTGGGAGAAACCGTCGCCTGATGTAGCGCAGGGGCTCCTGAATCGCGGCTGTCTCTGGAACACGTTTGTGCTCGCCGGATGGGCGCGGACGTTTCTGGAGATTATCGAATCCATATCTCCGGAAGCCCTGGAATCATTCCATCCGGTTGCACGCTCGATGCTGCGGGATGAAGAAACGGAGCGCGCGGCGAGATTATACGAGGCCCTGCCAACCGGAGATTTCTCCCGCGACATACTCACCAGATGTCCGGAGAGACTGGCCGTTCTTCGCATGGACGGCGCGGGATGGACCGACCTCGGCACCCCTGAAGGCGTGCTGGGGGCGCTTCAAAGATCTGCGCCCGCGCCGCCGGCAACTCCCGGCGCGTTCAATTCATGGTTTGCCGCGTATCGCAGCCGATTGGAAGAGGTTTGCCGGTCGGCACCCCACGAACCCGTATCGGCGGAGCAGCGTCGCTGACAACATAGCAGTATGAGCTCGCGGGTCAGAATCATGATCGCCGACGATCATCCGCTGGTCCGGAGCGGACTCCGTGCCCTGTTGGAGCGCGACGGCGAGTTTCAGGTGGTTGCCGAAGCCGCGGATGGATACGAGGCCATCGATCTGGCGGTATTGCACAAGCCCGATGTAGTCCTGCTGGACGTCGGTATGCCGCGCCTGAGCGGCCCCGATGCCGCGCAGAGCATTTCGCAAAAGCTTCCGGGCGCCCGGATCGTAATGCTGAGCATGCATTCCGACGAAGCGTATGTTCTGCGCGCGTTGAAGGCGGGAGCCCGGGGATATCTTCTCAAGGCTTCACCGGAGGCGGATGTGATCGCCGCCATTCGCGCAGTCGCGGCCGGAAACGCATACTTCAGCCCCAGCATTACCAAACTGCTGGTTGAGGAGTATGTTATCGAGGCCCGCCGACGGGGTGTCGAGGACAGCTACGACCTGTTGAGCACCAGGGAAAAAGAGATTCTTCAACTCCTGGCGTCGGGGAAAACGAACCGGGAAATTGCGGAACTCCTCTACATCTCCGTTGCCACGGTGGAGACCCACCGCAACAACGTGTTCCAAAAACTTCATCTCCACAATCTGGCGGAACTGATCCTCTACGCGGTCCGCAAAGGGCTGATTTCCTGAAGGCGGGTATTGCCCGCAACCGGTTTGCCCGACCGGTGATCGGGCGGTAAGGGAAGATTGAACGTCAGGGCAGTCCCTCTTCCAGGCTTGGAATCGAGCGTCATGGTACCCGCAAGGCTCACCACGCGCTCCTGCATTCCGAGAATGCCCAAGCCGGTTTCCAGTGAAGGCGCGAAGCCTTTACCGTCGTCCTGAACCGACATCCTCAGGACGCCGTTCTCCTCACCCACGAACACACGAGCCCGCAGTGCGCCCGAGTGCCGGGCGGAATTCCGGAGCGCTTCCTGGACAACGCGGAAAACGCAAGTCCGGTGCTCATCGGGAACGTCGTCGACGAACGACTCCGCCACCACGTCGACCTCCATTGAACCCGTGCGCGATACCTCGCGCGCAAGCCATTTCAACGCGGGTATCAGGCCCAAGTCGTCCAGCATGGTGGGGCGAAGAAGCAGCGAGATGTTCCGCACCACGCGGGCGTTGCGTTCCGTCATGTCCTCCACCAGCTGAAGCTGCCGGTCAGCTTCGACGGAATTGTTGTCCCGCAGCGCGGACCGGAGATTCCCCAAACCGAGCATGATCGCCGAGAGTACCTGCCCAACTTCATCGTGCAGTTCACGGGAGATTCTTCGGCGTTCGTTCTCCTGCGCGGACACAAGTTCGGTGGAGAGCCGCTTCAGCTCTTCGCGTGTCCCGACTACTTCGGCAAAGCGGCGTTGCGATTCCTGTTCCAGGCTCAGCAGCCGCCACAGGGAGATTCCCGCAAGGGTAAGTCCACCCGTTGCGGCCAAGACGAGGAGCAGAAGAAGTTCGGCCCGAAACGAAGAAAGCATCACGCTCACGGCGGTGCTGTTTTGCTCCAGCTGTCTCTCGCTGATCTGTTGGATGTGATCCGCAAGGCTCAGAGCGCTCATGCGCCGCGGCAACAGCTCATCCTGCATGAACGCGTAAGCGCGCTCTCTGCGCTCCGCCGCATTCCAGTTCATGACGGGCGCGAGGGCTTTCATGTAGGCGGCCAACTCCGCCGCGAGTTCGTCGACCGGCCCGGGATCTCCTGTTCCAGTAACGCGCCGGTATCCGGCAACCTCGCTTTGAAGTTTCCGTTGAGTTTCGAGGAATTGTTCCTTGTGGCCGGCGGCGAACGCGTCGTTCGTATCGAGCAGAAAGTCGCGGACACATATGTCGGATGTGTAGATGTCAGACCGCAGGTTCTGCAGCAACCGGTCGCGGTTTACGTAATCCCGCCGGATGATCTCTTCGCGGGCCTTGATTTGCGACAGGAAGGAAATAGCGCTGATTCCAATGATGCCGAGCAGCACGAGGAGTCCGCCGAATCCCGCGAAGAGGGCAACCCTGGTCTGGCGGTTGGAAGATCCGTGACGCGATGTTGCAGGTTGCGATTTTGGAGCGGACATGACTGGCGGGCTCGACTAACCGGTATACGTCTCGATCATACAGCCGACGGTGAGGCCCACGTATACCATGCGGACGGGATTTTTCGCGGCAAAAGGACGGCATCGCAGGTCGACCTTCATACAGCGTAGCGTCGCTTAATCCAGGAAAAGAGCGTCCACCGGGGGCTGGTATCTCCGTAATATACGGTAACGGCAGTATTCTCAATTGGTTCCGGACGTCATACACTCCATCCAGGTATTCCGCCAAACCAAAAAAGAGCGGCAGGCAGCATCAGGGCTACCGTCAGGTAATCCATGGGAGACGCGGGCAAATTCGACCTGGATCGACGTCTGGAGGCTTACTTCGCCACCCTTCGATCACCGTCTCTGAAGGAGGCGCTGAAACGAAATGCCGGCAACTGGCAGATCTATGCGGCGGTAACCACCTCGGCGCTCGCGATGGTGACAGGCGCGTCGGCATCCACTATCGGTGACGGTGGCCCGAACATCGCGGCTGCACCCGCCGCCAGCGCCCGGGATGCCAAACGAAATCCGGCAAGTTCCTGGAATATGCCTGTGATCGACGGCGTAAGGTTGGCAATGGCCAAGGCGAATTCCGGTGAAGGAGCTTCCCATGCAGGTGGCGTGGAAGCCGCTGCAATCGCCAGTCAGGCGCAGGCACCGTCCATCTTGCCCGGAGGAGTGGTTCCTCTTGACAGCAGCGTGAGCACCATACAGCCTGGAGAATGGGTATCGATTTACGGGACCAATCTCGCTGGAGCAACCGCCCTCTGGAACGGAGACTTCCCCACGTCGCTGGGCGGTACCAGAGTGGAGATTAACGGCAAACCCGCGTACCTCTATTTCGTCAGCCCGGGACAGATCAATCTACAGGCGCCGGATGACACGGCGACTGGCACGGTATCCGTAGTCGTTACTACCGCCGCCGGCACCGCGACATCCACCGTGACTCTGAGTCGGTTCGCGCCTTCGTTCAGTCTGTTTGGCACAAAATATGTATCCGGTATCATTCTCAGGTCGAACGGTTCGGGAGCATATGGCAAAGGAACGTACGATATCCTGGGCCCGACCGGGAATTCCCTTGGCTATCCCACGGTCGCCGCGCGGCCAGGCGACGACGTGGAGCTTTTCGCCGTGGGATTCGGGCCGACTACTCCCGCTGTCCTGGCCGGAGAACCGTTTTCCGGCGCGGCGCCAACGAACGACCCCGTCGCGCTTTACATCGCTAACGTCCCCGTGCGGCCGACTTTCGTTGGGCTATCGAGCGCGGGTCTGTATCAAATCAATCTGAGGGTTCCGGCCAACCTCGGTCAGGGAGACGTTCCCATCCAGGCCACTGTGGGTGGCATGCTGACCCAGTCGGGTGTGCTGTTCCCGATGGAGGGCGGTACAAACATTATTACGACGACCGGCGGAACGGGGGGCGGCGGCACTCCGGGCACCTTTTTCACATCGGGCGGAGGGACGGGGGGAGGAGGGTCTGGCGGCGGAACGGGCGGAGGAAGCATTCGAAGGGCTAAGAAAAAGAAACACTACGAGCCCAGGCTGCGATTTGCCGAATGACCCGTCGGAAAGTTCTCCTGGTTGGGTGGGATGCCGCCGACTGGAAGGTCATCCATCCACTGATGGACGCCGGAAAGATGCCTAATGTCCGGCGCCTCGTCGAAAACGGCGTCACCGGGCAAATCGCTACTCTGCATCCACCGCTGTCGCCGATGCTGTGGACTTCGATCGCCACCGGGAAGCGGCCTTTCAAGCACGGCATCCACGGTTTCACCGAACCCACACAGGACGGGCGCGGCGTTCAGCCGGTTACCAACCTCTCGCGAAAATCCAAAGCGCTGTGGAACATTCTCAGTCAGAATAATCTGCGCAGCGTCGTGATCGGTTGGTGGCCCAGTCATCCCGCCGAGCCGATCGACGGCGTGATGGTTTCCGACCATTACCACCGCGCCGGCCAGCCTCTCCATCAGGGCTGGCCGCTGCCGGAAAATACGATTCACCCCCCGGAGCTGGCCGGGATTCTGGCGGATCTGCGTGTGCATCCCGAACGCCTCACGCCGGAGTTGGTGGAACCCTTCATTCCCTTGGCGCGGGAGATCGACCAGGATAACGACAAACGCCTGGCCGCCTTTTTGCGGACGCTGGCGGAATGCATGAGCATTCATGCCGCCGCCATGTGGCTGCTGGACGAACAACCCTGGGATTTCTTCGCGGTCTACTACGATGCGATCGACCACTTCTGCCACGGGTTTATGAAGTACCATCCACCGCGCCAGTCCTGGATACGGGAACGCGACTTCGAGCTTTATTCCAACGTGGTCTCGATGGCGTACCAGTTCCACGATCGGATGCTGGGCACGATGATGAAGAAGGTCGGCGAGGATGTCACGATCATCCTGATGTCCGATCATGGCTTTCACCCGGATCACCTGCGGCCGGAATCGATTCCCGACATTCCGGCCGGGCCCGCGATCGAGCACCGCGACTTCGGGATCCTCGCGATCGGCGGGCCGGGAATCAGGAAGGGCGAGCTGCTCCACGGCCCGTCGGTGCTCGACGTGACGCCGACAATCCTGACGCTCTACGGGCTGCCTGTAGGCGAAGATATGGACGGCAAGGTGCTTTCTCAGGCCTTTGTGGAAAGGACGCCCGAAGTCCCGGAAATCGCATTCATCCCGAGTTGGGAAGAGGTTCCGGGCAAGGATGGACGCCACCCCCCGCATACACGGCTCGATCCGGCGGCGGCGCGTGTAGCGCTGGAACAGATGATCGCGCTGGGGTATGTCGAACGGCCGGACGAGAGCCGCGAAATCGCCGTGCAGAAGACCATCCGCGAGTTGCGCTATAACCTCGGTGAAGCCTACCAGGACGACGACAGGCACACCGAAGCATACGAGATTTTCACCCGACTCCATGCGGCCGATGTCGATGAGCAGCGGTTCGCCGTGCGGCTGTTCGTTTCCTGCCAGGCGCTCGGAATGCACGAGGAGATGCGGCACATTGTCGACGATCTTGAGGGGCGGCGCCGCGCGCTGTTTGAAGAGGCGAAGACGAAGATTGAGGAGTTGCGTAAAGTCGCGATCGAACGCGCGTTCGGAAGCGATGAGGCGGAGAGCCCACTCGACACCTTACTCAAAGACAACGAGCAGCGCGAACTGGCGCGATGGCGCGAACTGATGCGCTTCCAGCCGCTCGTCGTCGATTACCTGAAGGCACACGTGCTTACAATGGAGAGACGCTATGGCGAAGCGCTGGCCGCGCTCAAACGGGTGACGGAAGCGAACCTGGCACTGGCAGGCCCGTTGCTGCAGACTGCCGATGTGTATCTCCGCCTGCGCCGCTGCCGCGACGCTCGGCGAGTATACGAAAAAGCGCTGGCGATCGATCCCGATAATGTGCACGCACACCTCGGCCTATGCCGATTGGCTTTGCGGCGAAAGAAATTCGATGTGGCCGCGCGGTCGGCTCTCGATGCGCTGCAGAGAGTTTACCGTTATCCGCAGGCCCACTTTCTGCTTGGGCTCGCGTTGACGGGTATGAGGGAATACGAGCGCGCGGCTCAGGCGTTCCGCGCGGCCATCTCCTTCAATCCGAATTTTCCGGAAGCGCATGTTCGATTGGCCGCTTTGCTCGGGACCTACCTCGGCGACGCCGAAGCCGCGCGCGAGCACCGGCGCCTGGCGCGGCGCATGCGAACACGCGGAGCGGCGGCTCCTGCTTCCTCGTTCGCTTCAATGCCGCGCACCGACGCCGCTCCACACGATACCGGGTTCACGGCAGAAAGCGGCAAGATGCCGCCGCTTGAAGAATCTCTCATCGTTGTAACCGGCTTGCCGCGCTCCGGTACTTCCATGCTCATGCAGATGCTGGCTGCGGGCGGCGTGAGAATCCTCTCGGACGGAATGCGCGAAGCGGACGAAGACAATCCTCGCGGTTATCTCGAACTTGAGCGGGTGAAGAAACTGCCGGATGATTCGACGTGGCTGTTCGAGGGCCGGGGGAAGGCCGTCAAGATTGTCGCTCCGCTGCTAAGCGCTTTGCCACCGGGTCTCGCCTGCCGCGTGATTCTCAGTGAGCGCGATCCTGAGGAGGTGCTCGATTCGCAGGAGCGCATGCTGGCGCGCCGTAATCCAACGTCCGCCATGACGCCCGAACGCCGGCGGATTCTGAAAGACGAGTACCTCCGCACATTGGGCCGCGTCAAAGAGATGCTGGCGAAGCGCCCGGCTACGCAATTGTTGGTTATAGAGCACCACAATGCGATTTCCGATTCGTGCGTTACCGCGGAGAAAGTGAACCGGTTTCTGGGCGGCGCACTTGATATATCGAAAATGGCTGCCGCGATCGACCCCGCTCTCCACAGGACCCGCGCCGGTCTTTCGCGTTAGGTTGCCAAGGACACGCGGCGTCAGCCGCGTTTCGTCGGGACAACCCGGAACGCGGCGGCTTCTTGCCGGAGCGCGGTTCAGCTTACGAAATGATTCCCTTGCGCACCGCGTAAAGCACAAGATCGGCGAAGTTGCGCAGATTCAGCTTCTCCTGCAGATTCCGGCGGTGCGTTTCCACCGTATAGGTGCTGAGGTTCCAAAGCGCGGCAATCTCTTTATTGGACTTTCCCTGCGCGAGAAGATGCAGAATTTCACGCTCACGCGATGTCAGCAGCTCATAACTGTCGGCGAAACCGCGGGTACGGATCTCCCGCACGTAGTCTTCCGCCAGCATCCTGCTGATCTCCGGGCTGAAAAACGTCTTACCTTCGCTCACTCTGCGAATAGCTTCGATCAGATCGCCCTCCGCCGAATCCTTCAGCAGGTAACCCCGTGCTCCGGCGCGCAGGGCCCGCAGAACGTATGCTTCATCGGAATGCATACTGAGAATGACGATGGCCGTGTCGGGAAGCATTTCATGAATTCGCTGGGCCGCTTCCACGCCGTTCAGATTAGGCATGGCGATGTCGAGAACGGCTACGCCCGGCGCGGTTGTCCGCGCCTGTTCCACGGCTTCGAGGCCGTCTGAAGCTTCCGCAACCACTGTGAATCCGGGTTGCGTCTCGAGCAGCAACCGCAGTCCCCGCCGCATCACGACATGGTCGTCGGCAAGGAGAATTCGAATGGGATTCACGTTTGCACGCGCTCGGCGGGTGCCGCATCCGGCATCTCTTCATTCCGGCTGTCTTCATCCTGGATAATGAGAGGCAGCCGGACCGTCACAATGGTGCCCCCGCCGATTTTGGAATCGATCTCGCACGTTCCGCCCAGGCGCGCGACTCTTTCTTCTATGCCGAGCAGTCCGAGTCCTTTTACCTGCTGGACGTTGAAACCCTGGCCGTCGTCCTGGATGCGCAGGATAAGCCGATCGTCCTGCCGGTAGACGCGAATACGCACCGTGGTGGCGCGGGAGTGACGTTCGCAATTATGAAGCGCCTCCTGCACGACCCGGTAAAGGCACGTCTTGAACTGTTCGGGAAGATCCTCCGACGTCAATTCGTTGGCAACGCCGACATCGATCGAAGTACGTTTCGACATCTCCCTTGCCTGCCAGCGCAGCGCGGGGATCAGGCCGAGGTCGTCGAGCATCGATGGTCTCAGCAGAAGCGCCATGTTGCGTACTACCCGGACCGTTCCCTCGACAAGGCCTCTGATGGTCTCCACGTTGCCAAGAGATGCCGCGGCGGGCTGCGTTTCCAGGCGAATCGAGAGATTCCTCAATTCCACTAAAACGGCGGACAGAGCCTGGCCCACTTCGTCGTGCAGTTCGATGGAAAGGGAACGCCGCTCGGCTTCCTGGGCCTGCACCAGTTTGGCCGAGAGGTTCGTCAACTGGTTGCGCGCTTCTTCCGTCTCCTGATATCTGAGCTGAGAGCCCGCTTCTATGCGAAGAATATGACGCGTGCTGAAGACCGCCAACCCAAGGCCAATCGCCAGCGCGACCAACAATGTCAGGCTCAGCCGCGTCTGAAACCTCAACAGCAAACCTACGACGCGTTCATTGCCGGCGTTCATCTGCCGCTCGTTGAGGTCCGCGATGCGGCCCGCAATGTCGAGCATAGCCGCGCGCCGGGGAAACACGTCGTCGCGGAGAAACGTGTATCCCCGGGCGCGCCGCTCTCCGGCCGTCCACTTCATGATGGGGACCAGAATGTCCCAGTAACCCGCCAGTTCGGTGGTGAGCGCGGAATATTGAGGCCGTTCGTCGGCATTGAGCTGCCGCCCATATCCCTCGAGGGCGGACTCCATCCGTTTGCGGACGTCTTCGAGATTCAAGCGAAATGTTTCCGCGCGGGTCGGCTCCGGCTCAAGCAGATAATCGCGAACGTAAGTTCCCGACAAGTAAAGGTCGGACCGGACTTCATTCAGCGTATGATTGCGAAACAGAAACTGGCGGCGGATCGCATCGTCTTCCTGGCGAACTTGACGCAATACCAGCAATGCGTCTCCGCCGGTCAAAGCCATCACCAGCAGCAGGCTGCCAAAACCCGCTATCAACGCAAAACGCGCATTCCAGAACATGATGAAACAACTCCAGCCTACTGCGGAACCCGTTAAGAATAAACACCTATTTGAGGCACTACCTGACGTTTGTACCGGAAATACCAACCGTCTGGTATAGAACCGGGTCTGCTCGAGAGCCTAGATTGAAGGGCAGGAGAATTGCGGAATTACCTGGCTACATGACACCTGTTTCGAGCGCTGCTTTCGAGAGTCTCCGCCAACTTGACACCTGCACGGTTTCCAATGCAATCGAAAGATTCAATGTCCGGCTCCGCAACGAGGGCTTTGTTTCGGGAGCGGTGAGGTGCCGGTTCCCCGAGCTTCCGCCCATGCTGGGATACGCGGCGACGGCCCGCGTTCGCACATCGTCGACGCCGATGAGATCCCCCTGTTACTTCGACAGGATGGACTGGTGGAGCTACTTGGAATCCTTGCCAAAACCCCGCGTGATGGTCTTTCAGGACATGGACCACGTGCCGGGATTGGGAGCGCTCGCCGGTGAAATTCATGCCACCATCGCACAGGCTCTGAACTGTACCGGGTGCGTTACAAATGGCGCCGTGCGGGATTTGGAAGCCGTGGAAGCGCTCGGATTCCCCCTCTTCTCCCGCCGTGTCTCGGTCAGTCACGCGTACGCGCACATAGTCGATTTCGGCAACCCGGTGGAGATCAGCGGATTGACGTTTCATCCCGGGGATCTGGTCCATGGCGACAGGAACGGTATTCACATTGTTCCGCGTGAGATCGCCGAGGAGGTGCCGGAGATGGCCCGGCGGATTCAGACGCAGGAGGGGGAACTGATCCGGTTCTGCCGCTCGGATGCTTTTTCGCTTGGGGAATTGTCCGCCCTCATGGGGCGTGTTTCGAAGGACAGCCTGCCTCCCGCGCCCGCACTCAAACCATGAACACAAACGCGCGAATGAAAGTTTTTTCGATGGCTTTGGCTCTGGCGGGCTTCCCGACCGCGTGCGCGGCGATCCTGCTTCTCACGGTTGGGCTTACCTCGTCCTGCAGCAGGCCAAATGTTTCGGCCAAGACCAACGACGATCAGAACGTCGTAACAGTGGGGACGGCCGTTGCAAGCACCAAGCCCGTCGCCGAGCGCTTGACGCTCAGTTCCGAGCTCGTGCCGTACCAGGAAATCGACGTTTACGCCAAGGTGGCCGGGTATGTCAAGGAATTGAACGTGGACTACGGGTCTCATGTGCGCCAAGGCCAAGTCATGGCGGTGCTCGAAGTTCCGGAGTTGCAAGCCCAACTGGACGAGGACAATGCCGCCATCCGCGCGCAGACGGACCAGGTCGCCCGACTTCAAAGCGAAATCGGCCGCGCAAAAGCCCAGCACGAAATGTTGCACCTGCAATATGACCGCCTCGCAGAGGTGGCCAAATCGCAAGTCGGCCTCGTTGCCCAGCAGGAAGTTGACGACGTCCACGGCAAGGATCTCGCGGCCGAATCTCAGGTGGAAGCCGCGCAGGGCGCGTATCAAGCCGCGCAGGGTCAATTGATGGCCACCAAAGCCAAACTCAGCCACGATCAGGCGTTTTACGACTATTCGAAAATTACGGCTCCGTTCGACGGCGTTGTCACACAGCGGTATGCCAATTTCGGCGCTCTCATGCAGGCCGGTACCACCTCGACTCAGGCAACGCCGCTCGTGCGGCTCTCGGACGAAAATCTTTACAGGCTGGTGATCCCGGTGCCGGAGTCGGACGTGAAATACATCCACCTCGGCGATCCGGTGGAAGTGCGCGTGCCATCGGTCGGCAAAACCGTTGAGGGCAAAGTGAAACGCTTCTCCGTCGATGTGAACGGAGCGACGCGAACCATGCATACGGAAGTGGAGATTCCCAACCCGAACGGTCAATTGGTACCGGGGGTCTACGCCGAAGCCGTCTTGACGCTGAGTCACAACGGAGCCGCCACTGTGGTACCTCTGCAGGCCCTTGACCATGAAGGCGACCAGGCATCCGTGATGGTTGTGGATCGGGGCAATCGCATCGAGAACCGGAAAGT
>Ga0209167_10001241_pt1 | contig 15349 bp, 12 predicted proteins | sample Coa_R1_9_FD_187154 | JGI IMG/M metagenome (GOLD analysis project Ga0209167, IMG submission 187154) | Surface soil microbial communities from Centralia Pennsylvania, which are recovering from an underground coalmine fire - Coalmine... | ecosystem: Environmental > Terrestrial > Soil >... | reverse complement strand
AATTCAAAGACGCCCGCCTGAGAAAAAGCAGGCGGCCGCTACCCTTCGATCCCGCGCAGCGGGATCTCAGGATGAATCGCCCGGTCGGGCGATTCACAAAATCAAAAGCAACGGCGACGGCTGCCCGGTTCGATGAACCCGAACCGGCCGCTACAAAATCAAAGGCAAAGTCAAAGACGCCCGCCTGAGAAAAAGCAGGCGGCCGCTACCCTTCGATCCCGCGCAGCGGGATCTCAGGATGAATCGCCCGGTCGGGCGATTCACAAAATCAAAGGCAAATTCAAAGGCGAGAGCACAGCCAGGAGTGGCTGTGCCACGAAGTCAAAGGAAAGCGCACAGGCAAGATTGCCTGTGCCACGAAGTCAAAGGAAAGCGCACAGGCAAGATTGCCTGTGCCACGAAGTCAAAGGAAAGCGCACAGGCAGGATTGCCTGTGCCACGAAGTCAAAGGAAAGCGCACAGGCAAGATTGCCTGTGCCACAAAGTCAAAGACGCGCGGCTGCCCTTCGAGCCCGCCACCGGCGGGTTCTCAGGACAAGCAGGGTGACTGCGAAGGACGAAGGCAACGACCAAGTCAACGGCGCCCAGCTAAAGCTGGCCGCTACAAAATCAACAGCAAAGTCAAATCAAGGAGCACAGGCAGGATTGCCTATGCTACCGGTCGCCACGATGCATGCTTCTGAACGGGATGCGCCGCTGCGAAGAGGGCGGGTCTAAGACCCGCCCCTACAATGCAATTCACACCGAGAGCCAGGGCTGGCGGTTCGAAGTGGGGGCGCTGGTGTGAGATGCGGCGTGGGTGGGCCATCCGCCCTCGACGCGTTTTCCGGTGGCAACGTCGCTGGTGCTGCTGTGCCGATACTAGACGGCTTTGGCTTTCGATTTGTCCGGGGGAGCGGGTTTATCGGGTGCGTCCGATGCCGCGTCCGATGCCGTGGCAATTTGTTCTTTGGTCTGGTTGACCAATTCCTTGCCGCGATCAACCAAGTCGTCAGCGCGGTCCATGAGTTCCCGCGCTTTCTTGCGAGCGTGCTTGCTTCCTTCTTTCACCTTCTTCGACAGGAAATCGCGAGTGCCTTCGCCGGATTTCGGCGCGAAGACGATACCCACGAGGGATCCGATAGCCAGTCCTGCGAGGAAATAGCCTGCTGTGGAATGGATCTTTTCGGTCATAGCTCACCTCCGAGTTTCGACGTCCGGAGTGCCACGCGCAGGTGCTACCCCGGATTCCACAGCCGCTTTCGGGCATTCCAGGCGTTTCCGTTGGAAACTCGTTGAGCGGCGATAGCGAACTCCATTATAATTGCATGATTTGCCAAGGTAGAGGGAGCCACAGACAGTCATGTTGAAAAGCATTCAGCAGCGGGACCGGGAAGGAAATCGCTGGGTCAAGATCGTGATGGGCGTCCTGCTAGGGATTATCTGCCTGAGCATGCTGACCTACCTGATCCCTGGGATGGGCAGCGCCGCGTTCACCAACAGTCCCGATGCCGTCGCTACCGTCGGCGGACAGAGCATCACGGCCGCGGACGTGCAACGCCAGCTAAACACCGCGCTCCACGGGCAATCGGTACCGGACGTTTTGAAGAGTCTTTACACTAAACAAGTTCTGGATCAGATGATTCTAAAACAGGCGCTCATTCTGGAAGGGCAGCGCCTCGGGATTCGCGTTACCGACCAGGAGCTCTCGGATCGAATTAAGCAGATTCTCCCCGCTGCCTGGAACGGTGACACCTGGCTCAAAGACCGTTACACCTCCGAGGTGCAGACTCGCACCGGCATGAGCATTCCGGAATTTGAAGATTTTCTGCGCGACCAAATGCTGGAAGACAAGTTTCGGCAACTGGTCACGGATGGGATCACCGTTAGTCCAGCCGAAATACAGGCAGAATATCGCCGGCGCAACGAAAAAGTTCAGATCGAATACGTGCTCGTGAAGCCGGCGGAACTCGCGCCCACGATCCAGCCGACGGATGCGGATTTGTCGGCCTATTACACCAAGCACGCGGGGCTGTATCAGGTCCCGGAGAAGCGCTCCGCGCGTTATGCCCTATTGGACCTCGCGAAGTTGCGCGCCACCACCAATGTTGGTGACGATGCGCTGCATGCTTACTACAATTCCCATATTGACGAGTACAAGGTCGAGAATCGCGTTCACGTCGAGCACATCCTGTTCAAGACAGTCGGCAAGACGGACGCCGAAATCGCGGAAATCCGTCAGAAGGCCGAAGACGTTCTGAAGAAGGCGAAGAGCGGCGCGAATTTTGAAGATCTCGCCAAGAAATTCTCCGAAGATGATGGCACGAAACCCAAAGGTGGTGATCTGGGCTGGATCGTTGAAGGCCAGACCGTACCCGAATTTCAGCAGGCTGCCTTCACCCTGCCCAAGGGGTCCATCTCGGACTTGGTTAAGACGCAATACGGTTTTCACATCATCAAGGTTCTCGATCACGAACAGGCTCACACCAAATCGTTCGACGAGGTCCGCAGCACGATTGAGCCGACCGTCCTCGATGAAAAAGTCAGCGCCGAGGCGAACGACATCTCCGAGAAGATGGCATCTGCCATTCGCCAGTCGAATCACCAGCCGCTCGATGACCTTGCGAAAAAGTTCAATCTAACCGTGGGCGAGCTGCCTCTCGCTTCCCTCACGGATCCGCTCACAGCTTTCGCGAATTCTCAAGACGTGCGCACCGCCGTATTTCAGCTTCGGCCCGGCGAATTAAGCCAGCCCGTCCAGACTCCTCAGGGTTTCGCGATTGTCACGCCCAAAGACATTCAAGCCGCACACCAGGGCACCTTCGCGGAGGTTCGGAGCCGCGTTCTCGCCGACTATCAACAGGAGAAATCGGTCGAGCTGGCCAAAGCCAAGGCCGAAGATCTCGCGAAACTCGCGAAGGGCGGAGAACCCTTCGATAAGGCCGCTAAGTCCCTCAATCTGGATGCCAAGACTTCCGACTCACTGTCACGTACCGGCTCCATTCCAGACGTAGGCTCCGGCCAGCTACTCGATGCGGCGTTCGCCATGCCCGTAGGCCAGGTAAGTGACGCCAAAAACGTAACGGGCAACTGGCTGATCTATCGTGTCGCTGCTCACGAGCCAGTCAACGACGCCGCAGTGGTGTTACAGGCCGACCAAATTCGCCAGCAGTTGCTCCAATCCAAGCAGCGGGCCGCATTCGAAGCGTTCCGCGTGGCTCTTGAGGACCGGCTAAAGAAGGAAGGGAAGCTGGTGATCAACGCCGACGTCGCGAAGCGATTGGCGGGCTCAAAATCCTCATAACATGCTGACAATACAGTAGTTAAATATTCGCCACTCTCCTCTTGCTGTCCGTTACCCACTTCGCTAGACTATTTGTATCTGCAGAGCCTGCCCCGTAGCCAGCGGGGTCCTCTTCCCTGGGATAGCTCGGGGATCTAGGGTAAATGCCTCCCAGCCCTATGTCGCTTGGCGTTCAAAAAAACAGACCTTTCTAAGGAGCGATGCTATGGCGCTGAAGAATTCGAGGGCAGGCAGGTTTGCAGCGGGTGTTCCGGAACCAAAGCGAGGCCGTATCCGGGCAGGATCAGCCGAGTCCGCCAGTTACGGGAAGTTGAGGAGCATGATGTCCACCAAAAGCGGTGCGTCCGGGAATCTGTATCACTGTGCCATGGAGAAAAATCAGAACGGCAAGTACAACATCCGCATCCGTGTGCAATTCGAACGAGGTGGATGGGACCTGTCGGTCTATTTTCTCGCGTCGTCCTTTAACGCTGCGATGAAAAAGCTGGAAGAATCCCTACAACTCTTGCAGAAAAGCGAAGAGCGCCTGCGTTTCTGGGGTGTGGAACGCACCGACGATCCGAATCTAGCCGGGGACCTGTTGCAGGAATCCGGCTTGTGGTTGGATCGCCGCCGCGAATTCCCTCGCAAAGTCGCAGAAATGAACGTGGCAAGCGCTCGACCCGTCCCCGCTTCATTACTCGCACCGGTTCGGCGCGTTCTTGCGGATTCGGTATCTCAGGAGCGCGAACGGTCATATTCGGCTGCCGCCGGCGACTAAGGGCGCAAGAAAGGCCCGCTAGTGCGCGACTGAACGGTCTATTTTTCGCGGACTAGGACTTCGCCCTGCGCCAAAACCACGTCGTTAAGTGAAAGCCGGTACTTGTATGAGCCTGGATTTAGGCCCGGGCGTATCGGCCCACTGACGAGCCGCACCCCAGGTGGCGCCTGAAACACGTTGGACGAGAACGGGCAACGCTGCGAGTCAAACTCAATCTTGATGTTCCCCGCGTTCGAGATCCACTCCGCCTGATCACCTGGATCTAGCACTACCACTTCCGGCAAGACACCAACCAGAACACGCTTCTCCGTCAATTTATCCTCGATTCAGTTTCTCGTGGAACACCAATCCCCTCAGAAATCGCAAAGGAGTGACCAAAAATGCCATTACGGGCGTGCATACAGCTCGCGGCGGCCGCCAATTCCCCAGGGCCGGCACAAAAGGCACCCGCTCGCATCGGGCTGGCGCGTTCCCTCAGAAAGCACGGCACGCAATCGAGCTTATAACAAGCCCTTTACGGCTGCGACGATGTCTCGCGCTGATATTCCAAACGCATCCACGAGCTCGTCCGGCTTGCCGGAATGCGGCATGCCATTCACGGCTACCAGCTTGAACTTTGCAGGCGACGCGCCCGCCGCGGCCAAAGCGTGCAGCACAGCTTCGCCCAAACCGCCTTCCGGCCAGTGATCTTCGGCTGTCACAAGGCGTCCGCCGCTAGCGGCGACCTCGGCAGCCAGCGCCTTGCCATCCAAGGGCTTCACGCAGTACAGATCAATGACGCGAGCTGCAATTCCCGCTGTTTTCAATTGATCCGCTGCTTTCAGTGACTCGTGGAGCGTAACGCCGGCTCCGATCAACGTCACCTTATCGTCCGCGCTCTTCCGCAGCACCTTGAAGCCCGGAACAGGGAATTTCTCGTCTTTCGAGTATAGGATGGGCATCTTCGGCCGCGAAGTCCGCAGATAGTTGATCCCCGGCCGCCGCGCCATGGTCTCCGTGAGCCGCTCGGTCGAAACCGCGTCGCTGGGATAAAAAACAGCCGAACCATGAATCGCGCGGAACATAGCAATATCCTCAAGTGCCATCTGCGACGGCCCATCTTCGCCGATGGAGACCCCGCAGTGCGAGCCGCACAAATTGATGTTCGCACGGCTGATCGCCGCCATGCGCACGTTGTCGTACGCGCGCGAAAGGAAGCAGGCAAACGTGTCGGCAAAGGGAACCTTGCCGCGCGCCTGCAATCCCACCGCAACGCTCACCAGGTTCTGCTCCGCGATGTAGCCTTGCCAGAAATGATCCGGGTACGCATCGCCAAATGTTTCCGAAAACGTCGAGTTCTTCACGTCGCCTGATATGGCTACCACATGCGGGTTCGCAGCACCTAGCCGCTTCAACGCGAATCCGTAAGCCTCGCGCGTGGCGATCTTGGCGTCCGGAGCATAGTCCGGTGGCGGGGGCTCGGGGAAATCCGGCGGCGTCGGCAGAGGAGTCCGCTCGTACGATTTTCCAGGATCCGGCGGCACCGTCGGTCCACCGCCCAATTCCTGAATCGCCGCCGCAAGCTGCTCCTTCGAGAACGGCTTTCCGTGCCAATTCAGCTTGTCAGCAACCTGGCTGAAGCCGTGGCCCTTGATCGTCCGCGCCACAATTGCCTGCGGCTTGCCCTTGACTGTCTTTGCGCGGTCCAGCGCCGCCAGTATGGCTGCGACATCGTGTCCGTCAATCACTTGCGTATCGAAACCTTCCGACTCGAATTTCAGCCGGTAGCGCTCCATGTCGTGCTGGTACATGGTGGGTTCACTCTGGCCGAGCCGGTTGATATCCGCGATCACCGTCAGATTATCGAGGTTATAGTGCGCCGCGAACGCTGCCGCTTCCCAGACCTGCCCTTCGGCCAATTCGCCGTCGCCCGTTATTACGTAGACGCGCGTCGGACTCTTATCCATCCGCGCACCGATTGCCAAGCCGGCGCCCACTGAGAGGCCCTGGCCGAGGGATCCCGTAGCAGCGTCCACTCCAGGAATTCGAGGTGTAGGGTGTCCCTCGATCTCGCTGGAAAACTCGCGCAGTGTCATTACGCGCGAAACCGGGAACACGCCCGCTTCGGCCAGCGCGGCATAGAGCACCGGCGCGGCGTGACCCTTGGATAGCACGAAGCGATCGCCATCATTCGAGTTAGCATTCTTCGGATCGAACTTCATCGCATGGAAAAACACGCCCGCGACCAGCTCGGCGGCGGACATGCACGAAGTCGGGTGGCCGGAGCCGGCGGCCGTCGTGGCCATCATTGAATAAATGCTCAGTAGTCTTGCTTTTTCCTTTACTGCGCTTACCGTGGCGGCGGATGGTACTGCGGGAGAAGGTGCGCTCATAACGGCTCCTTTTACATGGCATCGATCCAGCTGATTTTACCCTTTTCGGCTGTTTCTGGTGAAACTGTAATTTTTGATGCTCGGGCCACGCCAACCGCCTCATACGATTTGCATTTCGCTCGCTCTAAACGTAGAGTTTCGTTTGACGAAACGCACGCTTACATCTCTTACCGACACAACAGGAGGCGCCCGGTGAGCACGCTGCGCGCTGAGACAAACACCTCGCGCCGTGAATTTCTGAAATCCAGCGCCGCTGGCAGCGCCGGCCTGTTGCTCGCCTTCTATCTACCCGCGAGCGCTTCGCCACCCGTAGCACCCGAACAAGACTTCAAACCAAATGCGTACATCGCGATCGACCCGCAGGGCGACATTCGTCTCGTCGTGACCCGCTCGGAGATGGGCCAGGGCGTGCGCACAGCGCTCGCCATGATCCTCGCCGAAGAACTCGACGCGGATTGGTCGCGCGTGAAAATCGAACAGGGCGATTGCGATCCACAGTACGGCGACATGACCACCGGCGGGAGCATGAGTATCCGCAGCACCTGGGACCCGCTGCGCAAAGCCGGTGCGTCTGCGCGCGATATGTTGCTCACAGCTGCAGCCGAAACCTGGGGCGTCGCGAAAGATGAATGTAGCGCGCCTGGCGGCAGCATGATCGAACACAAGAAAACCGGGCGAAAACTAACTTATGGCCAGCTTACAGTCAAAGCTGCTTCGGTTCCGGTGCCTAAAGACGTCCCGCTGAAGGATCCCAAGGATTACCGCATCGTCGGTACCAAGCGCGCCCGCGTGGACAGCCAGCACATCGTCATCGGCGAAGCGCACTATGGCATCGACACGAAAGTTCCCGGCATGCTTTACGCCGTCGTCGCGCGCCCGCCGGTCTTCGGCGGCAAAGTGAAAAAATTCGACGCCACTCGCGCGCTGGCTGTCCCGGGCGTTAAGAAAGTCTTCGAGGTGCCTGCCGTGGAAATGCCGCCGCTCTTCGGCGAAGAGCGCAAGCCCGATTCCGGCCACCAACATTATTTATGGGGCGGCGTAGCCGTCGTGGCCGATTCCACCTGGCAAGCCATCGCCGGCCGTCGCGCACTCACGATCGATTGGGACAACGGTCCGGGCGCTGAAGAATCCACCGAAAAACATCGCGCCACGCTCACGGAGCTGCTGAAAACCCCCGGCAAGGAGTTGAAGAACATCGGTGACCCTGACGCGGCTGTTACGTCAGCCACGAAAACCGTCGAAGCCGATTACGAAACGCCGTTTCTCGCGCACATGACCATGGAGCCGGTGAACTGCACCGCTTCCGTTCGCGAAGGTAAATGTGAAGTCTGGGCTCCCACGCAGAATCCGAACGGGATGGCGACGGCGTTGGCCAGCGTGCTGAATCTGCCGCAATCGGCTCTCACCATTCACGTCACTCTGATCGGCGGCGGATTTGGCCGTCGCCTCTGCATTGATTATGGCGTCGAAGCGGCGCTGATTTCGCGCTCTGCAGCCGCTCCCGTGAAAGTTATCTGGACTCGCGATGACGACATTCGCCACGATTACTATCGCCCCATTTCTCACCACCACCTGCGCGCCGGCCTGGATGCGCAGGGCCAAGTCACCGCGTGGTTGCACCACATCGCCGCTCCCTCTACAGACAGCACGTTCATCGGCGGCGAAGTTCCCGATACCGGCGGCACCGAAATTGCCGGCACCGGGCTTCCCAACGGCACAGTCCCAAACTATCTGCTGCAGCAAAGTTTTCTGCATACCGCCGTTCCGCGCGGTTATTGGCGCGCGGTGGACACGAATTGGAATCACTTCGCGGTGCAATGCTTCATTGACGAAATTGCCGCAGCCACTGGCAAAGATCCGCTCGCGCTGAGGCGCCAATTGATCGCGACCAAAGAGAAACCTGCCGGCGGCGCCGATAACGAGGGCGAAACTCCCGTCAATGTCGATCGGCTGCTCGGCGTCCTGAATCTCGTCGCGGAAAAATCCGACTGGGGCAAGCCGCTGCCCGCAGGGCGCGGCCGCGGCATCGCCGGGCTCTACGGCTTCGGGAGCTACGTCGCTCACGTCGCGGAAGTAACAGTCGCAAAAGACGGCACGTTGCGCGTGGACCGCGTCGTTGTTGCGGTGGATTGTGGGCAGGTCATCAATCCGGATCTGGTAACAGCGCAAATCGAAGGCGGCGTGGTCTTCGGCCTCACCTCGGCGCTCTACGACGAAATCACCATAAAGAACGGCCAGGTGCAGCAAACCAATTTTGATAACTATCCGGTCCTGCGCATCGCCGACATGCCCAAAGTCGAAGTCCACCTCGTACCCAGCCACGAACCACCGGGAGGAATTGGCGAGCCTGGCGTGCCTTCTACAGCCCCCGCAGTCGCGAATGCGATTTTCGCCGCGACCGGCAAGCGGCTCAGGCGCCTCCCGTTTCAAACGCGAGAGCTAGCGAAGTCGTAGGTCAGCTTCGCGAATGCCTGCAAGCGTCGGTCGTAGGGGCGGTTCGAGAACCGCCCGCGCAGCATCCTCTAGCTCGTATCCGAAAGGTCCGCGCCTTTCGCTTCCCGCCCGCTCATCGTCACGATTGCCACCAGCGCAGCGACGAGCAGAGCTGTCCACGCCAATACCGGCGCATAATCACCGCCGAAATACTGTTCCGCACACTTGGCCTGAATCACGGAATTTCGCGAAGCGAGCAGATTGCCGATTTGATACGCAAACCCAGGAAACGTTGCGCGCACTGCCGGCGGCGAGAGTTCATTCAGGTGCGCCGGAATCACTCCCCAAGCGCCCTGCACCATGAACTGCATCAGAAAACTTCCGCACGCGAGCATCGTAGCGGTGTGAGAATAAACCCACAGCGGGATCATCGGAATCGTCAACACCGCCGCGAGCGCGATGGCCTTGCGCCGGCCGACTCGCTCTGACCACGAGCCGAAAATGATCCCGCCCATCAACGCGCCAAGGTTGTACACGATCGCGACCAGTGCCACCGTCTTCGCCGAAAAGCCCCGGTTCTTCTGCAGGAATGTCGGATACAGGTCTTGCGTCCCGTGACTGTAAACATTGAATGCAAACATCAGTACGGTTAAAAAAACAAAAGTGCCCAGGTACTTCACAATGTCTTTCCCCAGGCTTCGCTGCACCCCGGCTGCGCCTCCGCGGCCCTGCCGCCACGCAGGCGATTCCTCCACTTTCGTCCGGATATAGATCACGACAAAGGCCGGCAGCGCGCCAATCACGAACATCCCACGCCAGCCGACAAAGTGAAAGAGAGTGCCGTAGACCAACGCCGCCAGCAGGTAGCCCACCACATATCCTTCCTGCAGGAGCCCGGAGAAAAATCCTCGATTTTCTTTCGGCAGAGTCTCGAACGCCAGCGCGGCGCCGACCCCCCACTCCCCGCCCATCGCGATTCCAAATAGCGCCCGCATGATCAGAAAGACATGCAGCGAAGGAGCGAACGCGGAAGCCAGCTCGAACACCGAATACGCGATGATGTCTATCATCAGCGCCGGACGACGGCCATAACGATCGGCAATCATCCCGAAGAAAAACGCGCCGATCGGACGCATCGCCAGCGTCAGAAAAATCGCCTCGGCGATTGCAGAAACCTGTGCGTGAAATTCGGTGGCAATAGCGCTGACGCAAAAGACCAGAATGAAGAAATCAAACGCATCCAGCGACCACCCCAGGAAACAGGCAATGAACGTATTGCGTTGGACCGCGGTAAGGCGTCGAAAATGTCCGAAAAAGTCGATCGTTCGCTCCGTAGGAACCGCTTAACTCGCCGCTCGCAGCCGCGCGCAATCTCGCTTGGGCAAAATCACCGGTGCTTACCGGCGACGCATCAGCCGCGGAGAGGCCAACGCGTCGGAAACTCGCGCCACTTGCGCCATTTCCGCCACGTCGTGTACCCGCACGATGTGCGCCCCCTGCAGAATGCTTGCCGCAACCGTGGCCGCCGTGCCCCAGAGTCTTTCCGTGCCAGAGCCAGCGCGCGACTTGCTCTTTCCCAAAATTTTGCTGATGAAGCTCTTTCGCGAGGTGCCCACCAGCAGCGGATAACCCAAGCGCGCGAGTTCCGGCAAACGAGCCAGCAATTCGCAATTCTGCTCGTAGCTCTTGCCGAATCCGATCCCCGGGTCCAGCACGATCCGCGATTTCTCGATGCCTGCCCGCCGCGCCACCGTCACCGCATGCCGCAATCCTGCCGCAACGTCGCGCAGCACATCGCGCGCAAACGGAGTTTTCTGCATCGTGCGCGGTTCCCCTCGCATGTGCATCAGCACAAGCGCCAACTTCCTGCGGCGCGCCACTTCCGCAATCCGCGGATCGTTTCGCAGCGCCGTCACATCGTTCACAATTTCAGCACCGGCCGCCGCAGCCGCTTCCGCCACTTCCGATTTACTGGTATCCACCGAAATAGGAATCCGAATCCTGCCGCGCAGCTTTTCGATCACTGGTAGAACGCGCCCCAATTCGGTTTCCGCGGAAACCCCCAACGAACCGGGCCGCGTGGATTCGCCTCCCACGTCGATGATGTCAGCTCCGGCACGCTCGATTGCCACCGCACGCGCCACGGCAGCCTCAGTATCCAAAAATAATCCGCCGTCGGAAAAACTGTCGGGCGTTACGTTCAGCACGCCCATCACCAGCGTGCGTTCACCAAGCACCAGTGCGCGTGCAGGCAGCCGCCAGCGAAATTTTCGGCGATGGATCATCGTCAGCTATTGAATCACGGTTTTCGCGAAAGCCTAAGCGCAAGCGCTCGCATCACAATGTGTCGGAGTTGTCGATTCACAGCGAAGGTAAAAACTACGGCGTAGCGGCTACGTAGTACGACGAACGATGAACCACGGTGGGATTTCCGTGATCAATCACTTGGACGTGCAACTGGTGCCAACCGGGGTGAGGTGCCGCACTCGCGTTGTTTGCAGGAGAGAACCCCAGGGTGTACTCCGCGCGAATCTTCAGCGCGATTTGTCGGAACGTGTCCGCAAGCGTTTCCGCCTCGCGCAGAAAATACAATTGGCCGCCGGATCGTCGCGTCAATTCCGCGAGGTACAAGGTGTACGCGGGTATACCCCACGCTTGCGCTGAATACGTCACCAAGGTTTGGCTCTCGTGCGATTGCACCCACGTCGGCGTCATGATCTTCGGACGGCTTTCGGTAGACACGGCAAAGACCTCAATGTCTTCCGCCGCCAGCGCCCTCGCCACGTCCTCAAACGTCAGCTGGTCGCGTGGCCATCCCGCACGCGGCCCCGCCGTTTTCGGATCGAGCGTTAGCCCCAGGCCGCTGTCCTGCCCATCCGTCAATAAGACGATGGCTTTCCGCCCGGTGCGCCCCGCAAACAGCTCTCGTGCCGTCAGGAACACAGCCTGGTAAATATTCGAGCCGCCGGTATCCTCCAGCAGCGAGCGCGCGTCCACACGCGCGACGGCCTTGCGGATCAATCCCCAATCGCTGGAAAAGGGGAGTTGCAAGTAAGCGTGCGCCGAAAAATCCACGATGGCGGTGTGATCCGAAGTGGAAAGCGAATCCACCAGCGCGCGCGCCGCATTTTTCATTTCGTCGGACTCGCGCAGCACGCTGGGGCTGGCATCAATCACCACCGCGACGCTGGCTGATTGCGTGGAAGCGTCGAAATAAGTGAGGGGCTGTTGCACGCCCTCATCGAACACCCGGAAATCCGCAAGCTGCAATCCCCGGACCGCCACGCCATCCGCGCCGATCACGCTGCACGTCACCGGAACGATTTGCGTGACAACCGAGATCGCGTGAGCGTCAGCGGATGTCCCGACGTCGCCCAGCCCTTTCGTGGTGCTACCCTTTGCGCCGTTACCCGCGGGAATGGCCGTCAGTTCTCCCGTTACCGGGTCGCGCTTCCAGATGAAGTTGTCGTCGAGGCGCTGCGGTCGAGGTAGTTTTGATTTCTGCTGGGCTTGCAGCGAAACTTCCAAGCGCGCGAAGAGCAAACTCGTCAGCGTTATGGCCAACAACACGTCAAGCGCCACAACGTGAGGTCGAGGCCAATGCACACGGCGCCTCTTGGAAATCCGCCGCGGTCGCATCGTGCGCTTAATCGAGATCGAAATCCCGCAGAGGCTTTTCGATAGGCCCGTCTTTCGCCTTCTTCAAACCTTCGGCGAATTTCCGCGCCAGCACGTCTTCCTTCGATTTCTCGGCTTCCACCGACGCGCGGAATTTCGCTTCCACCGCGTCCACCTGTTTGCGCAGCAGCGCCGCTGTGTCGTCCAGGTCCACCGAGGGAGGTGGCTTCGGCGGTGGAATGTGCGACAGCACCACTCCTATCTCGCGATCCACCGTCAACTTCGCCTGGCAGCACGGGCAACTAACCATAAACGTATCCAGCGGTTTCTGAGCCATACGCGCATTTTACGCCAATTTTGGCGAACCAGGTATTGCCCCGAAAGCGCTCTCCGGCGCGGCGGATGGCCGCTTCCGTGCTAAAGATTCTCTCGGCATGGCCGATAGGGTGATTACGTACACGTAGGAGATCGCGTAAAGCGTTGTACTTTCAACGCCGTCCGTAGACTTTGCGCCACGGTGCTCACGTGGCGCGGAAGCAATTGCTGGGCAATTTCTTGCTCTTTATCTTAGGCATATTGGGCGTTGGTCAGTCTCATGGCGAGGGAGCTACATTGAGCGCGCAAATCAACATCGTTCCAACTCTCCACGTGGTCGAGGAAGCGCCCGTCAAAATCGGCGCCGACCGTCGCAAGCGCAAGCGAGGCATGTTCACCGTTCCGGTCCAGATTCGCGGCGGAGTGGGAACCCTGGAGGTCTTTGAGGATCTCGTCACCAGTCTTGACGTATCCCGCGATGGCCTGTTGCTATCCACCACGCGAGGCGGATACTCGGTCGGTCAAAAGCTTCAGGTCGCCTGTCCTTACTGGAGCACTCCGACTGCGATCAACGTGCCGCGCAATGCAACAGTAATCCGCAACATACTGCTGCCGAACTTGACCTACGCTCTCGCCCTGCAATTTCTGCCAGGTGAATGCGAAGATGGTCCCTGGGCTATGCCGTCATCGCCCTTCCCGAATCAGGTGCGTGTGCTTTGCGTAGTCTCGGATTCCGCTGCAGCGGGCGCGCTCGGCGAAATACTGCAAAAGGATGGTTACCACGTTGTGACCGTCTCCACAGCGCAAGACGCGCTCGACATTTTGCACAATGAGACGCCCAACGTGATCCTCGCCGAGGCTGAGGGCCAGGATATCTCCGGCAAGGATCTCTGCGCCATTGTGAAGACCTGCCCGCGCTTGCAGCACATCCCTGTGATTCTTCTCACGACTTCCGCGCTGCCATCCGACTATGCCACCAGCCATCAGATCGGCGCCGTGGTTTGCATGACGATCCCCTGCAAGCCCGAACGGCTCCGGAGTGCCATACACCTTGTTGCAGCGCCGCCGGCGCTCTGCTCCGTCTACAGCGCGCGCTTCAACGTAGCCTCGTTCGTGCGCACCGCCTAGGCGCTCTCTCAAACTTCCTCGCCATCTCGCCAAGTCAGTGGCTCGCCGCAAAAAAAAGAACCTCGTCCCATTCGAGACGAGGTTCGTAAAATTCCTTCGTTGCTTCTGTGATTTTAAGCTGGAGCCGGTTTTTCGCCCTTCGCCAGCCCAGGAATCGGCCGCGGCTCAGGCCGCAGCGAAAGCTGCGGTTCCTTGGTCGGTACCGGCGGCGCAGCGGGCGGAGGAGGCGGTATCTTCTCCGGAAGCGGCTTGCCTTCCATCAAGAGCTTCAATTCCACGGCATCCAAAACTTCGCGGTCCAGCAGCGCCTGCGCAATCCGTTCCAGCTTGTCGGGTTGAGTTTCCAGAATATTGCGCGCCCTGCTGTAGCCGTTCGTGACGATGCTGCGAACTTCGCCATCAATCTTAATCGCGGTGTCTTCCGAATAATCGCGGTGCTGCGCGATTTCGCGGCCCAGGAAAATCGCTTCTTCCTTCTTGCCGAAAGTAAGCGGTCCCAGAACGCTCATGCCCCATTCGCACACCATCTGCCGCGCGATTTCGGTGGCGCGTTCGATATCGTTCCCGGCGCCCGTGGTGATGTGGTGCAGGAAAATTTCCTCGGCCGCGCGCCCACCCATCAATACGGCCAGCTGCGCTTCCAGGAATTCTTTCGTGTAGGTGTGTTTGTCGTCAATCGGCAATTGCATCGTGACACCCAGCGCCATGCCGCGCGGAATAATCGTCACTTTATGCAGCGGATCGGCGCCCGGCGTCATCGCCGCCACCAGCGCGTGCCCGGCCTCGTGGTATGCGGTGTTGCGCTTTTCTTCGTCCGACAAAATCATGGATCTTCGCTCGACGCCCATCAGGACTTTGTCCTTGGACATCTCGAAGTCCACCATCGCCACGAATTTGCGGTTTTGCCGCGCGGCCCACAGCGCGGATTCGTTCACCAGGTTCGCCAAATCGGCGCCAGAAAATCCCGGCGTGCCGCGCGCAATCACCGAAAGATCCACGTCCTCGGAAAGAGGCACCTTCCGCGTGTGTACGCGAAGAATTTCCTCGCGGCCCTTGACGTCGGGACGCGGCACAACTACTCGGCGATCGAAACGGCCCGGCCGCAGCAGCGCCGGATCCAGCACATCAGGTCGGTTCGTAGCGGCAATCAGAATGACGCCTTCGTTTGATTCAAAGCCATCCATTTCCACTAGCAGCGCGTTCAAAGTCTGCTCGCGCTCGTCGTGACCGCCGCCCAGTCCAGCGCCGCGATGCCGTCCGACCGCGTCAATTTCGTCAATGAAAATGATGCACGGCGCATTCTTCTTGCCCTGCTCGAATAAATCGCGCACGCGGCTTGCGCCGACGCCTACGAACATCTCCACGAAGTCCGAACCGGAAATCGAAAAGAACGGCACATTTGCTTCGCCCGCGATTGCGCGCGCCAGCAAAGTCTTGCCA
>Ga0209167_10001240_pt1 | contig 15364 bp, 15 predicted proteins | sample Coa_R1_9_FD_187154 | JGI IMG/M metagenome (GOLD analysis project Ga0209167, IMG submission 187154) | Surface soil microbial communities from Centralia Pennsylvania, which are recovering from an underground coalmine fire - Coalmine... | ecosystem: Environmental > Terrestrial > Soil >... | reverse complement strand
GGTGGTACAACCCGCATCGCCGCCACTCCGCGCTCGACTATCTTTCACCGATCAACTACGAAAGGATTCAACAAAGCAGGACTTTAACCACTAGCCCAATACCGTCTACCGAACCGGGGTAACTCCACTCACCAACTAACGCTGATTGATGATCTCACCGCAGCTGCGATCGCGGCGATGAAACGCGCGGGCTTCGAACCAGCCGTTGTCGTCGAGACTTCGCCGGCGAATTTTCAGGCGTGGCTCAAGCACGGACGCATTCTTGATCAGGCAATCAACACCACCGCCGCGAAAGAACTCGCGCGCCGCTTCGGCGGCGATCCGTCCAGTGCGGATTGGCGACATTTCGGAAGGCTTGCCGGTTTTACCAACCAAAAGTTGTACCGCCGCTTGCCTAACGGCTTGCAACCCTTCGTGAAGCTCCGCGAGTGCACAGGCCGGATCTACTCTGCGGCGAATGAATTCCTCGACGAGGTAACCGTCATCGTGGCCAAGGCGGAGGCGGAACGGGCCGCGCGTAGATCAGTTGAGCGGCATCCAACCAACGTGACGGTCAAATCGCTACGCGTGTTCCACGACGATCCGCGCTACGGCGGCGACCTCCATCGCGCGGACCTCGCTTGGGCGATCTACGCCGCGAGCCGGGGATCCTCCGAACAAGCAATCAGGGAGGCAATTCTTGATGGCCGCGATCTGTCGAAAAAAGGCCTGGCTGCACGCCAGCTCGATTATGCGGAACGCACCACGCTCAAGGCGCTCACGATCGTGCAATCGCCGCGTTGACCCAGTCGGGCAGCCGATCGTTAGTGGCTTGCCGCGTCGCGCGGCGCTGGGCCAGGGCAGAATCCTGTCCGGCGCGCCGCATTGCTCCGCAGCTTCGCATCCCGAAATCTTAGCCGCCCCACAACCCCGCCAGCCACACGAATCTTTTCCCCAGCCCCGGACTTGGGCGAGGGACCGGGGAAAAGATGTTCTTCACGAACCCTTATGAGCAATGGACCTCAGCAATTGCGTCCTGGCCGGATGGCACGCGGACGCTAAAGGAGGAACCGACATGGATGATCCATGTGTCGTCTGTCAGCGCAAAGTTCAGCGCACCGAGAACTATGTGCGGTGTCATCTCTGGGGCGCGTCCGCAACGTTCCATTGGCGATGTTTCGGGAGCTACCTGCGCACCGTAAGTGAAACTCAAGTCGAAAACACCACCGGAAAGGCAAGCAGTCTGACCAAATCGAATTAACCGCTCCGCGATGGAGCGCAAATGGAGGGTAATAGTATGTCTCTTAACCGCGCGAGTTTGATTGGTTATCTCGGCCGCGATCCCGAGACCCGCTTCCTGCCGTCGGGACAGCGGGTCGTCAGCTTCTCGGTCGCCACCGACGAATCATTCACCGACAAGGACGGCAGCAAGCAGGAGCGGGTCGAGTGGCACTCGATTGTGGCCTTTACCCGCCTCGGCGAAATCTGCACCGAGTATCTGAAGCAAGGTCGCCAAGTGTTCGTCGAAGGCCGCCTCCGTACTCGCGAATACGAGCCGAAGAACGGCGACGGCAAGCGCCGACGCACCGAGATCGTCGCGTCCCGCGTCCAGTTCCTCGGCACGCCGCCGACCGAACGGCCAGACGCCGGAGCGGCAGAAGAGCCAATCCCACCCACAGATGAAGCGCCGTTCTAAGTCGCTTCTGTACGGGCGCCCGCGCCATTCGACGCGGGTGCCCGCGATGACCTCTTGGGTTCGCGGAAGAAGTTTTATCAACGCTCCCTATACAGTGGCGCTTCTTACAAGCGTGAAGATCGAGACAGCGCCTAGAACTTGGGCAGTATCTTAACTTTGTCGCTCAGACCTAAGTCCGCGAGCGCCTGGTCCAGTTCGCGAATGAGGTGAGGAGCGTCCGCTGTGTCCACGTCCCCGGAAAAATCAACCGCCAGTTTCAGTCCTGTGATGTTGCGTAACTTCGGGATGAGCTGCCGGCCGACTTTGTTCCATGCCTCCCACGGGATCTCCCCGTTCAAGTGCAGCGTTTCGGTGGTACGTTTAGTTCCGGTTTCTTCATTTGAGACGGTTCGCGATTCGTGAACTTCCGAGCGTCCGTCGGTGGATTCGCTAGCCGTCGGATGGAGAGTACTGGGGACGGCAATGTCCCCTGCTCGTAAAGCTTTGACGCGATCTCTCGTGAGTAGATACACATCTGGGTCTGATGACACTTCGTCCGGCGAGATTAATTCGTTGAACCAAACCCGCATGAAGCCGTCCGCTTTAGTTCCGGACGCAAGCCCGAACTCACCTTTCGCGACGAACTGCGGGATCTTTTCCTTGAGATATGCGTCAGGCTGAACCAGCCGGTCGAGCGAGCCATCCAGGAATGCCTGTCGTAAGCTCTTGAGTGGCCACGCGCCGGATGCCTTGAAAGCTTCAGGCCAGCGCCGTTCCAGGTATCCCGCTCCCGGAGATTCGTTGAGCAGGGCGTTGGATTTGAGCGCGCCGACGATGCGCTCAGGGAGCGACCTCGCACCACTTGAGTGCCCAGCCCCAAGGTCGATTTCTGCAATTCCGTCACGCGACCGCGGATCCGCGAACGCGATAAATCGATAGCTCGCCCATACCTCTTCGCGCGCTTCATTCTCCGCCATCGATACTTTGGAGCGAGCGTCGGCGCGTTCAGATGCTTCAAACTCGCTTCCCAGTGACCCATCGCTGATCTCTCGCGCGACCCGCTGCCACGCGAGCCATTCCTCGATCCGATCGCGCAACTCACGGCCCGGTTTGCGTACGCACCAGATGATCGACGCCGGATATAAACGCGGCGAAGTGCCCCGCATCCGGGTCCATTCCGCTAAGCGCCCCCGCAGCTCGTCGCCCCAGGTCTCATCCGGATCGACGACGACCAGATTGAGCTGCGCCATGTCTTCGACGTCCGCGCCCTCTTTGGGAAAGGGTTTCTGCACGTGCAACGGCGATCCGACGCGAAACTGCGCTTCGACGAGCTTCTCGGTTGCTTTGCGCACTTCGGTGTCGTCGAGTGAAGCACGCCGATCGTAAACGACCTTTTCGAGTTTGGGCTTGAGGCCGAAACGATATCCGTCAGTGCCGACCTTGCGAATATAGAAAGCGCGGTTCTCGAGAGCACGCGCAGCATTGTCGATCGATGCTGTATCGAGATCGAGACCCCCTAGCGCGAATCGCAATTCGGGTTCGTGCGCGATCTGCTCGCTCTGACCGCCAGTCGATTCAAACAGGATCGTAATCCCGACCCGCCGATGGATTCCCCTCAGCGGTCCTTTCGTGTCCGCATCGAGGGCTGCAGCCTTGTTGTGCTCGCCGGCGATATCACTGTTGATCGCCGGATCGAGCCGCATCTCGCCCAACTGACCCAGCGCCACCGACCGAAACTCCCGCTTATCCAACGGAGCCGAACCCAATGTGATTAACGGTTCCAGACGCGCCTCCGTATAGCTCTTTTGGAAGGCGAGCGAGATCCACTGCGCGAGCATCGCGAGGGTACCGCGTGTCTGCTGAAACTGGCTCAGCGCCCGCCACTTGCGCTGGAACACCGTGAGTGTTGCCGGATGAAATGGGTAACAGGTCTCGAAACGGCCGCGCAGATAGTCACGCGCTTTCTCTTCGGTCGCGGCGCTATCTACCGCGGTCCATTCCGGCGGCAGTTCCGAACGATGCTCGAAGCACCAATCCGCATACGACCGCGCGACAGCTTTGCGTGTCGTATCCTTACCGAGATTTTCGAAGAGCCGCCGGCGCACGACCTCGCCGATTTCCGCTTCGTCATTAACCAGCAGATCCTTGGCGACGCGTTTGACGACCTTGGTGATTCGCTCTTGCCACAGTAGGTCCGACTCGCTCATCTCGACCTGACTGCGCGGCAGGCTGATAACGCAAGCGCTGCCCCGCGCGCCGGTCATCGCGACGGTGAGATTCTGAACAAAGGCGTAAAAGCCTTCCGCCTGGTTGCGATGGCGATTCAGGAAGTTCAGCACCTCGTCGAACAGAATCAGCACCGAACCGCCGGCCTTTTCGATCACACGCCCGATCGCTTCTGTGCCGGGCGGCGTACTACGCGCCGCGTCGCCGAGCGCTGCAACTCCGGCATCACCGGCCAGTTGACGCGCGATATCGATCCACGGCGTCTCGCGTGTGGTGCTCGGATCCCAAGCGTTGCCGACGAAGACGGCTACCTTGGTCTGCTCCGGCAGCTTCGCAAGACCGAGCGTCCGGCAGAGATCGCCGCCGATCGCCTGCGCATAGTCGTGGTTCTTCACCAGATGGTAGAGCGCGGTCAGCGTATGCGTCTTGCCGCCGCCGAACTGCGTGATCAGAGTCAGCACCGGGGCGGCGTTGACGGTCTCGCCATTCAGTCGGCGCGCGACCATCCCGATATGTTCGATCAGCGCCTTGGTGAAGCAGGTCCGCGCGAAGAAATTTGCCGGGTTCGTATAGTCTTGCGGGGCGGTGCCGGCGACGACCTGTTCGAGTGCGATCGCGAATTCGTCGGGATTGAACGAACGCCCCTCGCGTACCTCAGCGCGCGGCTCGACGACTTTATACCAGGGGTCCACCGATATTCTCCGCGTAGGCAATACATGCCATCACGTCGATGGCCTCGATGCCCGGATAATCATCAAGGATCTCCGCGACTGTCGCGCCACCCGCGAGCAGATCGAGAATTAGCGACACCCAAATGCGATGGCCCCGAATACACGGCTTGCCGGAGCAAACGCTTGGATTGATCGAGATGCGCTTCAATAGCTCTGCGTTAGTCATCGTGATAGGGCTCGGATCCCGCGTAAACATTCTGGTCTCGCTCAGACCATTCCAAAATAGCGCAACGCCTCTTCAATCGCAGGCCGCTTTTCGAGCGGGCAGGGGATCTGGCGCCGCCCCGGATTGATACGGTTCGGTGCCTGCCGGGCAGTTAAACCGAAGCTCGCCTTTACGTCGGCGACCCAGCAGGTCTTGGGTTCGAATCCATGTTTTTTCTTCACCCAGGACTGAATATCTCTGTACGTGGCCATCGCGACAGGTCCTCCAGAGTTCATTTTGGCGTCGTCGATCTCGAACCGCGAGTTGTAGTGTTCGCCGTGCCGATGCGACTGGAGCCTTTGCGCGACCCCGAGTTCCGGTACGGTGCGAGGATATAGCTGGCGCATAATCCTAGGAGACCCGAGCCGCCTGCGAACGCGCTGTTGACTGTGACGATTACTTTCGTCTCGACGTGAGCTTGCGGCAGTAGCAGCGCGGCGTCGAACAGCGCCAGAAATAGAAGACAACCGGCGATCAGGTAGAAAAGGAACTTCTGCGCCCATTGGCGCGCCGTCTCCTGGGATTCTTCGATACCGGCAAAGTTCTTCCCAGCGAGGGCCTGCGGCGCAACGGCAGGTGCTCCTCTCGGATCGATCTTTTGCGGCGCGCCCTCCTCGCTGCCAGCCATATCTGTCGTACCGTTGGATGCTCAGACGCACCAGCTTCAGGCGCTGGCCGCCACCATCGACTGTGACGGGATAGCCAGCGGCACCAGTTCCTTGGTCTCGAGCGTCTTCGGGTCTTGCGACATGATCTTGCGCCCGGCGCGTTGCTCATCGATCAGCCACGCGTAAGTTTTCAGCGCGTCACGAATCACCGCCGACATCGACCGCGCGCCGGTGACCGTCGCCAGACTGTTGATCGCCGCGTAGGTCTCGTCGGTAAACTCAAACTGGACCTTCTTCATACGCATTCTCCTTGCTTAACGTGGCCGCTGCCCTTCCGTTAACACTACATCCGAGCCGATGCCGTCGAATTTTCCGGGACGCTCTCGCGGATCCACCTGCCTGCTTCGACTTGGGTCCTCGGGTGCTTCCGGAGTTTCGGGGACCAGCCCGGCGCTCGCCGACTCGTCGTCCGACTCGATACCGTCGAATTCAGGGTGATCGACCCTCGGATCGACGAGATCAGCCATTTGGTCGATTCTCTAGCCACGGCTCTACCATGGATAATCTACCTATTTTCTCCACATTAATCAATGGGCGTTCATCTCGGCATGGCCAGAAGCATAGCATCCACGAGCCGTTTTTCCTCACTTTCGCGCGGATAAAGCGCCGACAGCGCGTTGGCGAGGCGCAGGAAGTCTGGGCCGCGATCGGCCTCGGCTTTGAGCATGGTGCGCAAGGCGTTTGACTTGCCCGAGGCCTGCAGCAGCATCGCGATATGCACGCGATCGAGCGTGGTCGCGCCCGGCTGGAGCGTCGGCGCTTCGTCGGGCGTGATTTTGCCCGGCTTTTTGCTCGTGCTGCGGCGGCGGGGAGTCTCCGCCGGTTTGTCGAGACCGAGCAGCGAGAACTGGATCGGACCGCCGCGGCTGCGCTCGATCACCTCTGCGACTCCGGACGCTCCATCCTCGCCCAGCAACGTCGCGGCGCGCTCGCGGATCGGCAGCAGGCGAACGATACCCTTTTTCGTCTCGATGATTCGCTCTTCCCAGTTCTCGAGATGAATGCCGAGCGGCTGAGCGAAGCGGCGCACCACATCATAGATCAGCGTCAGGCCTTTTTTCGCGACACCGCTGGACGACTCTTCGTCATCCTCGACGCTGCTGGAGTCGTCGTCCTTGGATGCGTCGTCCGACCCGTTCTCGCTGGCGGCGGTGGACTGGATCGTCCAGAGGAACAGCGCGGTCAGGCGCGCGTCCTCTTCGAGCGAGCCGGCCGCGCCGTTACGCGCGCGGGCTTCCGCGGTGCCGAGTACCTGGCCGAGCGCCGTGCGACCGACGATCTCCCAGACGTAGGCGAGGAAGCCGCGCTCGTGCGGCGCGATCGCCTCGGGATTGCCGCCGAGCGGAATCTCGCGGCCCTCGGCATCCTCGACGTGATGATAGCGGCTGTAGATCTCCATCGCCGGTCCGATACAAGCAAAGACCAGGTCGGCGCCGCGGATGCCTTCCGACGCGAGGCGTTCCATCCAGTCGCCGATGCGATTCGGCAGCTCGCGAAACACTTCAGCCCAATCGCCAACATCAGCATCCTCGGCTCGTGGACGACACACCAGGTGGATGCTCGCAAGCAACATGGCCTTGCTTTCACCTGCTTGCTGGCCGCTCATCTTGTTCTTCATCTCAGTTTCGATCGGCCAAGAAGCGGTTATGATCCAGCCCGCGCGAATCATACCTCCCAACAGTGCTTCCCAGCCTTCTGTCGTCTTATGAGCGAAGACTACACAAGCAGCCCCATCGGGTCGCAATACGTCCTTTCCCGAAAGAAAGGCTTGTGCCATACGCTTTTCAAAGAACTTTCCGTCTTTCAATACCCCACCGACCGACTGAAACGTGTCATCCTGAATATTTTCTTGTTTCTTCGGCGAAAGCGGATTTTCGGGATCAAATGGATCCTGTAGGGTCCCTGGGGGTAGAATTCTCTTCAGCCAGACGAGAAAGAAATCCGACGATTCAGCGTAGCCAATAGCGCTGTAGTAGGGCGGATCCGTGAACCAAATGTCGACACTTTCGCGCGGAAGCAACGAGTCGCAAGCGTCTGCTAAGCTCACCTGTCCAGGCGTTGATCGCAGCGAACCAAGTAACTTTGCGACGTCTGCTACCCAGTCGATTGCTCCGGCAAAAGCTCCTGAACTTTCTGTCCATGGAACGGACTCGTAATAGTCCCATACCACCGGCAAGGCGTTTCTTGCCCAGGTGTTTCTAACAACGTCTCGGCCGGCATGTAGAGAGCAGTTTGCCGAACAGTAATCGGCGGTCCTGCTGACAGCCAACCCCAGAAGGCGCTGTACCGCAAGGCTGGCGTCATCTTCGATTTGCAGTTGCCGGACCGCGCTTGTGAGCTTGGACAGTGAGAGTTTCTGACGATTTGAAAAAAGGTCTGCCCAGCTCGCAACGCCATAATTCGGCACTCTGAGTCCTAGCGTGTTACGGTCGGGTAGCGGTTCGCCGGGAACCTCGGTCCGTCCGTCCGCGTACTTCGCTTCCGCGAGCTTCGCGATGGCCTCGCGCGCCTTCCACACGGCTTCGTAATCGCGGTCGGTCGCCTCTCGATACAGGCGTCCGACCTTGTCGTCGCGCATCGTCACGACCGCCAGCAGGCGCGCTCCGCCGATCCGATTGCCCTGTGCGTCGAAGATGGTATCGGCGCCGCCGCGCTGCTCCCGAAGTTGTGCGCGCACCCGACCCGGCGCGAGCACCCGCCCACATGCGAGGCAGGTCGCCTTCGCGCGCGTGACCGTTCCCGCCGCAACCTCTTTCTCGCTCTTGGGCGCAAAGATCTCAAACTCGACCTGCGGCGTCTTGTCCTTCTGTCGCTTCACGACGGCGCGGAGCGCACGCAGGCGACTGGTCTTCTTGCTCAACCAGAACGAGCGCATCAGTGGAATCTCCGCGCCACAATTCGCCGACTCGCATCGCACAGTCCGCGCCCACAGATACGCGATCGGCGTCGCGCCATCAGGATCGGGCGGATAATATTGCGCCAGCTCCTTCTCGGCCTGTCGCTTGATTTCCGCGCCGGCCTTGCGCAGCTCGTCCGCCAGCGCCGGACCGTGACGCGGAATATCTTCGAGCATCACCTTGAGAATCAGGCAGGCGACGGGATTCAGATCGCTCGCGAAGGCATCGCATCCAAGCCGCAGCGCCTCCAACGGAATCGAACCGCCACCGGCGAACGGATCAACCACCAGCGGCGCTTCCTCGCCATGCGCCGCTTTGACGAGTCCGCGCCCGACTTTCAAATACTGGGGTTTTGCGGCGTGATCCCAATTGGCGAAATCGCCGATGAAATGAAGCATCGCGCGCCGGAGTGAGAGTTCGGTTTTCTGTAGAACGATTCCCGGGAAACCTTCGAGCAGATCGCGCGCCGCGGCTTTGAATTCGGGCGGACAATTTTCATCGCAAGGATCGGGCAACAGTAGAGCGAGCAGCATCGCGCGACACGCCGCCAATGGCCGTCGCGCCCACCAAAGATGAAGCGTGCTCGGATGCCCATGCCGAATCGACTTCTCGCGCGCCGCATGTCGGCTCACCACGGCGATCGGAAAATCAACCTCGGCCAGCCGCTTGCACGTTTTGGGAATCATGGGACGTTATGAGTTCGGACGGCTCCGTCGAGCCGCCGGTGTAGAAACGAAACGAGTGACAGAAGATCGAGAGCATCCAGTTTGTCGACGTTCCAAAAAATGCGCGGAGAATGTCCCGTCGTGTTGCGGAACGTCCCGAACATTCCCTTGAGGAGATTGGCGAATCCGGTGTGCTCGTCCCTCTCACTTTGAGTCTGTAAGAAATTAATCGCGAGAAGTGGTCTGCTGAGTCCAAAAGCGGAATCAACTAAGGGAGCGCCATCACCGATCAATCCTGTTTTGTCGCGAATCTTCTGGGCAATACTCTTGGCCGCCTCAAGCACGGCATGAAAATAGTTCGGCGGATTCGCCTCCATTAGCTCTGCTCGACAGAAAGTCTGAACATCAGGATGTACAGCCCTGCGCCGCAACTCGGTCTGCAACTCTTCCGCCATTCGCTGAGCATCTGTCAGCGTCTCGGCGGCGCGTGTTTGGCGGAGCTGCCCGTCCTCCGAAAGTTGTAGGGAACAGAACGCCAGAACCTCGTTCAACTTTATGCGAAGTTCTCGAAAAGAATCTGGATTTCCAAGAAAGCGCACCGGATCCATAGCTCGTTGAGTAAACGCCGCGACGTTATTGCCGCATCTGTCTATGTCTTGTTTGGCCCTTAGAGCTAGCAACGCTCGCTCCCACTTCGGGGTGCCGCCGTTCTCCGGAATGTTAGAAGTGCGGAGCAACTCGACGAGATCCCTATGGGAATAGGCGTCCGCCAGCACGCGGCAAATCTGTTGGAGCTGGTTTTCTGAAAACTTTGGAACCGTCATCTGAAATAGCCATGGGGTGCCGTCATTTAGCTCTTCAGACTCTCCTCGTCCGTATGAGGGTCGAAAGCTTACGTGGCATCGCGACCGTCCCGTCCATCCTCGGTCGGCCGTGGCGCTAAGCCCGCCAAATCCTCGAACGATCGCGCGTAGTGATCGACTTTGCTAACCTCATCCCACTCGATCTGCGCGGGGTCTTTTATCGTCATCAGGCGCGGACCGTCGGGGCGCTTGCAACGCGTGACGACGTATAGCCAATAACAGTCGCGGCGATCCTCCGCGGTGCGCTTCTCATTTGGTGTAAGGCCGATCACGCCGTCATTGCCGGCTAGCCCCTTCACCTCGATCAGCCGCAGCTCGCCGGAATTCGTATCCAGACTCGTGATGTCGTAACCGAGATTCTTCTCATGAACGTCTGCTACAGAGCGGCCGTGCGACCGTTCGTAATCAATCGCAGCGCGCATCGCGACCGCTTCGGTCTCCGCGTCCGGCCGCAGATTGCGCACCTCGGGCTGGTCGCGTTCGGGATGGGGCAATACCAGCACGCTGGTCATTCGCTCAACATCTTGGAGCGTCAGTGATGCTTGGCGTTCGAGTTCGATCCGGCGGCGCGTGCGACGTTCGGTCAGCTCCGCGTGGCGAATTTCGGCCTGCCGCAGATTGCCGGCCGCGCCGTCCACGCCGCGCTCTAGATCTTCCTGCAGCCGCGCGATGCGCTGATCCTCGCGGTAGATCAGCTCGGTCAGTGAAAGCTCGATGTGACGGCCGATCCTTTCAACCTCGGCCGTGCGTTCTTTGTGCACCTCTGCCAGAAATGGCATCAGCGCCTGCTCGTTCAGCCAGACGCGCGGCTCGGGCGCTTGCACCACGTCAGGTAAGGCGTCGGGCTTCGACGCCGGGGTTAGATTGCCGAGCACGCCGGGATCGCGCAGCGTCGCCTTGCCGGCCGAGTCAGATTCGACAGCGAACAGCCGTTCGTGAATCGCGTGCCCGAGGCCATCAACAATCTTCGCGCGGTAGAAGTCGATTCGTACTGGCGTCGAGACTTCGAGCGCATAAAAGGTCGCGCCTTCGGCGAGCTGGTCACGCGCTTTGTCGAAGGTGTACCGGCGCAGCGATTCGAACAGCGGATGACCTGGCGTCACCCATTCGAGATTATTTTTGTCGGCTGTCTCGCGATCGGTCGAAAGGCGCGGATAGCGATCAGCGACGGGCGGCAGCTTCCAGCCAGGATCGGCAGCATAACGGCGCAGCGCAGAGGGCGTCGTTGGCGCGTCGAACGCATGGGGCAGCGACGAGACCGGCTTCAGCGCATACGGCACGTAGCGAGCGCTCTGGCCGAGGAAGCGCGCGATCGTCTCGGGCACCACGCGCCGCTCCTGGGCGCGGGCGCGGCGCTCGATGAGCATCGCGAGATTCAGGCTCTTGGTCGCCAGTCCTTCGAGCGCGTTCTGGCAAATCGCGCGGAAGCGATCCTCGCTGACCGGACTCAGCAGGCGTTCCTCAAGGTCCGCATCGCCCATGCGTCCGGCGTAATAGTCGCGCAGCACCCGCTCGATATGCGCCGCGGGGAGCACTTCGCCGACCACGTTGAAAACCGCGTCGTCGTCGAGCGCGTTGCGAATCTCAGCGAGACGCTCGTGCAGGCGATCGAGAATCCGGCCCTCGACCGTGCTGGTCGAGACGAAGTTGAAGATCAGGCAATCTTTGGTCTGACCGTAGCGATGAATCCGGCCCATGCGCTGTTCGAGACGATTCGGATTCCACGGAATATCGTAATTGAACAGCACGTGGCAGCATTGCAGGTTGATACCTTCGCCAGCGGCCTCGGTCGCGACCAGAATCTGAATCGCACCTTCCCGAAATTGCTGTTCGACAAAGAGTCGTGTGTCCTTGTCGTCGCGCGAGCCGATCGCCATGCCGCCGTGAATAAAGCCGACCCGAAAGCCCCATTTGCGGAGCTTCTCGACAAGGTAATCGAGGGTATCGCGAAACTCGGTGAAGATGAGCAATCGCTCGTCAGGATTGTCGAAGTAGCCCTGTTCGCGCAGCACGGCGCGAAGCTTGGTCAACTTCGCTTCGGCCTCACTCTCCTCGAACTTTCGCGCGCGTTCGGCGAGCGCACCGAGATTTTCGATTTCTTCGCGGACCTGTGCGGGATTTTGGGCGATCGTCGTAGCCTCGATCAGACGCTCGAAATGTTCGCGCTGGGCTTCCTCCATCTCTTCGAGATCTTCTGCGTCGGGCAGGTCCGGCGGCGCGGTCGCGGCGAGCTCGTGTGCGCGCTTGAGATTCTCGTTCAAGCGATTGATGCGGTTCTCGAGCGAGTGGCGCAGCGCGTAGGCGCTAGAGGCGAAGCGCCGCTGATAGAGGGCCATCAGGAAGCCGACCGCACGCGCGCGCGGATCATCGCCACGCGCCGCGGCTTTCGTCGACTGCTCCTTCACGAATGAAGTCACGGCTCGATAGAGATCGTATTCTTCGCCGTCAATCGCGAAATGAGCGGTCCGCGTATCGCGTTTGGTAAAGAGCTTACGCGCCTGCCACGTGCCGTCGGACTGGCGCTCGGGGAAGTACTGCATCGCCTCCTTGGTGCGCCGCAGATAGAAAGGCGCGGAGCGTTGGCGCATCGCCTCGCGGATCGACTTCACGTCGGCGTAGGCATCCGGGTCGAGCAATTGGAGGAACCGGCTGAAATTCTCGGGGTCGCCCTTATGGGGGGTCGCGGTCAGCAACAGAAGATGGTCTGTACGGTCGCGTAAAATCTCGCCGAGCGCATAGCGCGCCGTCTTCCGCGCAGGCGGGCTCCAGGACATGCGATGGGCCTCGTCGACAATCACCAGATCCCATTGCACTTGCTGGAGCCCGGCAACTATCGATTCGCGCTTGGCGAGATCGAGCGAAGTAATGACCTGCCGGTTCTCCAGCCATTGGTTGATCCCGTACTGCTCGCGGATGTTCGCGCCGCTCAGAACGGAGAATTTCTCCTCGAACTTGTCCCGCAGTTCGCGTTGCCACTGGAAGGTCAGATTCGCCGGGCAAACGATCAACACCCTCTCGGCCAAGCCGCGCAACTTGAGTTCGCGCATCAGCAACCCAGCCATGATCGTCTTGCCCGCTCCCGCATCGTCGGCGAGCAGGAAGCGCACTCGGGCGAGCTTCAGCAGATAGTCGTAGACGGCTTCAAGTTGATGCGGCAGCGGATCGACGCGTGAGATCGAAAGGCCGAAGTAGGGATCGAATTCGTAAGCGATGCCGAGCGTGTACGCCTGCAGGCCGAGCCGCACAAGCTCGCCATCACCGGCAAACGCTCGCGCGGCGTCTTGGCGGCGCAACGAGCTCAGTTGCTCAAAGGTGAGGGGTACGGCACGAAAGAGTTGAGTCTGCGTCCCGACCAGCCCGAGCTCCCAGGTTCCCGCCCCGACCGCCTGGACGGTGACGACGCGCATCGGCTCGCCGAACAGCGAACCCGAAAGAACGTCACCTAATTGAACAGGATTTTCTCGGTCCCCCAAGCTTTCTCCCCCAAAGCCGGTTCGCTGATCGACGCGTCGGCGCAATCGCCCTGATCCTGAAGCGTTCGCGCCAACCCCGAAAATCGACTCTACGTCAAGTATCTCTCATTGGTAGATAAGAGCCATTATAGACCTGCTATTCCCACACTTTGAAGGAGACATCGACAGCCGAACTCAGGCATCGTTAGCTAACATTCGGTGAATCTCCGTACCGGAACGCCTCAAATCGCGATCTTGAGTGCGATCTCCTCGAACAGGACTTCCGGCACTTTAACCTTTCGCTTACCGCGCGGTTCCTTGGAGACCCGTATCAAACCGTGCCGCTCAAGAATCGCGATGTCCTCTTGAACGTTCTTGAAGTCCCGCTTAACCATCTTCGCAAGCTCATAAAGCGAACCCGGATGTTGGGTTCGAATTGTATGCATCAACGATAGGCGTTCTCGCGTCAAAAAGTTTCGCGCGGCCTCGATGCTGGTGAAGCCGACCTCCTCACGCGGTTTCTTCGAGACGCGGCGCCCTGTTCGCACGGCATCAAACGTATTGGCAAAGCCGTCCGCTACATCGGCGAGCGGCCTGATTGAAAAGGTTACTGTCTTCATAGGAGTGCTCCTGCTGCTCCTGCTCTGATCGCATCGCCTAAAAAGTCCGCCACGAGTATTTTGGCATCCCGGAAATCATACGGCTCCTCGCTTTGACCAACGTGGCGATGGTGTCCCTTCGGGTGATGGTTGTCGTACAGGATCGCTGGCGTTTCCTCGCCCGAACGGATAAACGCAAGCCGATACCGGACCCCCTTCAGGATGCCGCGCACTTCACTCGACTCTCCAAAGCACCGAATCGAAAAGATTCCCGCGTTCATCGGTCCACTTCTGTCGCTGGATCAGCGTTGCGCGCGCCACCCCGCCAGCCTCTAGATGGCATCATACACCACGTACTTAGACTTCACCACCCACCAAAGAGATCGAGGCGTTCGTTTCGCTAGCACGGCGCGCCAGCCCTGACGGGACGCTCCGCTCTTTCACGCCCTGCCGCCCGCTCCACTCTCGCATCTAGGAATCTGCGCGCGGCCCTCCAGTGGGTGTTGAGAGGGCCGCGCGGAAAAGTTGCGCGGATGAAAGGAAGCGCAGCACGCCCTGCCCGAGGACGGGAAGCGGGCGGAGCCAAGGAGGGCGAACAATGGACCTTTATGCGATCGTGACGGAGAAAATCATCAAGCTGTTGGAGCAAGGCGTAGTCCCGTGGAGGCGACCTTGGGGCACCATCGGGTTACCCCGCAACCTCGTTTCAAACAAGCCCTATAGGGGCGTCAATCTCTTCCTACTCTCCGCCTCAAAATACACGTCACCCTTTTGGTTGACGATACGCCAGGCGAACCAGCTTGGCGGATTCGTGCGGAAGGGCGAAGAAAGCACACTTGCGGTCTTTTGGAAGATCGAGGAACCGAATCAAAGCGAAGGCCAGGATGAAGTGCCCAACGGGAAACAGCGCCGCCGGTTCGTTCTCCGTTACTATAGGCTCTTCAATTTGCAGCAATGCGAACTTCCACAGCGAATCCTCGACAAGCTGCCCAAGATCCAGAAGTATGAGCACGAACCAATCGCAGCGTGCGCCGAGATAATCGGCTGTATGCCGAATTCTCCGGAAATAGTGCACGACGGCGCGAAGGCTTTCTACAGTCCATCGACCGATTGCGTAATATTGCCGCCGCCGGAGCTTTTCACTTCTGTCGAAGAATATTACGCGAGTGCTTTTCACGAACTACTTCACTCAAGTGGTCATCGCAGTCGATTAGCGCGAAAATCACTGCTCGAAGGCGCTTCGTTCGGGTCAGCAACGTACAGCTTTGAAGAACTCGTCGTGCGCCGTGTCGGCGTGATTGAAGGAGGGTAAGACGATGTCTACTGGATAGCTGGGAAAATCCATGCGCACCCGACTTACCTCGGCCATTGGGCTGAAACCGGGAAACCGGCGGGGGAACGTAG
>Ga0209167_10001239_pt1 | contig 15370 bp, 10 predicted proteins | sample Coa_R1_9_FD_187154 | JGI IMG/M metagenome (GOLD analysis project Ga0209167, IMG submission 187154) | Surface soil microbial communities from Centralia Pennsylvania, which are recovering from an underground coalmine fire - Coalmine... | ecosystem: Environmental > Terrestrial > Soil >... | reverse complement strand
ACCAGCCAGCAGATGAGCGCCAACGCCGAGGAGACTTCGGCTCAGGCCAACGTGGTCACCAGCAACGCCGAGCAGGTAAACCGCAACCTCCAGACCGTGGCCACCGGCAGCGAGGAAATGAGCACCAGCATCCGTGAGATCGCCAAGAATGCCCACGAGTCGGCCAAAGTCGCTACCGGCGCGGTGAAGGTCGCAGAAGAAACCAACCAGATCGTGATCAAGCTGGGCGAATCCTCCACCGAGATCGGGCAAGTCATCAAGGTCATCACTTCGATTGCGCAGCAGACCAATCTGCTGGCGTTGAACGCAACCATTGAGGCCGCGCGCGCCGGCGAGGCGGGCAAGGGATTTGCCGTGGTGGCCAACGAAGTAAAAGAACTGGCCAAGCAGACCGCCAAGGCCACCGAAGACATCAGCCGGAAAATCGAAGCCATCCAGGGAGACACCAAGAGCGCGGTGGGCGCAATTGCGCAGATCACCGCCGTCATCAAGCAGGTCAACGATATTTCCAACCTCATCGCCACAGCCGTCGAGGAACAGAACGCCACCACCAACGAAATGGCCCGCAACGTCGGAGAGGCGGCGAGAGGATCGGCGGAAATTACCAGCAACATTGCGGGAGTCGCCGAAGCTGCCAAAAGCACCACCCATGGCGCCAACGATGCCCTGAAGGCGGCCCAGTCGCTTGCCCGGATGTCAACCGAACTGCACGAACTGGTGCAAAAGTTCAAGATCGATCACGGGCGGTCTCAACCGCAGGCGGGCAGGGCATGAGCGCCCGGGCTGGTTCATAAGATCGCAGCACCGTACTACCAGGAGCCCGCGGATGCTGCGCCGGAAACGCCATCCGCGACAAGCGAGCAGATATCCCGAGTACACACCCAATGTCGCCGGTTCGAGTGCTGATCGTGGACGATTCGATCGTGGTGCGCAAACTGCTGTGCGAGGCGCTCGCCTCCAGCCCGGAAGTGCAACTGGCCGGCACCGCCGCCAGCGGATCGCTGGCGCTCATGAAAATTCCGCAACTGCATCCTGACGTGGTCACGCTCGACATCGAAATGCCCGGCCTTGATGGTTTGCAGACGCTGAAAGAGATTCGACGCCTGTATCCCCGCCTGCCCGTCATCATGTTCAGCACCCTGAGCGAGCGCGGAGCGGCAGTCACCCTCGAAGCGCTCGCCATGGGCGCGTCCGACTTCGCCACGAAACCGAGTAACGGAGATGCGGCAGGCGCCCTGTCGCAGGTGCGCGGCGAACTGATCGAGAAAATTATCCTGCTCGGCCGCCACCCCGGCCGTCCCGTGGCTACGGCCACGCCTTGCAGCGTCCAGCCACCCATAAAGCGGCGAGCGCGAGGGCTCGTTTCCGTGCTGGCCATCGGCAGTTCGACCGGCGGACCGAACGCGCTTGCCGAAGTCATCCCCAGGCTGCCCGGCGATTTTCCTGTGCCGGTCGTGATCGTGCAGCACATGCCGCCGCTCTTCACGCGCCTGCTGGCGGACCGGCTGAATACGCAGTCCTCGCTGGCCGTGCGCGAAGCCGAGGCGGGAGCCGCTCTCGAACCCGGCCAGGTGTGGATCGCGCGCGGCGACCATCACCTCGCCGTCGCGCACAAAGCTGGACAGGTTGTGATGAACCTCAATCAGGATCCGCCGGAAAATTCCTGCCGCCCAGCCGTAGACGTTCTGTTTCGCTCGATCGCTCATGTCTACGGGTCCGGCGCCCTGGCGGTGGTTATGACGGGCATGGGCTCCGACGGAGCCCGGGGCGCGGAAGCGATTCACAACGCCGGTGGCGAGGTTCTGGTCCAGGACGAATCTTCCAGCGTGGTTTGGGGAATGCCCGGCGCTGTGGTGGGCACGGGAGCGGCGGACAAGATCTGCCCTCTGCTGGAGATCAGCCTGGAAGTGGTGCGCCGCGTGGCTGCGGGCCGAACTCCCAGCCTGCACGCGGCCGCAGCCCAGAAATAGAAGCGGCATCTTTTTCCGTAAGCCGGAGCGAAGCCAAGCATGGTCGAAACAGTCATGGCGCACAAGCCGGCCACAAACGACGGTCAGGATCTTCGCGACCCCGCCTACATCCGCCTCCGGGAGGTTATCTATCAGACCTCGGGAATCTACCAGACCGATGAAAAACTCTATCTCCTGGCTTCGCGCTGCGCCCGCCGGATGGGTGCGCTTCACCTCAAAACCCCTTCGGACTATCTGGCCTACCTCACCGTTCGGGAAAACCGCGAAGCGGAAATGCGTCTCCTGCTGAACGAAATCACCATCGGCGAGACCTACATGTTTCGCAGCCCTCCCCAGCTCGAGGCGCTGCGCAACGTAATCCTCCCTCAAATCATGAAGGCCAAAGCGGCCCTTGGCTTCAGGCGCCTGCACGTGTGGAGCGCGGGCTGCTCGACGGGCGAGGAGCCCTACACCCTCGCCATGTTCTTTCTTCAGGAGAGCGAGCGGCTTCTCTCCGGCTGGTCGTTCGACATTCTGGCCACCGACCTCAACGACAACTCGCTGGCTGCGGCGCGCGCCGGAATTTACGGCGAATATGCCCTGCGCACAACCTCAGAACTCCTGCGCAAGAAATACTTCAAACCGCTCGACGACAAGCACCTGCAGGTTGGCGAGCAGCTCAAATCGCTGATCCGCTTTGACCGCGTGAATCTCAACGACGACAGCCGGATGACCTTCCTCAAGGGGATGGATCTGATCTTCTGCTGCAACGTGCTGATCTATTTCGACCTGGCTTCCAAGAGCAAGGTGGTACAGCACTTCTACTCCAATCTTCTTCCCGGCGGCTACCTGTTCCTCGGACACGCCGAATCTCTCTACCAGGTCGAAGACCGTTTTCGCCTGGTGCACTTTCCGGGCGCAATCGGTTACTGGAAGCCGCCTCTCGGTAAGGTCGAAGGAGGTAAGGAATGAAGGTCTTCACGCTTGACCAGGTACGGGCGAAAGTCAAGGCGCTCGACGCCATTCCCAGCATACCCACCGTGATTCAGCCTTTGTCGGCCATGCTCAGCCAGCCGCCCGAACAGGTGAATCTCGAAAAGATGTTGAAGCTCGCGGCGTGCGACTCGACCATTACGGCACAATGTCTGCGCATGGCGAACTCCCCCCTTTTTGGACGGCGCAAGACGGAAACTCTACGTAGCGCGGTTCTGGCCCTCGGCATGAAGCGGGTCGAAAGCATCCTCATGGGGTGCTGCCTAAACAAGATGGTTCCGCCTGACAAATGGGCCTTCGACTCGCTCACCTTCTGGCGTCACTCGCTGGGCTGCGCCCTGCTGAGTCAGAAACTCGCCAAGCTGATCGGCTATCCCGAAGGTGACAAGGCATACCTGGCCGGTCTGCTCCACGATCTGGGTATACTGGTGAACACCCTGATCTGCACTGAGGCCCTGCGCGAATGCATCCGCGACGCGGCGCAGAAGCAAGTCCCTCTCGATGTGGCTGAGCAGGAACACCTGGGCTTTACCCACTGCCAGAGTGGGAGAATCCTGGCGGAACAGTGGAGCTTCCCGCCTGATATCGTCGAAGTCGTCGCCTGCCACCACACTCTCGGGTCCGCGACTCACGCGCACGATCTAGTGGCGCTGGTGCACGTCAGCGACCTGCTCTGCCGGATGCGGGATCTCGGCTACGGATATTACGAAGCAGTCGGCGTTGACCTCACAGCCGACCCCGGCTGGAAGATCCTGCTAGCGCAATACCCTGTCCTGGCCAAAACCGACATAGCGCGCTTCACCATGGACATTGACGATTCGATGGAAGAAATTACCCTGCTCGTGGATGCGGTCTTCAAGCCGCAGGTCGCTCACGTGTAACCGTTCCCGGCCCCGCCGAACACCCTCCGGAGTCCAAAATTCCTCAGGCGGTAGCGTTTTCTGGTGCACTCAGATCGCCCCCGGTTGACTCCGGCCCAGCCTGCCGCTAGCATTAGCCGCTGCAAAAAACAAGCCATCTTCCATAGGAGCGTTTCACCCATGCGCCTCTTCGTCCTGGCCCTGATCAGTTCCCTCTTGCTAATCCCTCCCACGCTGGCCAAGGAGTCCAAGAAGGCCACGCCAGCGACAGATGCCGCGGACAAAGAGAAGAAAGACCTCCCGCTGACCCCGACTCGCACCGTCGAGTTCACCACGGACGAAGGCACCTGGATATCCCTTGACGTCTCGCCCGACGGCCAGACGCTGATTTTCGAATTGCTGGGCGACCTCTACACCATGCCGGTCAGCGGTGGCGAGGCCAAGAAGATTACGTCCGGGCTGGCTTTTAACAGCCAGCCGCGATATTCGCCGGACGGGAAGCTGATCACATTCGTCAGCGACCGCAGCGGCGCCGAAAATGTTTGGATTGCGAACGTCGACGGCAGCAATCCCAAGCAACTCAGCCATGACGAGCAGGTCGAGTTCACTTCACCGGTTTTTTCTCCCGATGGACAGTTCGTCCTCGCCAGCCGCGAGAGCCAGTTTCCCTGGGAGAACTATGACATCTGGATGTACCACATCAAAGGCGGGGCTGGCGTACAGGTCACCAAAGGCAAACCCAAGCCGGACGCACCGCGCCGCGACTGGACCTATGCCGTCGGGCCTTCCCTTTCACGGGATGGCCGCTACCTGTACTATGCCGCCCGCAAAAATGGCTTGGCCTACAACGCACAATTTCCGCTTTCGCAGATCGTCCGCCACAACCGCATCACCGGTGAAGACGACACCGTCACCAACGCTCCCGAAAGTGCCTTCCGTCCGGAAATTTCTCCCGACGGCACCAAGCTGGTCTATGGCACGCGTTATGAAACCGAAACCGGACTCCGCATCCGCGACCTCGCCACCGGTGACGAGCGCTGGCTGAAGTACCCGATTCAGCGCGACGACCAGGAGTCCCTCTACACCCGCGACTTTCTCCCCAACTACGCTTTCACGCCCGACAGCAAAGACGTGATCCTGACCTGGGGCGGCAAGATTCATCGCATTTCAATCGCCACCGGAGACGTTCACGATATTCCCTTTTCCGCCAAGATTTCGCGCCAGCTCGGACCGCAGCTTAACTTTCCCACCAGAGTTGATGAAGGTCCGATTGCTGCCCGGATCGTTCAGAGCCCGGTCCAGTCTCCGGACGGCAAGCGAATCGCATTCTCGGCCCTCACCCACATCTACACCATGGATATCACCCAGGGGACGCCGCATCGCGTCACCAGCGACGAAGCCCGCGAGTTCGAACCGGTGTGGTCGCCCGACGGCCAGTGGCTCGCATATGTGACCTGGTCCGAGCAGGGCGGTCAGATCTGGAAGATCCGCGCCGATGGATCGGGAACGCCGCAACAATTGACGAAGGTTCCTGCCTTCTATCGCGACCCAGTCTGGTCGCCCGATGGCCAGCGTATTCTCGCCCTTCGCAACCCGCGCACGGCGCGTGTGGAGGCGCTCAATGAATGGGAGGATCAGCCTGTTTTCGATATCGTGTGGCTGCCTTCTGACGGTGGGGATAGCAGTGTCATCCTGCCCGCGCGCGGAGCGCTCCATCCGCATTTCGGTCCGGAAAAAGACCGCATCTACGTCTATTCTGACGCCGGACTGTTTTCCGTCCGCTATGACGGAAGCGACCGCCGGGTTCTGATTAAAGCAGTGGGAAAAGTCTGGTTCCCCGACCCCAGCAAGACCGATGGCGAGCCCGCCGACGAGATTCGCCTCAGCCCGGACGGCCAGTGGGCGCTCACCCGCATCAGCGGACAACTCTACATCTTCCCCGTTTCTCATATGGGCGGAGAACCTCCGGTGATCAATCTCGACAAACCCGTTCTGCCTCTGCGCAAGCTGAGCGATGTCGGCGCCAACTACATGGACTGGGCCGACGGCGGCAAGACCATCACCTGGGCCGTGGGCTCAACCTTTTTCCGCCTGCCTTTGGATAAAGTCGTATTCGAATCGCCGAAGAAAGACGACGAGGCCAAGGACGATAAGAGCAAAGATGAGAAGAAAGACGACAAAAAACCTCCCAAACTTCCGGTCGAGGAAATCGCAGTCAAGGTAGAAGTACCGCGCCACAAACCTTCCGGAACCGCGGTGCTGCGCGGCGCCCGCGTGATCACGATGAGAGGCGACGAAATCCTCAACGATGCCGATATCGTCGTAAAGGACAATCGCATCGCTGCGGTCGGCGCTCAGGGTTCGGTCACGGTCCCGGACGGCGCAAAGGTCATTGACATTTCCGGAACTACGGTGATTCCCGGCTTCGTGGATCTTCACCCCCACTGGACCGAAATCCGGCGCACAGTCATTGACCTCGACAACTGGTCCTTCCTGATGAATCTTGCCTATGGCGTGACCGCGGGCCGCGATCCGCAAACCGCGACCGATGACATGTTCATCTACCAGGATCTCGTGGACATGGGCGAAATCCTCGGGCCCCGCGCCTACTCGACCGGGCCGGGAGTGTTCCCCGACACCGATTTCCATTCGCTCGACGACGCCAAAGACGTCGTCGAACGCTACAAAAGGTACTACCGCACCAACTATCTCAAATCGTATCTGGTCGGCAATCGCAAGCAGCGGGAGTGGATGGTTGAAGCCTGCCTGGCGAATCAGGTCATGCCTACCACCGAAGGCGGCCTCGATTTCAAGCTGAACATGACGCACGCCATTGACGGTTTCAGCGGCAACGAACACAGTCTGCCGATCACTCCGATCTACAAAGACACCGTCGAATTCTTCGCGCGCTCGGGTATCAATTACACGCCCACGCTGATCGTTGCCTACGGCGGACCTTTTGCCGAGAACTACTTCTTCGAGAACACCGAAGTTCACGACGATCCCAAGGTTCGCCACTTTATGCCCCACAACGTCGTTGACTCCAAAACCCGGCGCCGTGAAGGCTGGTTCCGGAAAGACGAGCAGGTCTTCCCGCGGCTGGCCGCTCAGGACGCCAAAATCATTAAAGCCGGCGGCAAGGTGATGATCGGCAGCCACGGCGAGTTCCAGGGACTCGGCTACCACTGGGAGATGTGGGCGCTCGCCTCGGGCAACATGGGCAGCATGGAGGTATTGCGCGCCGCCACCATTCACGGCGCTGAAGCCATCGGACTCGCCCAGGATCTGGGCAGCATCGAAACCGGCAAGCTCGCCGATCTCATTGTGCTCAACAAGAATCCTCTGGACGACATCCACAACACCAACACCATCCGCTACGTCATGAAGGACGGCGAACTGTTCGAGGGCGACACGCTCAACGAAGTTTACCCGGTGCAGAAGCCGCTGGCGCCGCTGTGGTGGTGGAGCGAGAAACCGTAGCTTTCCCGGCCCTCAGAACCAGAAAGCCTGCCGCGAGGCAGGCTTTTCTTGTTTCGCACTCGTCAATCCGGGCGCGGATGCTTAGGCCGATTTGATCGTCTTCGAGGCGTCGTCCCAGGTCACAGGCTTCTTGCGGAAATACGACTCGTTCGCCATATGGCAGGCGACCGCGGCGTGATTGCCGAAGACCGCGTCTTCCGTTACCGGATTACGGGAGCGCACCGCCTGAAAGAAATTCTGCAGGTGCGGCCGCATATCGTCCCAATCGTGGCCGTGATATACGGTGTCTTCCTGAACTGGCTCCTTGCCGACGATGGGGTCGTGCTCCGCATGCCAGACTCGCGAATATTCCTCCCGCATCTTCGCCGGAAAGCCGACGCTGTAGTAGCTCGGTTCGGTGTCAATGCCCGACTGCGGAGAATGGCGCAGCTCGAATTCTCCGGTGTCCAGAAGGCCCTTCGGCCCCATGAACCGCGCCAGTTCCGGAGTTTCGCAGCCCAGGTCGAGCCGTACGTATACCGGAATTCCGTGATAGTCGAAAAGCACGGTATGAAAGTCCGGCATATCGCGCCCGTCGTTAAAGCGGAAGATCCCGCCCATCGCCGTCGCCGAGCGTGGAATCTCGTTCCATCCGAGCGTGGCCAGCATGCCGCTGATCAGATGCACCATCAGGTCGCCGGCAACGCCCGTGCCATACGCCCGCCAGCAGCGCCAGCGCGCGAAGTGATACTTGTTGAAGGGGATCTTGGGCGCGTCGTTCAGCCAGGTATCCCAGTCCAGCGTCTCCGGCGAAAGATCGAAAGGCGGCGGATACTCCCAGGCTCCCGTAGGATCGTTGCGGCCGAGGGTGAGCTCGACCATCTCTACTTCGCCGATCGCGCCGTCGTGATAAAGTTCACTCGCCTTGGCGCACAGCACCGAACTCACCCGCTGCGAACCAATCTGCACGATGCGGTTGTTCTTTTGCGCCGCCTCCACCATGGCAAAGCCGTCCGCCACGGTATGCGACATCGGCTTCTCGCAATAGATGTCTTTGCCGGCGTTACATGCGTCCACGACCACGCGGCGATGCCAATGATCCGGAACGGCGGCCACGATGCAATCAATGTCCTTGCGATCGAGCAGTTCCTGATAGTGGCGCGTAACCGGAAGGCTGTCCTTGCCGGTAATCTCGCGCGCCAGCGTGTGCCGACCATCGTATAAATCGGCGGCACCTACGCACTCAACTCCCGGCAGCGTGATCGCTCCCGTCAGCAGCCCGGAACCCTGCATGCCAATGCCGATCATGCCGAACCGGACGCGGTCGCTCGCGGCCGGCATCGCGGGAAACGGTTGCGCCTCCAACCGAATGCTGCGTGAAATCAGCGCACCGCCGGCGGCCATCGCGCTTCCCTGCAGGAACGCGCGCCGTGAGAGACGACGTCTCATGCCATTTCCTCCCGATGAAATCGATCTCTTCTGCGGTCCGTTACGGCTGCTTCAGCGGCTTGATCGCAACTTCTTTGAAGAAGACAATGTCGTTGTCGCTGTGATTCTGCAGACCCATGTATCCGAACAGCGGACGCGGGCCGCGCTGCGGCTCGAAATCGAACTTTCTCTCCGGCACCGGATCCCCTTCCTTGAAGTCCGTGACTTTCACGCCGTTGAGCACGACAATCGTCCGCGGCCCGTCGAGCGTGATGTCCATCGTGTTCCACTCCGGACCGGGCTTCCACGCATGCTTCACCAGCGGCTTGGTCAGCGAGTAGAGCATCGCGGTCTCGTGATATTCATCCTCGCCGGAAGTTTCCGGATGATTATCAATCTGCACTTCATACCCGTAATGCACCGGCATCCATTCTTCGCGCGGCTCGAGTGGGATACGTACGAAGACGCCGGAATTGTCGTTCACATCTCGCATCTTGTACACGACGTGAATGATGCAATCTCCGATTTTTCCACCGGTCCAGTAAAGCAATCCCATGCCGCCGTGAGTCCGGATCAACCCGTCTTCGACCGTATCACCGCCCGGTCCGACATGTTTCCATCCCGTAAGGTCTTTGCCGTTGAAGAGCTGCCGCCACTGATTGGGATCGCCCTTGCAGACGTTCTCCTGAGCGGCGCACATTGCCGCCAGGCAAAGCGCTGACAACATTCCTGCCGCCAGACTTTTCAGCATCGAGTCTCTCTCCGTTGTTGACTAATCAGTTTCGTGGAAGCCGCGAGCCACAGCCGCCTGCATGCCTGCGCTTCCGCCGCTTCCGCCCTCGGCTTCACGCTTCTTCTGCCAGTCGGCTTCGGCGAGGACCTCGATCGCTTCCGCCTTCTTTTTCTTCAGCTCGGCGTTGATTCCCGGCAGTTCTTTCTGGGTGTCGGACTTGAACTCGGTGATGACGTCTTCCAGTTCGTGGGCCAGCGATTCGCTGCGCGCCGCCTGATAGTCCGCCGGCCTGCCTTCATACCCGTTGACGGCGCCGTAAAGCTGCCCCAGCAATTCGCGGATGCGCTCTTCCCCGGTGATCATGCCGCCTTCCTTCGTGGCCACGATCTTTGACCGCAGGGCTTCACACTTGGCGGAGAGCTCCTGAAGTTGCTTCCGGAGCGGATCTTTTTCCGGCAGCTTGGCCGCCCGGGCGCTGGCAGCGTCGCGAACGCCCTCGATGGCATCCACCGCGTAGGTCATGTGTTCGATTGTGTGATAGACCTTCATCGTCAGATCGAACTGCGCCTTGCGATCATCCAGCGTGTATTTGGCGCGCGGATCCATGGTCACTTTCAGTTCTTCGCTGTAAACCTTATCTCCCTTCGTCATCTTCACGGTGTAAGCCCCGGGAAGAACGCGCGGTCCCTGGATGGCTTCAAACAGCGCGGTTGCTGCCGGAGGCACTGCCGGCGCCTTCACGCGCATGGACCAGGTCGCCCGATTCAGACCGCGATGCTTGCTGCCGCCGACCGAGTCCACAAACTTGCCGTTGGCGTCAAAGATCTCAATCTTCAGATCGCCGAAGATGTGCCGGCTGCGCTGGTAATACGTGATCTGCGCTCCAGAGGGCCGGCTCTGTCCGGTAAACGTCTCGTCTCCGTCGGACCATCCCCCGAACACATCGAAATACTGGACGGCGCGATTCGGGATCAGCGCAGCTTCCGCCGTCATCAGCTCCGGCGTAAGCGCGCGCCACGCCGAAATGTCGTCAATGATCCAGATGCCGCGGCCATGAGTCGCGAGCACAAGGTCGCTTTCCCGGGCCTGCACCACGATGTCGCGCACGGCTACCGCCGGGAAATTGCTGCCCTTGTATTGCGCCCAACGCTGACCGCCATCCACGGAGATCCAGAGGCCGAATTCGGTTCCAACAAACAGCAGGCTCGGTTTGACTGTGTCTTCCTTGATCACGTGCGCGTAGCCGGCCACGCCGCTCTCGGCGAGCGGCAGGCGAGTCCAGGTCTTGCCGTAATCGGTGGTCTTGTACGCGTAGGGCGTCATGTCGCCGAAGGTATGACGATCAAATGTGACATAGGCCGTCGCTTCGTCGAACCGGCTCGCTTCGACCGTAGACACCCAGGAATTCTTGCCCAGACCTGGAACATTGGCCACAACGTTCGTCCACGTCTTGCCGCCGTCGCGCGTAATCTGGACGTTGCCGTCGTCGGTTCCCACCCAGATGATCTGGCCGTTGCGCGGCGATTCGGAAATCGAGTAGATCGTGGTGTGCATTTCCGCCGACGAGTTATCAATCGTCACGCCGCCGGATTCTTCCTGCTTCTGCTTTTCCGGGTCGTTAGTCGTCAGGTCCGGCGAAATGCGGTCCCAGGACTGGCCATGATCGCGCGAGCGGAACAGGTACTGCGCCCCGATGTAAATCGTGCCCTTTTCGTTCGGGCTCATGTGGATCGGAGTATTCCAGTTGAAGCGCAGTTTCTTTTCGTTGTAGTTGGGCAGCGGTTTGATCTCGCGGGTTTCATGCGTGTACCGGTTGACCCGTCCGATTTCTCCGCCCTGGGCTTCGGCATAGAGATAGTCCGGATCCGAAGTGTCTTCGAACATCCAGAAGCCGTCCCCGCCAAACATGTTTTCCCAACGAGAGTTCGTAACGCCGCCCGGATACGAGGAGTCACCCACCCATGAACTGTTGTCCTGCAATCCACCGTAGACATGATACGGATCGGAGTTGTCGGTGCTGACGTGATAGAACTGCGAGACCGGCAGGTTCATCTGGTGTTTCCAGCGATTGCCGCCATCTTCACTACGCCAGACGCCGCCGTCGTCGGTGGCGATCACCACGCTCGGATTTTTCGGATCAATCCACACGTCGTGGAAGTCGCCGTGCGCTCCGCCCGAGACAGCATTGAAAGTCTTTCCGCCATCCGTGCTGTAAAGCAGGATCAAATCCGGTTTGAAGAGCTTATTCTCATCCTTCGGATCCACAATCAGGTTGCCGAAGTAGAACGGCCGCCAGACCATATAGTTGCTGGCATCGAGTTTGTTCCAGGTCGCGCCGCTGTCGTCGGAGCGATAAAGTCCGCGGCCTTTTTCCGCCTCAATATTCGCATATACCACCTGCGGCTTCGAAGGCGCCACCGCAACTGCGATGCGGCCCCACGGCTTCGGAGGAAGGCCCTTGGCATTCGTGTCATTCACCTCGGTCCAGTGGTCGCCGCCATCGCTGGACTTGAAGACGCCGCTGCCCGGTCCGCCCGAGCGGAAGGTCCAGCCTTCGCGCCGGAAATCCCACATCGCCGCATAGACAGTCTTAGGCTCCTGGCGGCTCATCGCTAGCAACGAGCAACCGCTCGAACCGTTGGCGCCGGCCAGCACTTTGCTCCACGTCTTCCCCCCGTCGGTCGTTTTGTACACGCCGCCGGCATTGCTGTCATTCCAGGCGTGCCCGGTCGCGCAGACCAGCACATTGTTTCCGTTGGTCGGATCCACTTCGATTTTGGCGATATGCTCGCTGTCTTTCAGGCCGACGTTGGTCCAATTCTCTCCACCGTCGGTGGACTTGTAGACGCCGTCGCCGACCGACACACTGTTGCGGATCCAGGCTTCGCCGGTGCCCACCCAGACGTTTTTCGAGTTCGATGGATCGATCGCGATCGCGCCGATGGACTGCACACCCTCCCGATCAAAGACCGGCCGGAATGTCGTGCCGTCATTTACCGACTTCCAGACTCCGCCGCTCGCCGCCCCAATGAAGACCGTGACCCGGCCATCCTGATCCACGGCATCCACAGCGGCCACGCGGCCGCTCATCTCGGCCGATCCGATGTTGCGCGCGGGGATGCCCGACACGGTCGCGGCATCGAATTTTACGGCGCTCTGGCCGACCGCCAGGCCCACCCCGAGCAGCACAACCACCACGGAACGACCGGTCAACTGCATCGCAGAATTCAGAATTGCGGAAGTCCGGTAAGGTACGCGAGTATTCATGATTTGCAATCCTCTTTGTCGTCTGAACTTAAATTTAGAATCGGCGGCGTCAAATATGCGCCGGCCTACAGAGCCCGTGCATGGAGCCGCCTTATTTCTTCGCCGCCGCTTTCAAAGACGGCGGCAGCGCGAATTCCGCGGAATCCATGGCTGCGTTCACTTCCAGCTTGGTCACCGTGGTGGTCTGCTCGGCGGGGTTCGCCTTGGGCCCCTCCTCCATCCAGTAGGGAAACATGACTCCGGCGACCGGTTTATACGATCCCATGTCGTGCACGCGCTCGCGCATCGAACCGCGAACATACTCCTGCACGACTTCCCGGATTTCCAGATACGTATCCGGGTCGAGATAGCAATAGATAATGTCTCCGTCCTTGAGCGTCACTTTCAGCCGCAGGGCGTCGTCGCCATCCACCACATCGTGGCCGAGGTATTCCACGGTGTTCCCTTTTTCTTTGTAATCCACGAGGGGCCCGTCAAAATCTGCGGCGCGCATAATGCCGCGCATATCGTCCTCGCCCATCAGTTCCGGATCCTTGTGCCCCTCGAACGGCTGAATCTGCCATCCCGTGGTGCCGTCATAGGCCTGCACCGCGGTCATTCCCTGGATTGAGACCGTCTCGCGCAGCAGATTTGGCCGCAAATTCTCCTGGCCAACGTCAACGGTGAAGCCGTCACCCGTCACTTTGGCCAGCAGGCGAACTGATTTAATCGCCTTCAGTTTCTCCATCCCGCCCCTGGCTTCAATGTTCTTGCTCACCAGTTCATCGGCGGTCTGCGCCGAGGAAAGGACGCCGAAGCAGCACACTGCCGCTATAACTATCACCGCGTGACGCATGCGAACACTCCTGTTGTAAGGGACTTGAACAGACGTCTCGAAAAACAATCGGGACAAAGTCCTGAGTACTCTACGGCTTGAGGGGTCATTTTGCCAAGAGGCTCGAGGCCGGGAACTCCCGAAAACAATTTCGCCACGAGCAGAAGCGCTGCGCCCCCAAACCCGGGTGCAGCGGTTCCTCGTGGCGAAAGATGATAGCAAATTGTTTTGTCTTCTCCCTAGTGGGTGAAGGAGAAGTTCAATCCCGTCGTCAGCAGGATGTCATTCTGCTTGGTGCCGGACGGTGGATTCGACACGTAAATGTCGTCGAACTGGTTCTGCCATCCGAACCACTTGTTGATCTTTGTAACCGTCCCCAGATTAAACGTGCCTCGATATTCTCCGGTCTGCTGAAGATTGGGAAATAAATAGAGGCTCTGGGTCACAACCGTGCTCTTGCCCAGCTTCTGGGTCAATTCCTCGCCCAGGGTCAAAGCAGCGAATCGGTTGGTCACGCCGTAGGAAACGAAGGTCGGCGGGCTCGTCGGCGGAGTAACCAGTGCGCCGTTTGAGTACGTCTCGTGCGTAAAGTTAATGCCGCCGAGGAAGTTCAGCGTCGTGTTCGGTGTCTTGATCGCGTGGAATCCGAAGCCGCCGCTGTACACGGCACGCAGATCGAGGTACTGGAGCGCGTTGGCCATGAAATCCGCGGCTCCGAAAGCAAAGAGCCGAGGGTTAAGGTTGCGGTCATAGCGCAGTCCACCGGTTTCAAGTTTTGCCACTGTGCTCGGAGTCGACAGGTCATTTGTGGTGTCAATCGCGCTGGAGTAAAGCGTGATCTTGTCCTTCAAAGTCGTGCGTGCCGCGTTGAAGGCAACCGACAGACTTTCCGTCTGGCTGTTCCCACGGGCCACTGAAAGTCCCACGTTCGCCCCACCGGCCCAGTTGTGCCAGAGGTCGGGATGAAGCGACTTCTCATAGGCCGCCTGCTCCGCGTCATTGCGGATCAGGGTCACGTCATCTTTTGGAGCTTCGACGGTCCCGGCAGTCTTGGTCGCGATGTTGAGTTTGCCCTCGCTTGTCGTGACTGGCCCGACCGCGGTCTTGCCGTCTTTCAGGCTGACATGCAATTCCTGGTCCGTCTTGATCTCCTGAATGTCCCCGTACTGGATGGTCACGTCCCCGAGGGCCGCGGTGTGCAGAACCAGGGTTTTGCCGTCACCTTTCACCACCGTTCCGGTAAGGCGATCGCCATTTTTCAGCGTGATCTGGTCAGCGAACACAGCCGACGCAAGCCCAAGAAACAGGATCAGAGCGGATAATTCATACTTACGCAACACAGCAACCTCCACAATTTTGAAAGTGAAAAAATCAGACGCAATCAGAGCCCGGGATTTCTTTCGCAGCAGAAACTGAAGGCAAAGACAAAGCGGCGGAGTCAGGAACTACGTACAGGCTATGCCAAGGAAACGGTCCCGCGTGCCTTCAAAGGGAAAACGGATCAGCTCTTGGCTTCCGGATTCTTGTTGCTCGGCTCGTTCGCGGCGTGCTCGGCGGGTTGATCCTTCATACCTTCTTTCAACGCACGGATCCCGTCGCCCAGACCTTTTCCGAGTTCAGGCAATTTCTTGGGACCGAACACCAGCAGGGCGATAAAGAAAATCACCAGCAGGTGCAACGGCTGAAACAGACCTTCCAACATCGGTGCCTCCGAAGACCTAACTACCTTAACGATCATACGCTAAGGGACGGTCCGGGGGAAGTTTCCCGCGTCCGCTGCCCACCCCGGCCCTCTCGGCGAGGGCATTACCTCCGTGACCTTACCCGTCACGCCCACCAGCAGCTAGTGTTTATAGCAAGGTGGCTG
>Ga0209167_10001238_pt1 | contig 15383 bp, 9 predicted proteins | sample Coa_R1_9_FD_187154 | JGI IMG/M metagenome (GOLD analysis project Ga0209167, IMG submission 187154) | Surface soil microbial communities from Centralia Pennsylvania, which are recovering from an underground coalmine fire - Coalmine... | ecosystem: Environmental > Terrestrial > Soil > Unclassified... | reverse complement strand
TACCGCTTCTCGTAGGGGGATCGAGTGATAGCCAGCGAGGCGCGCATCGGCGAATCTTGTGTAGTCGACGCTCCGCCTAGCGGTGGGATAGCCGACCGCGAGGCCCGTTGCCGCTTCGTGCAGAGTGGGGTCTTCGTGATGGCGGCTTAAGACGAGGCGTGATGTCAATTTGCGGCGTGTCCGATGTTTTTACCGCTGCAAGGTTTGTGCAGCAAGCGCTAACGCCTTAATTCTGAGCCCACGGCCCTGGACAACGGACCCTTTTTTGGAACCCAATGTGCCCCAGGGAGGAGAAGTGCCTGAGTCGAACGTCCTCGCGCTTCGAATGCTTGCAAATTGCAATGCCAGAACGAATTAGAAAGGCGCGAATTGCCAATGAGTCTCGCAACCGTTCAGACAGCAGTCCACAACGGGCAATCAGCCTGGTTTTGTCCGCGCAGCGGAGGAACCGATCCCGCGTCCGCCACGAGACGAGAGGCCCGAGGCGATCGTCCGGGTGCTGCAGGCCGCACCGGCGAACAGCAACTGGTGTGGCGCGCCACGCAGGGTGACACGGAGGCGCAGGAAACATTATTCGAGCGGTACCGCAGCCGGTTGTACCGGCAGGCGCTTCGATTGTTGCACAGCAGGGAGGACGCGGAAGACGCCGTTCAGGATGCGCTGCTGTCCGCGTACCGAAACATCCGCTCGTTCGAGGGCCGCTCTCTATTTTCAACATGGCTGACGCGAATTGTGGTGAACGCAGCGCTGGTGAAGATGCGGCGTCAACGCGCGCGCCCGGAACTGTTCCTCCAGGACGCATCGCCGGAAGAGCGGGTGTCAATGGATGCGAAATTCGTCGATTCGCGGCCTGATCCCGAACAGGCATATGCGAACGTCGAGACCAGGTTACAGGTGGAAGACGCGCTCGAGGACCTGTCGCCTTCCATCCGGTTCGCGTTCCAACTGCGGGAACTGCAGGACCTTTCGAACGCGGAAGCGGCGGAAGTGGCTGGTATCGAGCTGGGCGCGTTCAAATCCAGAATCAGTCGCGCCAGGACTCAACTCGCAGAGCGATTTTCTCCCGCGGCCATTGCACCGCTTCAGAAGCCACACTCGATTCCAGTCTTTCCTGCGCGACGGAGTATGCAGGGCGACGCGGCCCAGACCTACGCGAGCTAGGCTCGCACAGGTTGTGCCCCTTCAAGCGCCGCGAAGCCACACACGCGTGAGAACCCGGCAAACCCCGGGCAGATCCTTAGAATTTCCATTCGTAAAATCTGGATATGGGTAGACAGCCGCTGCGGTAGAATCGTGGGGGCAGCTGCAGAGCAGCGTTGCGTTTGTTCGGCGCGCAACGAAGGAAAATCGCAGGATACCGTCCGTAGATTGCGGACCATGCGCCCGATGGCGCATCCGCAGCATCCAAAATGCTTGATTCCCAGCGTTCCACAAAAAGCGGTCCGACGCCTCAAGAAAACGAAAGGAAGTGAAGTCATGAGTTCCTCCGCCAAGCCCGATAGCGGGTCTCGCGCAACCACATTGGAGAATCCACTTAAGGAACTGGCCCGCTACGGGCAATCCGTCTGGCTCGACTACATCCGAAGGAGCCTGATTACGACGGGAGAGCTCGCGCGGTTGATTCGCGAGGACGGTCTGCGAGGGATGACCTCAAATCCGTCGATTTTCGAGAAGGCCATTTCGGGGAGCACGGACTATACACAGGCCCTCGATGAAATGAGCAAACAGCACCTGGACGCGGGCACGATCTATGAACGCCTTGCGGTGAAGGACATTCAGGATGCCGCGGACGTGCTGCGAACGGTATACGACCAGACGGAGCGGCGCGACGGATACGTCAGCCTGGAAGTTTCGCCGAAGCTCGCCTATAAGACGCAGGAAACGATTCTCGAAGCGCGGCGGCTGTGGAAAGAAGTCGGCCGAGAGAACGTGATGATCAAAGTCCCGGGAACGCGGGAAGGGATCCCGGCGTTTCAGCAGCTGATCAGCGAGGGAATCAACGTCAACGTCACGCTGCTGTTCGCACAGGAAGTATACGAGCAGGTGGCGGAAGCCTATATAGCCGGCCTGGAAGGGTTCGCAAAACGCAGCGGGGATGTGGGGAGAATGGCCAGCGTAGCCAGCTTCTTCGTCAGCCGGATCGACACGCTGGTTGACACCAAGATCGAGGAGCGAATCAAGAGTGCGAAAACGCCGGTCGAGAAGTCCTCATTGGGCGATCTGTTGGGCAAAGTGGCGATTGCGAACGCGAAAATGGCATACCAACGGTACAAGCAGATCTTCAGCGGGCCACGCTGGAAGGCTCTGGCCGATCGCGGCGCGCAGACGCAGCGCGTGCTCTGGGCCAGCACGAGCACGAAAAATCCAGCGTACAACGACGTTGTCTACGTCGAGGAACTGATCGGGCCGGACACGGTGAATACGATTCCGCCGTCCACGTTGGACGCGTTTCGTGACCACGGGCGCCCGCGACCGACGCTGGAGCAGGGAACTGAGGAGGCGCGCGCCGCGCTCAAGAACCTGGCCAAGGCGGGAATCTCGTTGAAAGCGGCGACAGACCAACTGACCGAGGAAGGTGTGAACCTCTTTGCCGAGGCGTTCGACAAGCTGCTTGATGCAGTTGGAAAGCGAGCGGCGAAGAATGTGCCGGCACCCGTGGCGAATTTGAAGTACACGCTGCCCGAGGAACTGTCGTCGGCGGTGAAAGCGGCCATCGGGGATTGGAAAGCGAACGACAAAGTGAAGCGGTTATGGGCGCACGACGCATCACTTTGGACGAATACCGATGAGAATAAGTGGCTGGGCTGGCTCGGCGCCACCGAAGACCAGATCATGCGGCGCGAGGAGTTTCAGAAGATCGCGCGCCAAATTCGCGATGCGGGGTTCACGCACGCGGTGCTGCTCGGAATGGGCGGGTCGAGCCTGTGCGTCGAGGTTCTGGAAAAGACGTTCGGGAAAATCGCGGGATATCCGGAGGTTCATGTCCTCGATTCCACGGATCCCGCGCAGATCCGCGCGATCGAGAGCCAGATCGACATTGCACGGACAATTTTCATCGTTTCGAGCAAGTCGGGCAGCACGCTCGAACCGAACATCTTCAAGCAATATTTTTTCGAGCGCGTGAAGAGCGCGATTGGCGCGGGTGACGCGGGGAAGCGATTCATCGCCGTCACCGATCCGGGCTCGCACCTGCAAAAAGCGGCCGAGGACGAAGGCTTTCGCCGTATTTTCTTCGGCGTGCCAAGCATCGGCGGACGCTATTCGGCGCTGTCGAATTTCGGAATGATTCCGGGCGCGATTCAAGGCGTGGATATTCCAAAGTTTCTGGATCGTGCCGAAGAGATGGTGCACGCATGCGCGTCTGTGGTGCCGGCGGACCAGAATCCGGGCGCGATTCTCGGCGCGATTCTGGGCACGCTACAGCAGCGCGGCCGCGACAAGGTGACGCTCTTCGCCTCGCCGGGAATCGGCGACCTGGGCGCGTGGCTGGAACAGCTTCTCGCCGAATCGACGGGAAAACAGGGCAAAGGTCTGATTCCGGTGGATCGCGAAGAAATCGGCGCGCCGGAAGTTTATGACGCGGACCGCACGTTCGTCTATCTGCGTCTGGAAACGGGTGCCGACCCCAAACAGGACGCGGCCGTCGAGCGTCTTGTGAAGGCGGAGCAACCGGTCGTTCAGATTGCCGTGCGGGACGTCTACGAATTGGGGCAGGAGTTTTTCCGGTGGGAGATCGCGACCGCAGTAGCCGGGTCGATCATCGGAATCAACGCGTTCAATCAGCCGGATGTCGAGGCCAGCAAAATCGAAACGCGAAGGCTCACGGATGAATACGAGAAGACTGGGTCGCTTCCCGCGGAGTCGCCGTTTTTCAATGATCGTGCCGTCAAGCTGTTCGCGGACGAGAGAAACTCGGCCGAGCTGAAACAAGCCGCCGGGGAAAATCCGACGCTCTCGGCTTTCCTGCGCGCGCACCTGTCGCGGCTTCGCGCGGGAGATTATTTCGCCGTCCTCGGATACATTCAGAGGAACGGCGCGCACGAGCGGCAGCTCCAGTCGCTTCGCCACGCCGTGCGCGACAACAAGCGAGTGGCTACGTGTCTCGGGTTCGGTCCCAGGTTCCTGCATTCGACGGGGCAAGCCTACAAAGGCGGGCCGAATTCCGGGGTCTTCCTGCAAATTACGTGCGATGATGCGCAGGACCTGCAAGTTCCGGGGCAGAAGTACACGTTTGGGGTGGTCAAAGCGGCTCAGGCGCGCGGGGACTTCCAGATTTTGGCCGAACGCGGACGCCGCGCGCTGCGGGTTCACGTCGGTAAGGATGTTGCGGCGGGGCTCGCGACAATCGAACAAGCGGTGCGCGAGGCGCTGGGATAGCGAATGCCCGCGCAAACCGAAAACAAGCAAAGACACAAATTCTCTTGGCGGATGTGGAGGACCTGCGAATGAGCTCGAATGATTCCGAAGGCGTGACGCAAGAGAAGCTCGGATTGCCTCCTGGTCCCTGCGCCATGGTGATCTTTGGCGCGGGCGGCGACTTGACAAAGCGCAAGCTGATGCCCGCGCTCTACAATCTCGCCAAGGGCAACCTGCTTCCCGATCCGTTCGCCATCGTCGGAGTCTCCATCGAGCCGTATTCGTCGGAACAATTCCGCGATTTGATGACGAAAGACATCCTCGATTTCGGTGATATAAAAGTAGACTCGGCGACCTGGGCTGGGTTCGTGAAGAAACTGCATTACGTGGCGGGAGATTTTGGTAGTCCTGCGCTTTACAAGAATCTGGGAGACAAGCTGGCGCAAATCGAAAGGGAAGAGAAAACTGAAGGGAACGTCCTGTTTTATTTGGCAACGGCGCCCTCGTTCTTCACGCAGGTTGTGACGCAGTTGGGCGAGGCGGCCCTGACGAAGCAGGAAGAGCATAAGTGGCGGCGCGTGGTGATCGAAAAGCCGTTCGGCCACGACCTTCCCACCGCCGTCGAGTTGAACCACGACCTCCTGAAGGTCCTCGAAGAGAAACAGATCTACCGGATCGATCATTACCTGGGCAAAGAGACCGTACAGAACATCCTCGCGTTCCGTTTTGCCAACGGGATTTTCGAGCCGGTGTGGAACCGCCGCTACGTGGACCACGTGCAGGTGACCGTGGCGGAAGAGCTGGGCGTCGAACTGCGCGGCGAATATTATGAAAAGGCCGGCGCATTGCGCGACATGGTTCCCAATCACATTTTTCAGCTCATCACGCTGACGGCCATGGAGCCGCCGATTTCGTTCGACGCGGAGGCGGTGCACGACGAGCAGACCAAAGTGCTGCGCGCGATCCAGCCGTTGAGTCCCGAGCGCGTCCTCGATCATGCCGTGCGCGGGCAATACGATGCGGGAATCGTCAACGGCAGGCACGTCCCCGCCTATCGCGCGGAACCACACGTCGCGCCTGATTCGAAAACGCCGACGTTCGTGGCTATGGCGCTGCACATCGACAACTGGCGCTGGGCCGACGTTCCTTTTTATCTACGCACGGGCAAGCGCATGTCGAGGCGCGTGACGCAGGTGGTGATCCGCTTCCGCAGGCCGCCCTTCGTGCTGTTCCGCAAAACGTCGGTCAGCAGCATCGCGCCGAACGAGCTGGTCATAAACATTGCGCCGACGGAGGGAATCTGTCTTAGCTTCGAGGCGAAGGTGCCGGGTCCTGTGGTGCAACTGGGCTCGGTCAACATGGATTTTCAGTATTCGGATTATTTTGGCACAACGCCTTCCACCGGATACGAAACCCTTCTTTACGACTGCATGATGGGCGATCCAACGCTGTTCCAGCGCGCGGATATGGTGGAAGCGGGCTGGTCCGTAGTTCAGCCGATCCTGGACGTGTGGAGGGCGTTGCCCCCGCGCGACTTTCCGAACTACGCAGCAGGAAGTTGGGGCCCGGCGCATGCGGACGACCTTCTTCGCCGCGAGGGTCGCGAATGGCGCGACCCCGCGTGCCTCCCCGCTCCGCATCACGATCGCGCCCCTTCTCAGGAAGAGCCTGCGGCCACGTCGGCGAAACGGTGACGATTTCGCCGGAGCGCGCATCGCTGCTCCGCGTTCCGTGAAGCTGCGAGGTTTCCTTCGCCGCGCTGACCCGAAATGACCAAAGATGAGGCCGCGCCCTGAAGCACTCCGGAACGCTGCAAATGAGCCGTTCGATGTGTGCGTGATCGGAGGTGGCGCCACGGGCTCCGGCTGCGCGCTGGATGCGCAGCTGCGCGGGCTGAAGTCAATCCTTGTCGACGGCGCGGATTTTGCGTCGGGAGCTTCCAGCGCGTCGACCAAAATGGTCCACGGCGGTGTCCGCTATCTCGAACAGGCGGTCCGGCGGCTCGATCGGTCCGAATACGAAGTGGTGAAGCGCGCGCTGCGCGAGCGCATTCGGATGCTGCGAAATGCGCCCTTTCTGACGAGGACAAGGCAATTCGTCACTCCGTGCTATAGCTGGCGGGAAGTCGCGTACTACGAAGTTGGATTGAAACTCTACGACTGGCTCGCAGGAAGAGCTGGGTTGACCTCAAGCGGTTTTCTTTCGCGCGAAAAGGCGCTGCGGCGAATTCCGATGTTGAATCCGGAAGGACTCGTGGGCGCCGTTGCCTACACGGACGGCCAATTCGACGATGCCCGCTACAACATCACGCTGGTCGAAACCTTCGCCGGAGCGGGCGGGGAAGCGCTGAACTACGCGCGCGTTGTCGGATTTGAAAAGAACGCAGACGGCAGGATCGAGGCCGCGAAGATTCAGGATCGATTTTCGGCGAGGCCCTTTCCAGTTCGCGCGCGGGCGTTTGTCAACGCGACGGGACCGTTCGCCGACGCGTTGCGCGAGATGGCTACACCGGGCGCCACGCGCCGGATGCGTCCAAGCAGAGGCGTACACGTCGTGCTGCCTATCGAGTTGTTGGCGGGCCGTATTGCGAATGCGGGAGAAAACTGCGCCTCAAGCAGCGAGGAAAGCCGTGCTTCGAGCGCGCACGAAAGCTTCGACGCGCTTCTCATCCCGAAGACCGAGGATGGCCGCGTGCTGTTCGCCATTCCGTGGATGGGGCGCCTTCTGGTCGGCACGACGGACGAAGCGACCGATCAGGCCGAAACAGCCGGCGTGTCTAGGTCGGAAACGGAATATCTGCTGCGCCATCTGAATCGTTATCTTGTGAAGCCCGTAAAGCCCGCGCAAATCCTGAGCGCATTCGCGGGAGTGCGGCCTCTGGTTTCGTCCGCCGGTGCGCCGGAGGGTGAGACGAAGGAACTCGCGAGGGATCATGTGGTGGAGGCTGACGCCGCGAGCGGCTTGATCAGCGTGATGGGCGGCAAGTGGACGACCTACCGCGCGATGGCCGAGGACACGATCGACGCCGTCGAGCGTCAGCTCAATCGAACGCCGGTCCCGTCTCGAACATCCCGCTATCCGCTAGCTGGTTCCGATGGCTTTGCGGCTGGGTCCTGGCGGCGCCTGGTCGCGGGGTTCGGAATTTCCGAGATTTCGGCGCGGCACCTGAGCGAGAAATTCGGCTCGCGCGCGCAGCACGTGCTGGCTCTTGCGCGAAAGAATCCGGATTTGGCAGCGCCGCTGGCTCACGGCCTCGCCCCGCTGAAGGTCGAAGTCGTCTTCTGCGCGCGCCACGAAATGGCTCTCTCCATCGAAGACGTTCTCGCGCGGCGCATCGGCCTCGAATCCTATGGCTGGCGAGAGGCGGTTGCTGCTGCACCGGCTGTAGCGGAACTGCTTGCGGCAGAGCTTCGCTGGACGGCGGAGCAGAAGGGGCGCGTCCTCGAAGAGTACGTAGGGCGAATCGAGGGCCAAATGCGCGAGGCGGGAGTCTGCGGGTGAGCAAGCACATCGTGTCGCAGCAGAGGCGCGCGACAGGCCGCGGCGAAGAACGGTGAATCGCACGTTCCACTGGATCGGCTGAGGAATTCGAAGCAATGTTCAATGCGCCGATGAAGCGATTGGGTTGCCTTTCGAGCCCAATCACTGACGAGGCCGCCGGATTTGTCCAAGTTCGTTTCGCATTCCTTCTCGCTGCACTTCTATCGGTTGCATCAAAATTGTCGATTGTACAGACGCCCGTGCGCTGGGTTACTCCTGTGTAATGCGTGAGTTCGTCCCAGACGCCTCCGCGGACCATGATGCCTGCGGAGTTGGGTTTATCGCCCAGCTCGGTGCGGCTCCCTCCCGCGACGTCATCGATCGCTCGCTCACGGCGCTCGCGCGCCTCGCTCATCGCGGCGGAGTCGATGCCGATGGCTTGAGCGGCGACGGCGCCGGTCTCTTGCTGCCGATTCCTCAGTCGTTTTTTCGAGTCGCGGCGCAGCGAGTCCGAATCGACCTCCCTGAGATTTTTGGCGTCGGAATGGCGTTCATCGGCTCGGCGAGCGAAACGGAAGCGCGCGCCGTGGTCGAGAAGTGTGCGGCGGAGGAGAATCTGCGTTGTCTGGGCTGGCGAAACGTCCCCACGGAGCCTTCGATCCTTGGTCCCCGCGCCGCTTCCACCCTGCCTCTGATTCGCCAGTGCTTTTTCGCATCCTCCGCCTCCCGCGACGATCTTGAGCGTTCTCTTTTCCTGCTGCGGAAGCGCATCGAGTCGGAGGCGCGCGGCAGCATTTATTTCGCTTCGCTTTCTTCGCGGACGCTCGTCTATAAGGGCCTGCTGGCGCCGCTCCAGCTGCGCGAATTCTATCCCGACCTTGACCACCCTGATTTCACGGCTTCCTTTGCAGTCTTTCATCAACGCTATTCGACGAATACGCGTCCCACGTGGACTCTGGCGCAGCCGTTCCGGTTCGTCGCCCATAACGGCGAGATCAACACGATCGGGGCCAATCGGCGCTGGATGTGCGCGCGAAGAGATCAAATTCGCAAGGAACTCGGAGCCGGGGAATGGTTCCGTTCGCTGGAGGAGGGCGTCAGCGACTCGGCCAGCTTCGACAACGCGCTTGAGATCCTGTTGCATCGCGGATACAACGCCGCGGGTGCGATGCTGCGGCTCGTACCGCCTGCGTGGAAATGGAATGGACGCGCGGACCGCGCAGACCGCGTGCTCCGCAATTTCTTGCAACGCGAAGCCCGCGTGCAGGAGCCGTGGGACGGCCCGGCGGCGCTCGTTTTCAGTGACGGGCGGTTCGTGGGCGCCAAACTCGACCGCAACGGGTTACGCCCGCTGCGCTACACGCTGACAGGCAGTGGCCTGCTCGTCCTCGGGTCCGAAGTGGGGCTTGCGGATTTTGCCGGAGAACCGATTGCCGAGCGCCGTCGCCTGGGGCCCGGCGAAATGCTGCTGGTCGATTCGGCCTCGGGAATGATCCATCGAGGAAGCGGAATCGCGCGGCTGCTTGAATCGAGCATCGGAAGCGGGCGCGCAGCGAGACGCGCGCGGGTAAAGCCGGCGAACCGAGTGGCCGCACCGAAAATAAAAGACGCGAAGCGTATCGCGGCGGCGCTCGGGTGGACGGAAGACCAGTTCCGGCTGCTCTTTCAGCCACTCGGTCTTGAAGGCAAAGAAGCGATCTGGAGCATGGGTGACGACGCGCCACCCGCGTTCGTTTCCGCAACGCGACGCCCGTTGTGGGACTACTGCAAGCAGCGATTCGCGCAGGTCACCAATCCTGCGATCGATCCGCTGCGCGAAGCGCATGTGATGTCGCTCGAAGTCCACTGCGGCGAAAACGTGACGCTGGACTCCCCGCTGATCGACCGAGGGCAGGTGCGCCGGCTCGAAGCGCGGCTTGGCCAGGCGTGCCGGATCGACCTCACGTTCGACGCGGCGGGCGGCGTGGACGCTGCGTCGGCTGCGCTGGACCGCATTCGCTCCGAGGCGCGCCAATCCGCTCCGGATAAGCCCGGGTTTCTTGTGTTGAGCGACGTCGGAGTCTCCGCGGGCCGCGCGGCTCTGCCTGCTCTGCTTGCGTGCGCCGCTGTCTGGAAGGAACTGGTCGAGGCGGGTGCCTGCGACGTTCCACTCGTGATCGAAAGCGGGCAGGTGATCGAAACGCACCACGTTGCCCTGCTGATCGCGGCGGGTGCGAGCGCCGTTCTACCGTACCTGGCGCTGCGCTTTTCCGAGAGCCTCAAGCCGGGTGGGGCCGCGAAATACCGTGCCGCGGTCGAGGCCGGCCTGCGGAAAGTGCTCGCGCGTATGGGAATTTCCACCCTCGCGAGCTATCGCAACAGCCATCTCTTTGAAGCGGTTGGCCTCGACGAGAACGTGCGTGCGGAGTTCTTCGAGAATGCGTCCGCGGCGCTTGACGGAAAGACTCTCGAGGAGATTCTGCAGGACGTTCTGGCGCGTCACGCGAGCGCGTTCAAACTCGCCGCGGCGGCCATGACCGACGCGGGTCTTTACCGTTTTCGCCAGACGGGCGAGCGGCACTCGAATTCGCCGGAGTTGGTGCGCCGGATGCATCGCTACATCAAATCGCCCAGCGCGGAAGCTTACAAATCGTTCAGGGAGTTGGCAGACGTGCGCGAGCCGGTCGCCATTCGGGACTTGCTCGACATCGCGTCAGGCAAAGCGATCCCCATCGAGGCCGTCCAGTCGGAATCGGAGATTCTTTCCCGCTTTTCAACGCAGGCGATGTCACTCGGCGCATTGGGACCTGAGGCGCACCGTACGCTCGCCATTGCCATGAACCGTCTCGGCGCGAAGAGTAATACAGGCGAGGGGGGAGAAGATCCCGACGTCTACCGGCTCGAGCCCGAGGCGAACAACCGCATCAAACAGGTCGCGTCGGGGCGTTTCGGCGTCACCGCCGAATATCTCGCACGGGCGGACGAGCTCGAAGTCAAAATGGCGCAGGGATCGAAGCCTGGCGAGGGCGGCCAGCTTCCCGCCGCGAAAGTAAATTCCTACATCGCGCGGCTGCGGCACGCGGTTCCGGGGATGTCGCTGATATCTCCGCCGCCGCACCACGACATTTACAGCATCGAAGACCTCGCGCAATTGCTCTACGACTTGCGTGCCATAAATCCTGGAGCGCGGATCGGGGTCAAACTCGTGTCGGGCGCCGGGGTCGGAATCATAGCGGCCGGCGTAGCCAAAGCGGGCGCCGACGTGATCACCATTTCCGGTTTCGACGGCGGCACGGGCGCTTCTCCGCTCACCTCGATCAAGAATACCGCTTTGCCGTGGGAAGTCGGGCTGCGCGAGGCGCACCGCGCGTTGATCCTGACCGGTTTTCGCCGGCGCGTAAGATTGCGCGTCGACGGAGGATTCAAGTTTGGCCGCGACGTGATTCTCGCCGCGCTGCTCGGCGCGAACGAATTCGGCTTCGGCACGTCGGCGCTTCTTGCGATCGGATGCGTGATGGCGCGCCAGTGCCATTTGAATACCTGCCCCGCCGGCATTGCCACGCAGGACGAAATCATGCGCACGCGGTTCACGGGCACCCCGGAAATGGTAATGGCCTATTTTCGGGGCGTGGCCGGCGAGGTTCGCGAGCGTCTCGCTGACCTGGGCGCTCGGTCGCTCGATGAGATCGTCGGCGCCGTGCAATTCCTGAAGCCGCGAACAAATTCCGAAGCCCGCGCGGTTAGCCGGTTGCTCGATTCCTCGCCCGAGCCGCCCGCGCAAATATCGGAGGGCGGAAGGGACGCGGTGGGAGTTCATGGCGAGTTGATCCGCCGGTTTGCGGAACTCTTGTCTTTAGACCGTGAAACCGGCTCGGCTTTGCCCGAAAGACGCTCGGCGGCGCGGCGCATGATTTTCTCGATCGCGAATTCAGACAGGACGGTCGGCGCCCACCTGAGCGGCGAGATTCTCCGCAGCACCTCATTCGAAGGTCTGCGCGACGAGATGATCGACTGCGAATTTCGCGGCGTCGCGGGACAAAGCTTCGGCGCATTCTTGATTTCGGGTCTGCGATTTCACTTGCGCGGTGAAGCGAACGATTACGTTGGCAAGAGCTTGAGCGGCGGGACCATAGCCATATCCGCCGGCGTCGCAGCGTCTCGACGCGGCGATGTTCTTGCCGGAAATACGGTGCTTTACGGCGCGACAAGCGGCGAGTTGTATATCGCCGGCTGCGCGGGCGAGCGGTTCGCCGTGCGCAATAGTGGCGCGCTCGCGCTCGTCGAAGGTGTGGGCGACCATGGGTGCGAATACATGACCGCGGGCGTCGTCGTCATTTTGGGGCCCGCAGGTGTGAACCTGTGCTCGGGAATGACGGGCGGCCTCGTGTACGCCTTGCAGCGTTCGGTCGAGAACGGGAACTACAATCGCGAATTCGTCCGATGCGCGGCATTTGGGGATCCCGGCACGCCGTCCTTCAACGTGTCCGAAGACGCGACCGGCGCCTCTCAAGCATGGAGCGAGGTCGACGACGACCGCGAGGAACAGTGGCTGCGGCGCGTCCTGCGCGAGCATGTTCGGCTCACCGGCAGCCCGCGCGCCCGGCGTCTGCTGAGTTCCGAGGAGCTGCTTCCGCTCGTTCGGCTGGAACCGGTGCACTTGCCCTGCTCAATCGCGCAGACCTGGGAGCCGGTCTTGAACCGCCTCGAGCAGCAGGAGATGATCGGATCAGGCCAACTCGGACCCGTTTTCGCACGTCGAGCACATTCCCTGGACGACCCTGTGACCTCCGATACCACCGGCGAAGCTGCTGCAAACCAAGGGAGGATGTCCTCGCAGGCAACCCGCGCAGCCTCGGGAATTGCGGCCGCGGCGGGAGCAGATTCAATCGCCAAGCCGTGCTGAGGCCTGCGGGTTCTGGCGCTGGCCCTCGCATCGAGCCGCCTTTCGCCGGCCTTTGCTATAATCCAGCGCTGAACACTTGTCTCCGCGAGCCGTGAGTCGAACATGGACTTCGATCACCTGGTCACATTTGTCGAGATTGCGAAGCAGGGAAGTTTTTCCCGCGCCGGCCAAAAACTGTTCCGGTCGCAGCCGGCCGTAAGCGCGCAAATCCGTTTGCTTGAGCAGGAATACGGCCAGAAGCTTTTCGACCGCGTCGGGAAATCGATCCAGCTTACCTCCGCTGGCGAAGCGTTGCTCGAATACGCCGGCAAGCTGCTCACTCTTCGCAACGAATCGCTGCGCGCCGTCGCAGACCAGGCGAGCACGCCGCGCGGCACGCTGGCCATCGGAGCGAACGAAGCCACCTGCCTCTACGTTCTGCCGGACATCTTCGCCGAGTACCACCGCTTGTATCCCCACGTGCAAATCAGCATCTACCGCAATTTCAGTCACAAGGTCATCGAAAAAATCGAAAACGGCAGCATCGACGTCGGCATCGTCACCCTGCCGGTCAAGTCCCCGAGCCTGCGCATTCACCCCATTTTCCGCGACCGCATCATGCTGATGACGAGCCCGTTCAATCCTCTGGCGAAAATGAAGAGCGTCACTTCCGCGCAAATCGCCGAGCAGCCGCTCATCTTCCCCAAGACCGGATTCATGCGCCAGATACACGACAAGCAGTTCCGCCCGTTTCGCTCGCGCCTGCACGTCACGATGGAGCTGCCCAGCGTCGGAATGATCAAGCGGTTCGTTGCCGCCGGCCTCGGTGTTTCGCTGATCAGCGAAAGTTTCGTGCACGACGAAGTGCGCGCCGGAAAGGCGAAACTCATATCCGTTTCCGATATGGACGTCTGGCGCGAGTTGGGATTGGTCTACCGGCGCGACCGCACGTTGCCGCGCTCGGCCATGGCGTTCGTCAGTATGATTCGACAGGGTATCGACTACCATGCTGACGGGCACGGCATCGCGCGGAAGTGACCGCGCAACGATTCGTTGCTGGTACATTTCGAATGACGAATGAGCCTTCAAGGGCGTTTAGAGTTGGCATCGCCGGGCCGGTCGGTTCGGGAAAAACAGCGCTCGTCGACCGCCTGAGCCAGCGCCTCTGGCCAAAATACAGTCTCGCCGTCGTGACTAACGATATTTACACGAAAGAGGACGCCGAATTCCTGTTGCGCCAGGGGACTCTGCCTGCTGACCGCGTTCGCGGAGTCGAAACGGGGGCTTGCCCGCACTCGGCGATTCGCGAGGACGCTTCCATGAACCTCCGCGCGATTGCGGACTTCGAGGATGCGCTTCCCGGCCTCGAACTCGTCTTTGTGGAGAGCGGCGGCGACAATTTGTCCGCCGCGTTCAGCCCCGAGCTCGTCGACGTCTGGATCTACGTGATCGACGTCGCGGAAGGCGACAAGATTCCGCGCAAAGGCGGCCCGGGAATCACGCGCTCGGACCTGCTCGTCATCAACAAGATCGACCTCGCGCTCTACGTGGGGGCTTCGCTGGAAGTGATGGAGCGCGACTCGAAAAAAATGCGCGGTGAACTGCCATTCATCTTCACAAATTTGCGCGGGGAAGCGGGCCTCGATGCCGTGGTCGATTGGCTCGAAGCGAAACTGCGCGACCCGCATTCGCGTCATGAGATCATCGACGCGCACGCTCCCTACAGCGGGCGGCCGCATTCGCACGATCACGGCGAAGAGCGAGAGCACACCCACTCGCATCCCCATGGCGCCGGCGCAGGCTCATGATCGCGCGCGCCACTGCGGTCAGCCTGTGAAAGGCTCAACGGGTGGTGAACGTTCAGAGCATGCCTTGCTGCTGTCCGCGTTGCGCCTGCTCCAGTTGAGCGACAGCGCGCTGCCCATCGGCTCGCTCGCGCACTCCTTCGGGCTTGAAACGCTTGTCGACCGCGGCCTTCTCGGTGCTCGGGACCTTCCGGAGTTCTTCCAGGGCTACCTCGAAGAAGCGGGAGCGCTCGAAGCAGTGTTTTGCCGGAAGGCGTTTCGACTGGCCCGTGATGCAGGCGAGGACTTCCCAGTTGAACAATGGGTTGGGCTCAACCGCCGGCTGAGTGCGCTGAGGCCCGCCCGCGAAGCGCGAGCCGCAAGCATCACGCTCGGTCAGAATTTTCTCGCCCGCATTGTTGCGGTAGAGAATGTCGCTATTGCGCGCCGGGTTCTGGAAGCGAGCACGTCCTTCGCAACGTCGCCTGAGATTCATCACAGCACGGGCTTCGGGCTGGTCTGCGGAGCGATGGACTTTGACGAAGACAGCTCGATCGCGGCCTATCTCCATCAGCAAATCGCCAGCCTCATTTCGGCCTGCCAGCGGCTTCTTCCGCTGGGCCAGACGGCGGCCGCGCGAATTCTTTGGGACCTGAAGCCCTCGATTTTGCGGTCCGCGGAGCGAGGCCTGCATTGCGACGAGGGCTCCGCGCCCTGCTTCACGCCGCTTCTCGACTGGGGGGCCATGGAGCATCCCGCGCTTTCGACTCGACTTTTCGTCAGTTGACCATGGCACACGCACTCCGGGCGGATCGGCAAGGCGAAGCACTCGCGGGCGGACGTCCGCATCGTCCTGTTGAATCCACCTTGGCCCTTGAGTTTGACGGCGGCCCCCGCGGCCA